>Ga0126336_10001136_pt1 | contig 13148 bp, 10 predicted proteins | sample SidCmetagenome_FD_92530 | JGI IMG/M metagenome (GOLD analysis project Ga0126336, IMG submission 92530) | Coral microbial communities from El Islote,Puerto Morelos, Mexico - Siderastrea C C metagenome | ecosystem: Host-associated > Invertebrates > Cnidaria > Coral | place: El Islote,Puerto...
AATTCAAAGCCGATTTATAAAATCAGGCGTAAACCTCGAAAGCTTGGCAGTGTCAAGTTGAGGCGAGGGTGAACGGAGAAGAGGACATCTAAAAACACATGGGTGATATAGGTGAGTAAACGACAGTCAAGCTCATTTAATTGTTTCTAATAATTTAAATGATTTTTCTCAAGATCAGTGTACATCTTGTTACTGGGGTTGCGAAGGAAAGTTCAATGGGTATTCTATGCTATGTGCCCTGCCAGTCGAAGCGTTGGACTTTATACCTACATGTGACTAATCAACAAGTCAACATTAAGGAAGCGATCGACCGGAATGTACAGGAACATCTGTCACTTATGTTTAGGAAATGACTTCGAGGAGACCAAAAACATACCTACATCACTCGAAATTCAGTAGTTAATGGTTCGATTTTGCGGAAGAATACTCCCCCAAATGACAGATAATCGGAAGTAAGAATTCTCAACAGTAGCTTAGTCTCCTCTGGAAGTCTGCTATCTCTACTTTACTATTGGAAATGATATTAATAGATAGAACAATTCTAAAAGCGAGAGGCATTTTTTGTTGGCAGTAAAAACAATTTACGTGATTGGTTCGAGCTGGCTCACAAAAACATACTATTATACGAATACTACAGCGCTTGGAGGATGGGAGAAATTATATAAACATGACAAATTCATGAAAATATGAGCAAGCCACACCAATGTCTTGCAACTGACCAATCAATTAAATGACTGAATGAGTGAATTAGTAATTGAAGGACATTTGGAAGGACGGAAGGGGGAGGAGGACGGAGGGAGGGAAGGAGGGAGGGAGGGAGGGAAGGAGGGCGGGCGGGCGGGAGGGATGGATGGACGGACGGAGGGATGGAGGAAAGGACCAACTGATCGATTGATTGACTGACTGACTGCTGACTGACTGACTGACTGACTGACTGACTGACTGACTGACTGACTGACTGACTAACTGACTGACTCACTCACTGACTGATTGAAAGCTGATTGATTAACCATGATAGACTGATTAATTGACTGATTTTCTTTCTATTTCCGCGTGGTATGTAACTTACATCCGGAGAGAAACTTTTAGGGTTAAAAACTCGTTTAGTAACGGCTAAAGTAACCATTGCAATATTTACCCCAGAACCTTGTTTGGCAGAATAGAAGTGTTCCCTCTTTGGGGTAAAAATGAACTCAAGCCGCCCCCCACAATACGAGATTCTAGCTGGTATATTTCAGGTGTTCCTTTCAAAATTTCTGACGATCATCCCGTCACTAATTTATCAGGGGATTCTCTACGGCAGTTCAACAATCACGGCTGAGTAAACAGTAAATATTCTGATGGATTCACTCTGCATATAGATTATAGTACATCAAAGTACAAGAATTGTCTTTAAGACTTGTTGTTCATGTTGACCAGGAAAAGACAACAAGTGAATAGTATAATTATTTAACAGCCTTCTCCAGTTGACAAGAAACGGGAAGCGAAAACACCACATCGGGAAAATACCTGTAGAATGTAACTAGAAGATGGCTTAAATGTTTGTCAACAAACCTTTACCTAACATGATCGCAGAATTACACGTATGCACATGTGCGTGCAAATACTAGCCTTTTACCCTGGAGTGTATGCCAGCGAAAAAGCGAAGAGATAATGAGAGATTTTTCAATTCCAGGAGACAAAGACAAGGTTGGTAAAAAGACGAAGGATGAAAAGCCGAGAGAACTGAAGATCTGTGCAAAATGTGGCAAAAGCATCGAGGCAAAGTTTCTCCTGCGAGCGTTGGATCAGTTTTGGCATGAAGAATGTCTGAAATGTTCTTACTGCAGCACACAGCTGACAGAGCTGAGCTTTAAGTTTTACTTCAAAGGAGACTTAATACTATGCAAACGAGACTACATCAGGTGAGATGTCTTCCGTTAAAATAACAAGAAAATACTTTCTTCTAAAATTCACTCGACGTCCATCACGCCTTAAGAGGATGCCAACCAAACAACCAATCCAATGACCCTGTTTCAGACTTTTAGGCCAAAATGGTTGAAATTCATACCCATTTTCAGTCTTTCAGACCAAAGTGGTTAAAATCTGTACGCATTTCTAGACCAAAACGGTTCAAAGCCATACCCGTCAAGGTGGTACCTACCTATATAGATAATACAAGGGTATACCCCGGGGGGGGGGGCGCATAATATAAAACAGACTCTAAAGAAGCTGACAACCATTGAACGACAATTTACGACGTTGCACCTCTTCTTATGGACGCCTCAAAAGTACGGACGCCCCTCCATTACGAAAAGGCTGCTTGGTCCGAAAGATGCCAATATTGATTCAACAAAGCTCTATCTCTGTAATATGCTTAAATAATGCCGGCACTTAACCCTGTTCCTTAGAGGCCGTATTTAAGATCAGAGGTACGAGTCTGGGAGATTTCCCACTAGATCTCTGTCCAAGTAAAACTAGAAAGAGGGTCTTGATTGTGAAATGAATTTGACGGTTACCGGTGTAAAAATAACATATTGTCATAGTTGTGCTCTGGATTACTTTAAATCTATTCAGACGACAAAAATCACACTCAGCGTTATACATTTCTGCACAAGAGGTGACATACACTCACAAAATGTTTCTTTTTTACTGTTCTGTTTTGATAGCGACAACCATTGTCGACATACCATTGGTGAGAATCTCTTGTGTCATTTCAACATTTCTGATACTACCATTTCAAATAAAGTATATTTAGACAAAAATAATCCTAGACTTGCGTGCGCGTATGACAAATTATTCAACAACCTTATTGACAGTTGAGAAGATCAACAACTCTATAATACCAATAGAACACTTGACAAAAACATAACAAGGTCACTCCAGTTATTCGAGGAATGATTACTATACAAACAAGCTGGCACTAAATCGAACCAAACCACTAAAATATAACGTCTGGGGCTCGAGTTGAAAGGCGAAAGATACAAATCATCGAAATACGATTTTTTGTATTACTGCTAAGAGTATTAACGCACTTTTCGTGTAAGTGTACACTCAGAAAGTCTTCACAACCTTGGAACAATCATATTTCTACCCATTGGGACAGTTATAAACGCAGATACTCATGTTCCTTCAAGCTAAAAGGCTCTACGTACTTGAGTTACACAATTTTTCCCATGCTTCCGCCCAAACGAAATTTTTCCCCAACAGAAAATAAAACCCACCATCTACTAAGTAACGGAAAGGAAACTCTTAACCATAATAATGCCGAGTTGAACTAGTAGTTCTGTAATCTACTGGAACTTGCTGCGTTTTTGAAAGCCTGCTGTTGGCACCACCATTTTGTGCGTTCGTCAGCCGTTTAACCCAGTTGTTCATTTCTGGCCGAGAGAAGATTTGAAGCAAGTAAGGTTAAACGTGCGAGGTGTTTGGAAGGGTTAAAGGAAAGCTTGGTTGTCCGTTGCTCGGCCATCGCAGATCGTGTGACATTACTCTGAAAAGTTTATTCCTTCAAATTGGGTGATATCTACGCGCGCTTAATTGCATAATGTCTGTATGGGTCACGAGCAGTTCTGCGAAAACAACAAATGAGCCATTAACATAAAAAACAGAAAAGGTCCGTTAATTGGTCTACCAACCACCAAATGACGTAAAACAAGAAAAAGCAAAGACAAGAAACAGTGCCAACAAAAACACAACAGTCAACCATATTTCTGGCGAAATTAGGTTTGTCGGCATGGTGGCTTTTAAATAAAACTGGAAGCTTCCCAAGTATTTGAAAAGGAATTAAATCACGTTATCACGTGATCGATCTGAGCTCAGTTTATTTGCGCGTAGGAAAGGAATGTCGTCCTGTTGGCCGTCTATCCTTTTCACGTCTCACTCCCACTTGATCAACCGTCTTATCCTGAATCTTCTCTTAACGCGCAAAAGCAAAACTCTCCCCAGATATCTAATCAATATATAGAAAACAACATTTTTATTTATACTACAGTTTAATTTTAGGACCCCATGCAAATTCTCTTGTCAACGAGAAAGGAAAGCATGAAAAAAAAAACACTATATAAGGGAAGGTACGTTTTTTCTTGGGGGAAGGGGTTGGGGGAGGGCTGGGGAATTTTGGTATTTTTTCCCAAAAAAGTGTTGGCCCTCCCTTGCGTTTTAACTTTAGGTGACTGACAAAAGTGCGACCCTCCGCTCACTACTACACGGTATGTTCCATGCTGTAGAAACCTCGGAACGTTTCGCTTGTGAACGCAAAGTGTTTGAATATCAATGTACCTCGATATTGACTGGGAAGATCTCTATCACAGAAACCAGTTATCCCTTAGAGTAGGTGAACTTGAACTTTACATTAATCACCACAATATTGCATTTAAAGGAAAGAAAGATGAGAAAGTGAGGGTGGTGAAGGCACATATTGGCAGTAGGATTTTGACTTCTATTGTGCAGGACAGTCAGAACAACATTCAGCCAACCTCTGACTCAAATTCAGAGTCTGATAGCGACAGTGACGGGGTAGAGCGCATTGTTGGATCTACTAGTAACTCTTCAGAACTTAACCACTCAGACGATCAGGCAGCGGATAGCCAACAGCAAGAAGCTGAAGAAACGATACCTGAGTCAAGTACTTCTCGATACGGACGGAAAAGGACACGAGTCCTCCAAGAAAACTATGTGCCATGGCATAATATACATGTAGAAAAGTAACTTAGTACTTATAATAAAACACCAAATTAAATCAAAGTAGGTGAAAAGAAAAACTTAATCTGTAAGAAAAATGGAAAGCAACATCACAAAAATTATCATTAAAGAATCCTGGAAGAGATGTGTGACCCTCCCTTGAATAGCTCACAGTGAAGTGTGGCCCTCCCCTTTTGGCGCTCACTTTTACTGATGACCCTCCCCTCTGAGGCCCCAGCCCTCCCCCCCCCCAAAGAAAAAACCTACCTTGCCTAAGAAAAAAGCATGGAAAGACGCAACATATCGGCAAAGGTCATTGAAAGAAACATTGATGCTTTCCATCTAATTTTGTAAGAGAAATAGAATATAAGTTTAAAAGTGTCAGCATGCTATCCAGAATTGAAAAAAAAAAGGATGAAAAATTTTTTTGTTCTTTATGTGAATCGTTTTAAATTAAATGATTGGTAAAAATTCTACATACAAAATTATTACCACTCTTGCGTTTTTATAAAAACTGATGAATGCCCCTGAGCAAACATGAAAATGTTGGGAAATTTCATTTTTACAAAACAACAAAACCACCCAAGTGTTGCTTTAAAAATGTCCAACAGCGACCGGGAAAAAATAAACAAGGAAAGAAAAAACAATAAAAACAAGATTCACTAGATTCGGATGGCTTGAATTATGACCAGAATTGCGGAGTATATTGGCTTATCATACCGAACGGAATAACAGCAATTAATCAGTGATTATCCTGATAACAAAATCGTGTGTGGCACGACAACCTTATTGGGAATTTTAAAAAAATCATCTAGTCTAATTTCTAGTTTAATTCAGTCCTCGCACTTTCCATCCAAATCCTAACAAAGCAAATTAGTAACTACAATCGAAATCGGCCTTTTTGAAATCGATGCAGTGGAATAATGTCAAACTGGTTTCACTATACTGCACAGCCAAGAATTGTCACATAATTCTTTGCATCGACGAAAGACTGGATATGATACTGTTTTAAAAAGGTGTTTTATTCTATGTTCAACGCACCGCGTCGGCGCAAAACTTTGTTTTACACGGTCACGCTATGGCTAATGGTAACTTAAGAGAAACGTTTCTAAGTTGCTCAAATACTGTCAAACTTTAGTTGTGGTTTGTGCGCTATCGAGGCAAAAAACGCCAACAAAAACATACAAACTGTAGCAATAAGAACGAAATGCTACTACCGAGCAGTGCTTTCCTGTCAGGTACAACAATGGTGAAAGCTGGCGAGCAATACTGAATTCTGTGGTCATTTTTCGCGGAATTTTGCAAAATGAACTTCCAGTCACGGACTTCGGCAAACTAATAGTGAAAGGATTACGAACGAGGAACTTTTAGGGTGCGTTTCTTTGGGAGAATCCAAGATTGGATTTTTGATCAGAGATCACACGGATTCGTTACTACCAAAGAAACGAAAAATCCGAAAAGGGATTTTTTTTGCGTGACAACCCCAGTGAAGTTCTCCGAAAAAATCAGGACTTCCTATAAAATTTTGGGTACATTCTACGATGAAATAGCACTGAAAACTCACCTTGATCGCTCGCCATGTCACCCACCTGACAAAACAAATTGGCAGGAATATGGCGGACTTTCACAGGAAGACCGCTTGCCAAATGTTGTTTTTTCGGATCCGTCCCCAAAGAAACGCACGGATCATGAATCCTAAAAATCCGGATTTAGATTTGATCTGATGTATCCACTCGGAGTGTGGATTTTTCAGATCACTAATCTCTGATAAATCCATTTTCGGATTTAGGTAAAGAAACGCAAAATCCGTTTTTGGATACAAGAATCCGGATTTGGATTTTCCCAAAGAAACGTACCCCATTGAAATTAGCGGATCAGTTTGAGGCTGTTCTGTGATACCTCTTTGGCAAAAGCATCTCTTAAGGGGCATTGTAAACAAAGATATATGTTTTAAAAACTGTTGTGAAACCTGAGGGACCGAATCTGATGAATATAATCTGAAATATGAGTTCAGCTTGATAACATCTGGAGGATTGATAATTTTTTTTCAATTATTCCAAACAAAAACAAACCACCCAGAAACAAATAGCTACAACCAGTTGCAATCACTGTTGTTGCTCCCAGTTTTCAGGCAATATTCTTAATTGGCGTAAGAGACGATGCAAAAATATAAGAATTGTATCATATGAGGTTCTATTACTCACTACCCCACGAAACTGTTGCTTAATTGCTCGTGCTTGTTTTTTCCGTTTTCTTACAGATTGTTTGGCGCTACCGGGGTTTGTTCACAATGCATGAAAGCGATACCGCCGCTGGAAATGGTAATGCGGGCCCGTGAACACATCTACCATCTTGACTGCTTTGCTTGTCAAGTCTGTCACTATAGATTCTGTGTGGGTGACAAGTTTTTTCTTCACTTCAACCTTGTTCTCTGCGAGGCTGACTACTACGACGTAACGAGCTTTTTCAATCAACTTCCTTATTACATGTGATCTCTTGAAGAAACCAACCAGCTGGTACAAGATTACTGCAGAAATGTATGGGTTTGACACCTCGGAAGACAAATACTTTTCATCATTCATCGGCTAAGACAATATTCATGTAGTCATCATGATAACTGCTGACTTAAGGACGGTCCCTCGTTTTGTTACTGCGCATACATTTTGCGCATCTCGGAATGAACTGAGGAACTCGGGTTTCTTAAGGATGGTGCCTACTAATACAGAGATTTTTTGCGCCGTTTATGACTATGCGGGAAAAGCAGGTCTTAGCAAGGGCTGTTGCAATCCAGAAAGAAAATTGGGGGTAACCAAACATTTTTCAGAGATAATTGAGCTCAAATTTGAAAAGAAAATGCCATATATTGTCCTGTGTTTTAAAACGTTTTTAAAAATATGGTTGCTTAATTATCTCTGAAAAATGCGTGGTTACCCACAATTTTCCTTTTAGATCCCAATTGGTCTTGCTAAGATCTCCTTATCCCCATAGTCAAAACCTGTGCAAAACTACCTCTGTATTAGAAGGCACCGTCCTTAATTATTCATATGACTTTATATACAACGATATAATTATATACTAATAAATGCCACAGACAATGTAACACGGTTGTGTATGAATTCGTACGCAAAGCCTATAAGTTCATGTAAGATGAGAATGAGTGTCGAGAGTAATGTGTTTGCTTTGGCTTCGCTTCAATTCGCTCTCTGATTGGTTGAAAAAGCTCGCGCCACTTTGTCAACCAATCAGAAGTAAAACCAAAACCAATCGTGACTTAGTCGGACGCGTTTTCCCGCGCTTGACGCTAATTACTTGTATTTGCTTTAATTTCTGATTGGTTCATTTTGTTTTTTGCTCCTGTTGTGATTGGTTAACATGACATAATATAACATAACACTTTATTTAACGTGGATGCATACGCTTAGCTATATTGGTTAGAGTAATTACTTTGGTTTGTTTTGGTCTCACTCATTTGAAAACTGCTCTTTGGCATGCTCATCTACAGGATGAAAAAAGGGGGCTAGTGCGTCATACACTTTGAGCTTAGAGGTAATCGGATAGCTAAAAAGTAGCTCATTCTTTGCTGAATTTATATTATAGAAAAGATTATTATGGTTGAGCTTCGATTCACTGTAAATCTAAATCTGTATTACTGCTCTTGGAAAAGAAATGAAACATTGGATTTAATTATTGATCGACTGACTGATTGCATTGATTGAATGATCGATCGATCGGGAAAAAAATAAGAAAAATACTGTATACTATATAGTTGTAGTTCTGAAAGTAAAATAACGGTAGATCCTCGTTACTTCCGGATTTAGCGGCCTTCTACGATCGTTACTGTCGGGGGTCGCTATTTTTCCCGGTGTTGCTAAGACGTTTAACGGCTACAGTGTGTTGCCCAGTTCTCGTACACTTTAGTTTGTAATCGCTATATCTTTTCATCTGTGAGGTGAAAATTTCTGAAATTCTTTTAAAGATAGCCCGTTTATTTACCTTCAATATAAAAAACGACTGGCCGTTTGATCGACATATGTTCAAAATTACGCCTTTTTCCCCAGTCCCCTAAGTTGCCCAGTCTCCGTACACCTGGCCCAGTTTTCGTACATCGACAAAACAACATTTTTCCACGAAAACCCTCGACGCAGACTGATGGGTCAGCCACCCTGCTGAGTGCTTATCGTGTTTTCTGTTCGATTTGTGAATAGAAATCGGCTTAGCGACCAATGTTTGGTGTACAAAGCAAATAGTTATTCGGGGATAGATGTTTAATCGATCCCGCCGTGTTGATTTTTCAATCTCCCCCTTTTGGGTGGTTTTTCTTACGCTCATTCCATCGTCTTGTACGTCATTTACTCCCTTGGTAAAGGTAGTTGACCGGTTACTATTCTGTGTATTACAACTGTTAAGAAAAGGCCTGTATAAGATTCGACGTTTTTCTTCCGCTTCCGCTTACGCTCGCTTTTCTTAGCTACTTTTGTAATGTTTATTAGAATTGTAACGGAGTGAAAAAAATCGGTTAAACCTGTAAACTTACGATATTTCAAGGTGTATGTCAACATTCTATACATATACATATATATATACTTATACATATATACTTATATTGACGTTTTAGATTGTATGCGTGGGTTAGTTTATTAAATATTCGTGACCTTTGCACGACCTGGATGTAAAGCGTCGCTGTTATACCACAACAAATACATGTAGTGTATCGTACTTTGAAAGAATTGTCGTGTAATCTTTGCTACACTTGCGACTTATTAGTTTTCGAATAGTAAAGTTTAAAATTCAGTTCTTTAACTTATTTAAAAATAGGTTTTGAGAAAGGCGCAGCTAAGTGTACGAAAACTAGCACAGTAGGTCGAAATGTATGCGAAGATGTTCACCGCTAAAATTCAGGAGCAGTTAAATTTAAGCTGGGGTTGAAAGTTTATCTATTCGCTTTCATCTTTTATCTATCATCTGTCCAAAAACCATGAAGTTCCTTGCAAAATTACCTACAAAACGGCTATTTGTTTATCTACAATGCCTTTACAGTGCAGTGGAAAGTCCAAATATTACCCGCTAAACTTTTACTCACCTCGAAAGAAATTGTCCGCACTGACCTGCTTCTGAGTCAAAAAATCCGGCAAAACCGACAATTTATAGCTGAAATGTTCCTTTTATTTTTGGAATTCTTCGGTTGACGAAGATTTGAACGACCGACGAAAATAATCAAATAATTAAAGTTCTTTATTTTATTATTAATATATTCAGGTTTGCATTATTTTACCAAAGCCTGTTTATAACTGGTTCAAAGCTTTCGCATTGATTTACCACTAACAAAGAGTCCAGTCAAGAGTGAGATTGTTATGGTTATTCTTCAGTATACATATGCCGACTGATATGTGTATGAAGTATGTCGTTACATGCAATGAAACATGCAATGAAACATGCAACGAAATCGAGCAAGCCATTGACCGGCAGCAACGCCAATTTCAACATTATGCAATTTATAATGTTTCCTTGTTTGTACCGTAAAGTTCCAACCGAAAGAAGCAACCTTAGTCCCCCACCCCCCCCCCTCTCCCTTCCGAGGGACTCATTAAATCAGATAAGCAGCGACCCTTGAAAATACAATACGCAAGTACCGAATACAGCATTTAACTCAGTATTTTATTTAAAACGTAGCAATACAAGACCAAATCATTAAATAGGTATGTTTTCTCTAATCGTCGGCTGGTCAAGCAATCACGAGTTTCCTTTAGAAAAATCAACTTGCCTTCCGTGGAGAAAACGAAATTAAAAAGATTAAAAACAGACAACAAGGAAAAAGTCATTACTACTTCCTTAATACACAGTGCTGTATATAATTAACTCTAATTCAATTAACTACAACTAGGTAACGTAACATTAATAAAAAAATAAACGAAAAATAAAGCAGCGACGTTTCAAAGTCCTCATGACTTTAAGGGACACAGTCGCCAATATTTAGGACAACTTTGAAAATCTAAAAGACATATTCTAATCAGCGGAGACTGAGACTGGTTGAGTTTCGTTTAAAACTACTCTACCAGTTTTCTGAGATTATAATTAAGTGTTTGGCTGCGGATCGCAAGGATGGTCCCCGAATGGTTGCAACTTGAAAACACCAGGCTGATGTTTTCAAGTTATTCCTTTGTTACGTGCAAAAAAATCGCCAGTAACTGAGCTTAACTGACAATGGTTTGTTCTTCCTTTGAGAAAATCATTTGATTTTCTTCTCTTCGGACGTTCAAGGAGTATTCTGTGTACGTGAAAAAGCATTCAATTTAAATTTGAGCACATTTTTCACCCCAAAACGTAAAAAAATCCCCGTGACAGTGTCCCTTCCATTTTCAAGTTTAAAAAATAACGGTTTATGACAGTTAACTGTCGATGCAGCACAATGATTCCTTATGAAAATAACCTTACAAACTCATTTTCCCTCACAGACAGGCTAATTTATTGTAAGAGAATGTGTCGTTTCTTTTCTTTTAACCTCACATAACTTGAAATGAAACCGTTTTCGTTCAAACATGGATGTTTATTACAGTGCAAGAATTCAGACCAACGTAAACACAAATTCAGAGAATTGGCCCTTTCCATAACTGGTTTGCGACCCTGACGTGTTCGTAAACACAAAATTCACCCCGGAATGCTCTACTCGGGAAAGGCCACTCTGCCCATACCAGGAAGGAGGACCAGTTATTTGAGCCTTAACTGTGTAGATGGCCCTTGCTTCTAAAGCAATCGGAGGCTTAAAGACAACGTCAAAGCCTTGATACTCTCCTAGTACTTCATTCTGTACCTGCTTAGATAAAAATTGGCCCTTTTGAATTGCAACAAAAACGTTGTTGCGGACATCCATCACCGTTAGTGTCACTGAATATTCCTTGTTTTCGCTGCCAAAAAGACGCACTTCATGTAACTTCAGGTTTTTATCTACCGTAAGAGTTATGGAATTGGAACTACTGTAAGAATAACTCCACCCGGTATTGAAAGACTTAAACCTACACAATACCTTTAGGTACCCAGCTCTTTTGGCTTCTAGAAATCCCACTGGGGTTTCCAGCACAGAGTTAAAATACTTCATCATGTCAAAGCACTCCGTTTTATTAAGTATCCCACAGTCAAGGACAACCTTTGCAAAATCTTTTTCCTCCATCACCGGAAAACGAATTCCCTGAACAATCCGCTCTCCAAGGATCCTTCTTTTCTCGGAGCCTTCTGCAACGAGGCCTTGCTTTTGACATTCCTTTGCAGCCCAGCAATCAACAGCTTTAAACAAGTCTACTTCTTTAATATTCAACGAATCTTTCTCGACCAATTCTTCCAGCACTGGCCTCTCAATTGTCACGAAACTATTCGATTTCACAGCTTCGTCTGTTTCTTTCTCGATGACCTTCCAGCAGTGATCCAGCAGATCTTTCTCATCGTACTTCTGTGCCTCCGGTAAGATGTGAAATACGTTTGATGCGTCCAAGTTTTCCCGAAGGTAAGCGGAGCATTTATCTGCCAGAGAAGGCAGCATATATTTCTTTGCCAAATACATCAGCTGCATCACATTGTTCGCGTTCAAGTTTGCCTCATCACTGTATATGAAACGAAACAATTCCAGCATGCTCTCGTAATCACAATCAGAGATCTCAACAAAATCTGTCGTCACGGCTAGTTCACCGTAAAACATAGTAAAAAACACTGGGCTACTAATCGCCAACACGAACTTGTGAGCTGGAATCTTCTTGCTTTCACTTCCGCCCTGGAACGCTCGAACGATGAAATTGACATCGCTCAAGAGTTCTTGGTTGAAAATGGACGTGCATCTTTCTCTGATGGTACTCCTCGCTATTGATTGCCAATAATCTTCCCTGACTGCATCGACAGACATGACCGACATGAATTTCTCGTTAAGTTTCGCTTTTCTCTTCGCTTCCTTTGTCAGTTGTGCAGATGCACTCACCACTTCGTCCACTTTCGATGTTTCTTATGGAATAAAGGAGCCTTGCTATTGTGTCACGCATGTCATGTGACTGATGCGCATAATTCTGTTACTACAAAACTTGGACTGTGGACTACGAACTAGGGACTACGGACCCGATCCAAAATAAGGACTGCGTATAAAATACGGACTACGGACGAAAAACGCAACCTGGGTATAAAACGCGGACTAGCTCAGTTAATTTAATTTGTAATTATACGAACAGATCAATCCATCTAGTAATCGGGTTTTTTTGGAACCTACTAGGCCAATTATTTAACCCACTGACACCCGTTGCGCCCGTATGCGCCCATGAATGAGCAGGCGTCTTGTTCCACTTGTGACGTCATCAGTTTAAGTGACCCTGAAAAGCTTAGATAGCCAGTCGATGGAACACAAAGAGATCTTGTAAATGATGCCTGAACGACAATGATCGGATAAAGTAAGACTGAGTGACAGTCAGAAAACCAAGCAACTTTTACCTCAAAAACACAAGAAAATCATGGCC
>Ga0126336_10001137_pt1 | contig 13145 bp, 6 predicted proteins | sample SidCmetagenome_FD_92530 | JGI IMG/M metagenome (GOLD analysis project Ga0126336, IMG submission 92530) | Coral microbial communities from El Islote,Puerto Morelos, Mexico - Siderastrea C C metagenome | ecosystem: Host-associated > Invertebrates > Cnidaria > Coral | place: El Islote,Puerto...
ATGTTATTGGGACGAAGTCTTATATGGATAGCCTCTTTGACCCTACGTGTGTACCAGTGAGGGTCACAATCAATAAACTTAACTTCTTTCCAAATAGGAAGATGCCCCGTTTCGTTAGCGTGCTCCGAAACTGCGGAGGTTTGTGTACGAGCAAGCCGTATATCTCTGTCGTGTTTCTTTTATCCTGTCTTGCATCGCTCTCCCTGTTTCCCCGATGTATACTTTGCTGCACTCACATAGAATTTTATAGACGAAACCGTCTTGTTTAGTTGGTTCAAGAATGTCTTTCAGTCTCACTAAGTGAGACCTAAGAGTTGTGTCTGATTTGAAGACCGTGCGTACGCCTTGTTGTTGTAGGCAGCGGCGAAGAACCTCTGATACACCTTTTATATAGGGTAGAATCGCAGTAGATTTAAACCCCTGCGTAGGTTCCTTGTTGGCTGTTGGTCTTGCTGTCTTTGTGAGCTTTTGTATAAATGAAGAAGGATGTCTGTTTGAAACAAGTACCGATGATAAATGGTTCTTTTCTCCAGAGATAACTGATGGTTTTGTTTTGAGGTGTTTGGCTTGGTCGTATAGACACTTAACAATACCACGTTTCACTGACTGAGGATGGTGTGAATCATAGGCTAGGTATTGGTCAGTGTGGGTGGGCTTTCTGCAAACACTGGTGGTGAGAAGACCATTTGAATCCCTTGAAACTGACGTGCCGAGAAAGGGGATAGTGTTATATTGCTCGAATTTCCATGGTAAAACGAATAGCAGGCTGTTGGCTGTTTAGATGTTGTAAAAAGCCGTCTACATAGTCTTCACCTAAGACTGTAAAAATGTCATCTACATATCGCTTCCAGATTTTAGATTTATAGGTCGCTGTTGCTATCGCCTGTTCCTCAAACTCTTCCATGTAAAGGTTAGCAATAACCGCGGAGACAGGGCTCCCCATGGCTGCTCCGTACGTCTTTCTGTTCGTAAATCGACCCATTGTATTGGAAATACGTGGATCGACTTAAGACAAAGTTTAAAAGGTCGGCAATTTGTGTAGGTGCAAGGTTTGTGCGGTCGGCAAGACGGGGATTGTTCTCTAGTTTGCATAATGCGGCCTTTGCGGCACCCTCGATCGGCACGTTTGCAAGTAACGATTCTACATCAAAAGATACCATGACTTCATTTTCTTGTATTCGCTCGTGGCTTATGGTAGACACAAAATGAGAAGAGTTGGTAACTGTGTATTCTGATTTGCCTGTCAACGGGGACAGGATGTCAGCGAAGTGAGCCGACAAATCGTAAGCGAAGGTGTTTACACACGATACAATAGGTCTTAACGGTATCTTGGGCTTGTGTATCTTAGGTTGACCATATATCCTAGGTGGCTGTTTTTGCCTAGGTTTGATTTTGTTGTAGACAGTTTCTGAAAGATGTCCACTTCGTTTTAAGCTGAGAAGCTTTTCAGTAAGTTTTCATGCTACAAATAGCGACACATAAGCAATCGACCTCATCGCCTGATGAAGACTAGCAGTATTGCAGTTGAAACGTCGCGATCAACAACTCTAAGAGATTCCATCGTGAGACAAACGAATAAATGTTCATCTTACCTATCTTACACCACGATGAACAATAAACACATCTTTAATGATATCCAAAAATGTCCTAACATGAAAAAAAGATATCCCTGAATGAACAAGAGTTGGCAGGAATATAATTTAATCTTACCTAGAGAATCAGGAGGCGATGACTGCTGCCCAGCATCGTTGTTCATCTGCCCACTGTTTGATGCCTCTCCAGACTCTGACGCATCGGAAGTTTCAGAGTTTTCTTCAGCTGATGCTGGAGACTTCACATCTCCTTCCGTGTCCCTTTGTTTGATCTGCTCTTGCGCTAAAAACTTCAACATGTCAACAGACCTCACCTGAGATCTATCAAACAGACCTGCTGTTTGCTGTGCATTAGCTTGAGGGAAGATATTAAACTGCTTGCTCTGCATTGCATGATTAGAAGCCAGCTGCATTGCTTGCTCCCTCATTTTTAACTGCTCGTAAGTCTTCTTTGCTTCCTTCAAAGCCCATGAGTATTTTCCAACCTGCTCATCAACGTCTTTGTTCCAGGACTGCAATGTTAAAGAGCTTTCAGCATTTAGTGGCACATAGGGTATTCTCTCCTGAGGAATACCTGCCAAATGGTCCTTGCTTGGTAGGCTGTGATTCTGTAGTAGTTGTTTGTTTTGCTGTTGATTAGCAGTGGGTTTGTTTTCCAGTCTCATGGACACAGAGTCAAGTGGTGGTGACACTTTAGGTTTAAAATGAGTCTCCTGTGAGGTTTCATTGTTGTTGATCATGCGTTCTTGATTCCTTACGTCTGCATAAGCAGACTTTTGCCCACTGGAATGGTACTGAATAACGGACACACGATGACAGGCAACGTTAATATCACTCTGGGCAGGTTTTTGCACCACATCATCTCCCTGTTGAGAACTTTCTCCTCTGAAGCGACGTTCTATAAAATCAGTTTTCCTTCTCTGACTTATAGAATCAATCATAGCTCCAAAATGTGATTGTTGATTGAAAACTCTGTTTACTGAAGAATAAACAGCACTGGTATACTGATCCACTGTAGCCCATTTTTGCCGCTCAGATGTTTGTGCAGATAAATTCCTACCTGGACTTGGTGACCTTCGCATAGGCGACACACTGCCACGCCCATTTTCCTGTGATGATGGAAAAGACATTTTCTCCCCCTCATAATACCCACTTTGAAAAGGCACCTTCAGATACTCCATACCTTTGGTGCTCGGCTGTGGGCTATGGGGATACCTTTCTTGTACCCGTTGGGCTTTGTGAAAACCACTTTCTTTGTTAACAGCTCTTGGAGGTGTATTACTCCTCTGTCCCATGTGACTCCCACTTGGTAAATGAGTGCTAGCTCCTTGATAGACTAACTCTGGAGTAACAGTGCTGGATACTGGTGATCTCACTGGTGTAGCTTGGGGTGCTGGTGATGAATTCTTTAAGGGCATGCCTCCTTCATCCCCAGAGTCGGATGCTGTTTCAGATCCACTGCTGCCATGGGTATTACGAGGTGAGGTTATGTGTTGCGGGATCTTATGAAGCTCCAGTAACTGATTAGCAACATCCCATTTCAGGTTCTTTTCATGTATTTCACTGTCCTCTTCAGTTCTTTCTTTATTCTCAGAGACAGATATCTCAGATGGGACACTGCTTTGAGCTGGAACAATGCTGTCAGATGACGTCGACTGAGAATCTGATTGGTCAGGAAAGAAAGAAGGATGGAGCTCCTTATGCCGCTCAAATGCTTCCTCAGATGTAAACAGCGCACTGCAAGCAACACATTTGAAGAATTTGTGGACAGAATTGATGTGCCCACGGCAGTGATGTGAGCGGGTGAAGGCAGATGGACAAATGGGACATTTGTACGGTTTGTCTAAGGTGTGCGTGCGACGATGCTTCTTGAGGTCACTGGACTGTTTAAACCCCTTGTGGCAAATGTCACAAATGTATGGACGCTCCCCTGAAAATAAAATGAGTTGGAATGAACACAAAAATACAAACATACTGTTGGTCAAAGCTCTTGGCCAACTGGTATTGAACACTGAACATTTGAACACTGGTCTGATTAACAAAATCTATTGCACTGGACTGATTCTACTCCACGCCAAGCCTGTAACCACAAGGGAAACTAAGTGTCTGATGGATGCCCACTTTTCTGAAGGAATGCAAAGAACATTTTCACCTTGGTTTCTTTTAAAAATTTATCTATCTTAAGCATGCCTCTAAGGTGTAGATAAAGGTGCAGTACTTTTTTTAACACTTTTAGCATTTCCAAACACTTGTGAAGTGCAAAGAGCCCAATACATTTCTCTTTTGTTCTAAAGTGCCTGTCACACTTTTTGCCTTCTTCATTTGCTAAGTAGAAGGAGAGCTAAAAGTGGCTAAAAGTATTTTAACATAGGGAAGTTCTCTGATCTCTTACCAGTGTGGACCCTAACATGGTCCTTCAGATGTGACGACACCCTAAACTGTTTGCCGCAGGTGTTGCATTTATAGGGCTTCTCTCCAGAGTGCAAGCGCAAGTGAATGTTCCTGCTGCTGGGGTGGCTAAACAGTTTACCACAGACATGGCACTTGTAATATTTCTGGTCCCCATGAACATCCTTGCAGTGCTGTCGCAGCATCGCCAAACCCATGTACTTTGAGTTACAGCGTTCGCATTTGTACATACGAAGGCGTTTGGACACTGAATTACCAGCCTCTTGGGTTAAGTCATCTGTCCCAGAAATGGCACTGGACTGTACATCTAGGATAACAAACATATGTGAAGAACAGGGTAAGTATAATTCTTCAAAATACCATTGTGGAGAATCCAAATATGAGTTTAAAAGCTTTCCATCCAGCAGTCTAGAATCAAAAGCAATTTGCTCATGAGCCTGCTGAATCATGAATATGTAAGCCCACACTGTCCTATGGAGTGAAGAGGTCTTGTGTTACAGCAACAAGATCATTGTACTTTTTAGGCTTTAAACGTTTTGTTTAGTGTTTGCCTCAGGTGACCAGTGTTAGAATAATACTAAATCATTCTGGTACCTTTAAATTTATTAAATGGGAAAAAATATAACAGTGAAGGACATAAATAAAAAATTGGTATGCCTAAGGGGTGAAAATAGATCATGCAAAACAGTGATACCCCATAAAAAAATTTTGGTCCACCTTCTACAGGCTCCTTTCCAAATTTCCCACCACTATTCCTTTGCTTTCGTACACAATTTTCCCCCCACCCCACCCCACCCAGCCATGCCCTATTCTTGCTCTTTTCCTAACAAAGCAAAGCAGCCATTTCTGGTTGCATCATGCAGTGTGAGAAGTAATACTTTTATTGTTGATGTAGGTAAAATCTGTAAGTACCTTGTTCGGCTATATTTTGAGGACTTGCACCCTCATCTATATCACTTTTATTGTCTTCCAACATGTCCATATCTTTGGTTACACTCCCAGTGTTGTCTTCCTCAGCAGACATTTCTCTTTCAGTTGAATTGTCTTCCTTGCTGAGTCTTGAGATCTTTTTGCTAGTTTTCACTTGTGTATCATTATCATCTGCAAAGTGGGATTCATTTGTCTCCTCCGAATGAGAACGTTTTGCTCCTAATTTCCTGTCAAAAGAGAGATGATGCTGAAATGGGGTCTGGACTCAATTTCAAGAGAATTTGACATCATTCTTCAATAAAATTGAAATTTTTAGTCTTGCATTCAAATTTACAACCATCACCACTCAACTGTTGGCTGCTCATTGGCTTAATTAAAATAGGATAAAAATAGCTTGGTGGGCCATAAGCATGAAAATTTGACAAGGATTCTACTGATGTGTTTTGTAACTATTGGTTATAATTCCAGCTTTCACCATGAGCATTTCTCTGTTTGCTTTGCCAATGGCTTTATTTTGACCACAGAAGTCATCTGTATACCATATAATGCAGCAAATAAGGCCTTTCAAGGGGGTAACCATGTTGACATGTCACATCCTTCTAAGTACTGGGGTCAGCTTTTCTTTTTGTGCTTAAATATTATTTTGAATGCTCCTGAATCCTTGGAACCATCATGGCAAACTGTGTATTGGATAATGCATCAACTGTAACTTTTACCCCTTGGAAGGCCTTACAAATTCCTATATAATGCTTGGCTAGTAATGTGGTGGACATGGAGTTTTATGTTCTAGAGTTAATAATGTAAACAACTTGAACAGTTGCATGCAAAGAAAGCAGGGACTTGAACCTGTGACCTTACACAACAATACGTACCTCTGCAACATTTCTTGGAAAGTCTCACTTTTTTCACCAACTTTTGATTTACTTTTCATCTTTGATTCTGTGCATTCTGGAAAAATTAAAGAAAAAAGAAATAACTGAAGCCATGTATTTCACAGACAAAAGACTGTGGGGTGGTTACAACTGAGTGTTAAAAGTAATTTTGCTTTGAATTTCCTTTATTATGGGCTGTGATTGGGTTAAAAAAGCCTGCAACACTTTCTCAACCAATCAGAAGTATGATCATATCTATAACGAAATGCTTGATTGTGATTGGTTCTCTGCGTGCCTATTTGATATGTAATTGGAGGGTGATCACATGGGTGTCCAATTACAGCTGTCCAATTTGAACTTTTTATAACTGGATAGCTGTAATAAGACAAAGTTCTAAGCTGTGTGCATGTTAATCAGGTGCACTGAAATGGGTTCTTTTTATAGCTGTTTCTCCACTGCTTGCAAAACTGATAATTCAAAATATATCCCCAAGGACACATAGATTTTCTAATCTAGCATTTTGTTATAGATACAATTAATTGGTAACTGGACGTTCTGTTGCATGATTCAGTGATAATCATGCTCATAATTTCAAATCTTCCTCGCTCGATTACTCTCTGACCAAACCAAAGCCAATCACAACTTGTTTACATGCATTTTCCTGTGCTTGATGCTATTTTTGCTTTGAGTTCTGATTGGTCCATTGTGTTGTTTGCTTCTGTTGTGATTACCCAGAGTCAGTACTTTGGTATTCATTTTACAGCAATTGATTGAAAACAGGACTATGTTATGTCAACAAACACCATCAAAATATGTCATCTTGTCTCTTTTAGACATGATTAAAAGAAGTTAAGAAAAGGCGAGTTCAGGTTAAGAAAAATAGTTTACAACTTTTTAAATCTAAAATCATTTCAGTGATAAAACATATATCAAATACCAAAATTTGTGACAAAATTTATTTTAAGTAATGATGATGTCCCTCACAGTTAAAGATATCAACTTAAGCAGTCAATAAAAGAGCAATCTGAAAAAATTCAGGCTTCAGTGCTATTCGAACCCATGACCTCTGTGATACCGGTTCACTCTCAAAATTTATTTTATTCAAAAAAATTTTTTTTAAATTCAAAACCTGACTATTACCATTTTTCTTAATAAATACATCCAAACATTCAGAAGACTTTGTTACAACCTTCAGCTTAAAATAACAATGGTATAAGTTGACAAGATCATGTGCGACCCATTTTCCTCCTCAAAGTGGTCCTCGTTTGCCTTTGGACTTCAACAAAGACATGACATGGCTCAACCCAAATTTGATATTTCACTCTGTGAATATGATGGCTTGGAACGTTTCTCAATAAGCAGCCCATTATTCATTGTGGATTCCATTATCATGTACACTATTGTACAGTTTCATCAAGATTTTATGTACCACATAGTGGTGTATCTTATTGATCGAATTACAATGTACAAGTTTCTGCTTAGGCGTTTTGACATACTGACAAATCATGATATCACAGAAACTATTCATCCACAAACACAAAGCGAAACTAACATGATTTGATCATTCAAATTATTCTTGCAAAATATTAAACACACTACTCTTTTCCAGAAGGATCTACGAAAAACTAAGATAAAAGAAATCTGATTTTCTAACCGTTCAGAGTACATTCTGTAGGCCATGATGAATCAATCAGTATGGTTTTTGCAAACGGCAAATTTTCTTTTCTTCTTCTTTGTTCAACGATATTGATGCAATAGTTATCACATAAAAGGGCTTTTTCACGTCTATAAATTTGGCCTGTGATTTCTAGAACCGGATACAGGGGTCAAATTTATTACGCACATGGGAGCAGACATTCCATATGATTTCCGATGTATACATTCTCGGAAAAATCTGCTGGAGAAAAAATGCTCACCAGCAAAATTCAACACGGTTAAGCCGACATACTCAAGACTGTCAAACCATCGTAGAAAGCGATATTTTATTGTTTAAGTCCCTCCCTGAAAGCCTAAACATGAAAAAGAAATGATTTCCATTACCTCGCGAAGGAAATATAGATTTTTTTCACTGTCTAGTATGGTTTCCTCCTAAAGCTTGGCTACGCGTGAATGTTGGAGACAAATAAACGTCGAACACGTGCGTAATATCTTAGAACCCATCAGTAATAAGCTTATCTGACGAATACATTTTTCGCAATTTGTCTTCTTCCGAAATCCCAGAGAAAACGTAAAACATTCCCCTCGGTCATTGAGACACCAGTTTATTCTATCAAGTAACTGACTCTCGAAAACCCTTCGGGAACACCACAGAAAATGTACATTTCTTGTCCATTTACCAGCAGATGAATAGCTTACCGCACGTGCCGATAACAACCTCTCATTTTGCCCTAAGTTATAGCATTAACAGAGTCTATTCGCTTGTTTTGGCCAACATGAGTGTTCAAAAGCTTATTGGTTACGGGGAATGGTAATCCCACTAAGACATTTCGTTCCACCCTTGAAAACCTAGACAGAAAAACATTGCCGGCATTTGAAGTATGGCGGAAAAGACTGTAACCCTAGTACGGTCGTGAACATCAGCATGTCTTTTATAACCCGAAGACAGGCCCGCTTCTGGTAATGTTGCAGGCAAAAGCCGTGAAGAAAAAAATGATGAATTAAGTCCATAATGTGATTTTAGGGCTGGAAAATGGAATAAAACTGCTTTGTGTTAAACGTGGCATGTGACCAAACATGGTGGCCGTTCACGTTGCGATCAAGAAGATTCACGTATTTCAGTAAATTTTCAGTGGTAAAATACTGACTTTTAGCGCTAAGAAAGTGCAAAATGACAAATCGAACGAAAAATAACCCTGTCTTAACGCCAACCCCATTTAGCGCCCCTTCGAGTGACCGGACCAGCTAGAAACCATCGCTGAACACGAAGGGAAGTAAACGAGGAAACCAACCACGCCATCTTTGACATCAAATTTCACGTATGCTCCTGAAACGTGTAATCGATCGTGAAAAAAATGTCCTTACCTTCCAAAAGACCGCCTGAACGTCTTGCTAAAGCATCAACGCAATTGTTAATTGCCTAAGTCAAGAACTTGGCAGGGAAGGAACACGAATGTAAGCGGAATATTTTTTTTCACGTAGGACTAAATACCGGTAACATAACCCTTGCTCAAAACGTGTGCGATTTACTTGCAGCTGGCGCATGAAACGTGTTTGTTTTTGATCGACGTGTTCTCAGGTGAGTCACGTGGTCACCCATGGCTATAAATATCCGTCTAGGTAATGGGGCATTTATTTCACTGGTAACAAATCTAATATCACTTTAATAAGTTGGCTCAAAACAATAATGTGACTGGAAACAGCAAAGACAGTCGATAAATTGTAGGAAAATATATATATTTGGTACCGAATTAGCTCGCTTTAACTGTCAGTTCTACAACTGAGCAGCTGTGCACAAGGGATCATCTAATTAACAGGGTTGTGACGTCAGAAGGAAATTCTTGGCTTTAATTCACAAAAGAAAGTGACAAGCTAATCGGCCTTGTGTCACAGCACTGAAGGTAATTTATTAAAGAAAGTCCTTATGTTTGTATAAGCCTTGTGGAAGAGGGAAAGAGTTTGCTAGCATCAGAGAAATCGGTGAAAACCCACGCACGAGTTTCTATTTCTAAACGGAAAAACAAGCATCATATTGACTTCCGCTGTAGTGAAATTTGGACCAGGTTGAACTAAGCGGAAAATAACTTTTGCATGATTGCGTGCGCAACTGAATCGCTTTTCGATTTTCCGGATAGGGGAAGTTAATTTCCTTTAATCCATGTGCTGGGCCAACTAGACCATGGGGCGAGGGGCTATGTAAAAGTGACACAGACAAATCGTCGACAATTTTGAAAGGAACCCGTGGCCAGAAGGTATTTTCAGCCCCTTTTAAAGAGGTACCAAGGTTACAGGCTGTTATGTTTGAAATTATTTTTTTTTTCGACTTCTTTCCTTAATGATAGTAGGCTGCAGAATAATTCTCGCCATAGTCGTTACAGTTTTTTTTACAACACCCTAAGTGACACCAAATCACGAATTGTATAAACCCTATACCCCCTGTCAAGCTCCCCGTCCTCCTTATATTGGAGTCCCTTTCCCACCACCAGTCCCGAGCGAAATCAAAAAGTATGATTTTTGAAAAATAGGGGAACTTTCGCCTATTGGTCCGAAATTGGCTATACATTTCAGCCTTTTGGTGTAAAAAGGGGAATCACTTAGCAAGACAAGAAGAAAACAATGAGCCGCAACGGTAGTTTTTACGAGGGCTGTTTACATGGAGGGAGGAAGATCCTAGCAAAAGGAAAATCCTAGAAGGCGAAACAAATTTACGTTTGGTTTACATGCAGAAATTTCGGTCGGGGTGGTTGCTGGAAACCAAATAAAATTGTCGTCCTTTAGGAGCTGAACGCGCGGCCGTCGCCATATTTGTTTTTGTGTCCCTAGTACTAGGATCTTCCTAGCGAAGGTAGTTTACATGGTGCTAGGATCTTCCTAGCGCTAGGATCTTCCTACCCTCAGCTAGGCTAGGAAGATCCTAGCGCTAGTGCTAGGGCCAAGTACAACATTTTGCATCTCACTGAATACATGAAAACAGCCCCTAATACAACATTTTGCATGTAAACTGAATACATGAAAACAGCCCCTAATAAAGTGTGGGTATAAATATATCCAAGTGTGATTTCTATAAGCGAATGTAGCGCCCATCAGTCTGCGGTTTCGGAATTACGTAGATTGCAAATATTACGTAGTTAACGACTTACTTTGTATTGTTGTTGTCTAGCCGTTTTGGGAAATAATAACTTATACACGAAGCATGCAGGATCACACGACTCAATATCAAGTTGCTAAATACAAAGATTTAAATTTATCCGATTCCTTCGATTCAATTCGATAAACAAGGAAGAGTATATGTTTGCACATATCACATCAGTGGCTTGTGACACGTGGTATAAAGGGGACGAAGTCACGAGATCTTCATGCGAGAGTTTGACCCTTTCAGTGTCATTGATACATTTGCTTTTGTTTTGATATAACATGAACATGTTGACTACTGACTGCAGGTTTTCCATGTTTGGTTATTTATCCCTTTGTTTATGATCCATGCAATTTTATATTTCACAGGCCCTTAGAACAAACATGTTTTTACACTCACACTCACGCGACGCTCTTCCACGATATCATTGAACGTAAATCCGGTAGATTGACTGACTTAAGCCCCTTATTAACCAAAGCATCGCGTTATTAATTTCTCCTATTATTCCCGGATTACTTAAGCTAGAAAATGTTGGAAAAGCGTTATAAACGTTTGCCAAAGTTTGGAAATTTTTCATATTGTTCTCGATACCGCGGTAGAATCGGTAGACACTGGGTACACCCACCTTGCCAAGTTAACTTCCGGCTTGGGGATCCTGGGTCCTTCTCGCTATTACTGGCGCACTCTCTGATATTACGGACCAAGAGTTGAAGACTCATCAACAGTTTATAAGAGACGAATTACTTAAAACGCTTATATAGACTTTTGATCTCACGAAAACAAAAATCGGGTGTCTGAAGGAGTCCGCTATGAGCGGAAGTTGGTTGATAGCAGCTTGTTTGCCTTGTTTGAGAAAACTAAAAAACACGATGTGCAAATACGACATTACCTTATTCCTTTAGGCTCCTGGTAAAACAAAGATGATTAAATCCAACTGAACTAACAAATTTGTTTTCCTGTTTGCAAGCAGTCTCTCTCTAGCTTTTCTCTCTAATTATATGCGTAGTCGAGTCGCAAAAAATAAGTCTACGTACGAGTCGCGCATTTATGGGTTGATCACTGGTTACATAAATTAAGGTCCACCCGCGTGTCTGATCTGAAGAAAAGACACTGCTTGCGGTCTAATTTCTTTACCTTGGACGTCATAATAAGAATAATGAAAAATATTAATTTACAACCAGTTTAATGCCGGGTAAAACTTTCGGTCATGTGAAGTTGTGGTTAGTTTTTAGATGAAAACCTTTAAAGCAATAAATGGATTAAAGCTATTGAACAGTACTGTGTTGCTGTTTATGTTGCTGCTCTAGGTGATTTTTTATATGAGGCAGTGGATAAAAGCGGTGGATAATAGCCTAGACTGTGTTACCTGTGGTGCTGTTTATTACGCTGTGAAAGGTGGTTCTACCTTTTGAGTTTGTGAATGTGAAATCCTCACGTTTGACCATTCAAATGAAAGCTCTTGATAGACGCTTTCTTGTAGCGCTGTTTGTTGCGTGGTATTTTTACAAGGAACGTTGGAAATCATTTTTATTCTCGAATTTGGACAGGTATGGACTATGGAATTTGGACTAACGGATGAGGGAACCTGGGAACAAGCCACCCTGATTCAACGTTGGTGGCATAAGTACGTGACTGTTTTCAGAACGGCGATGTCGAACGTGATGGTGAAAATAAGACTCAGGAAACCGTAATAATATTCCAAGAATCCATGAAACAAGCAATCCGGCCAGCATTTGTGGTCCAAAGGAACTGTTAGCATTGTCACGTACCTACGCAATGCAACCTAACATGAAACGATGAAAAGCCTTTGGCGCTAGCGCAGTGGCGCTAGCGTATAATGAGGTCTAAATGGTTGAATAAACGGAATAAACTATTGAATAAATCTTTCGTCGCTGACCGCGGCTATTAGCATAAAGCCCTCGAATGTTTAATTGTGCCTGTAGACAGGTGAAGCGTATTAAACTCTATTGATCAGGATGTTGATGGTTAATGAACAGAGACGAGTAAACGTGTTATGAGAAGAATCAATTTTATCAGTCAAGGTTTCTTGGCCCACCCACCCGTGATTTTCAGTTCCTTTTAGAAAGCCCATTCAAAAGAAGTCAGACTGTATGGTAACAACGATCACAACTGTAATAGATGCGATGAGTTTTGAAAACAACAGATTTTCAACTTTTGCAGCGATGACGTCTTCAGCTGTAGTTCATTCAGTTCACTTCACCCTTTTGTCCGTGTGATGCGACACCATGCTACCTTGGTCTGGGTGTTCCTTCCTTCTTTTCAAGCGAAATTGAGCCACCGGTAGTGTGGGATACGTGGACCATAAGTTGATACGCGATACGTGGACTGAGAGAAACAAGAAGAGTTGGGATGAAACAAAGGTAATAAGGATGCAAAGACAATGAAAGGTAAGCCTTTTTTCATTATCGTTTTTCACTCCACCCCCTTCTCTTTCTGTCTTTGATGAAATTATTGTTCTTTTTCCAATGCGGTTTTTTCTACTTTTGCGCCCCCACAAAGAAGAAAGAGACGCCATCTCCACGTATTGCATGG
>Ga0126336_10001138_pt1:2500-13145 | contig 13145 bp, 10 predicted proteins | sample SidCmetagenome_FD_92530 | JGI IMG/M metagenome (GOLD analysis project Ga0126336, IMG submission 92530) | Coral microbial communities from El Islote,Puerto Morelos, Mexico - Siderastrea C C metagenome | ecosystem: Host-associated > Invertebrates > Cnidaria > Coral | place: El...
GGCAAATTTGAACACATTCGGTCTCAATCCATCGTCGAATTTTCGATTCCATTTTATCATAACGCCAAGGATCGTGTTCAAAATCAACCACAAAAATACAGACTTAATCGCAAAATGTTTCGTTATAAAAGAAATTCGTTAAAACTACGTTACAGTTAGATAATCTGCAACTTTTATGCCATTGCAAAACTTACCTTTGAATTGTAACTCTAAAATTAAGCTTCTTTTACATAGAGGAGACAACCCATTGCCTACTGGGATTACCGTTACCTATTTCCTATTCTCTACTGCTTAGTGCGATTATTTTACATGCAAGGTATAGTTACCCGGGAAGTAGCTACCTGGACGCTCGGGTGTACCTAAAATGCAAAAGCAAATCAATAACTTTTTCCTTTTAAAAACCACAATTTCCTTTTAAATTGTTTAACTTTGCTTGTTTCTTTGAAATGTTTTTTTTAATAATACAAAGGACGGTGTTTTTCCACACGCTTGTTTCCACGGAGAATCGTCGACGTGACTCATTGGTGGATTGAGTGGTCCAAAACAGCGAAAATAGCCAGCAAAAAGTAAGAGGGATGGTAAATAGTTAGCACGATGTGGCCACCTCGTTTTATAGCCTTTGCAGGAGGCTGTTGATTTGCTAGCCTTCACAAATTTCCAGAAAAGAGTGTAAAAGACATTTGTAATCACTATGGCGAAGACATGCACATACCACTTGATGGATTCAAATGGCATTCCCCAGAATTGGTAGAAATGCTGGACTCTGCCGACCCAAATTGTAAAATTGTAAATAATGTTTATGCGACATTTTGGGGAGCAAACAAAGTGTATTATGGGAAATGTGGAATTAGTGAATCAAGGCACTTAAAAAAGATTTGGGACTATGGGGACAGAAAGGGATGCGTACCTCTGGAAAAGTTCTGGCTACGCCCCTGCTGCTGCTAGGAATGCAGGTGACCCCACATGCATGTCAGAGTTTGTCAGTGTAAATGCATAGCAAGGGCTTCTCCTATCTAGAAGGGCCAAGTTCAGCGCTTTTGCCATTCCATTGTGAAAAATTCTGACAAAGCGGCACAAAATGATCAAGAAGTCGATACTACAGCATTGTTCTCAAGATGCCTTAGTGATGATCAAGATGAGCTCGAAATCATTGAACAGTTTGGCTTTGCTTAAGAAGAAGGGGGAAAGTTTCACAACAGAAGCTGAATACAGAGTTAGCCCTTGGGCCAAGGCTGTCGTGGTTATCTTTTTGCGTGTTAAAAAAACGGAAGATAAGGTAACCGTCTGCTTATATGAAGCGGGCCTTAACATCACCCCGTTCCTAACACTCAATTTATTGTCAGTTAAAACAGCAGTTTTATTTCCATTATAAACATTATATTTGAAGTTCTCGGAGACTCTAGACCACTGGGTGGGGTCCGGTCCCAAAACAAAATAATTCAGATAATATCCAACTTCCTGATGTTAATAAATCTCGCTGCAAAGTTACGTACTAAACAGCGATGAAATAATAATAAAAAAAAAATACAAGTACTCCACGCAAGCAGAAATGGGTATGCGGTTTCTCAGGCAAACGAAGAATGAGCCATTCAATGAAACGTCCTGGGCGTGGCTTCAGAGGGTTGAGCTTCAGAGGGAAACGGAGTGCCTAAGACCAGGTAATAAGGAGAAATCAAATCAACAGTCAATTTATTGTCAGTTAAAACAACAGTTTTATTTCCATTATAAACATTATATTTGAAGTTCTCGGAGACTCTAGACCACTGGGTGGGGTCCGGTCCCAAAACAAAATAATCCAGATAATATCCAACTTCCTGATGTTAATAAACATCGCTGCAAAGTTACGTACCAAACAGCGATGAAATAATAAAAAACATACAAGTACTCCACGCAAGCAGAAATGGGTATGCGGTTTCTCAGGCAAACGAAGAATGAGCCACTCAATGGAACGATCTGGGCATGGCTTCAGAGGGAAACGGAGTGCCGAAGACCAGGTAATAAGGAGAAATCAAATCAAATTGAAACTTGAAATGACGGCTTTTTTGTCTAGGATAGTTACGTAAGGAGGGTGAGGAGGTAAAGAAAGACCCCCCGACAGGGTTCCACTGTCCTTAGCTTTAGCCTGCCCACTTCTGTGCTGTAAAAAATAAAAATAAACTTAAGGAGGAAAAAATTTTCAGAAGAAATCTCATTAGTTCGTAACGGACAAAAATTACAATTATCATTAGTAAAGTCGACGCGCTTTTGACAAGCAGACAATTAAGACTAACATAACCAGCGATAATTATTAAATAACTTTTTAGTTCTAGCCTCACTCTAGGTTTGTGTCCTTTAACTGGCTTTTTTCGGCGTGTGGACCTCTCAGGAAAACGGGCAATTTTGTGATTGGACCTTTTCAATCCTGACTCATGACCGGGTTTAGTTTATAAGGCGACTCTTAATAAATCGCCGCCGGGTTGATTGTAGAATTCAGTTGCTAAAGCCACGATAATTTCAGTTATTGTCAAACTTGATCTTTTAACAATGAAAGCGAAATTATGTTTTTTCATGTCATTCGTTCTATCATCTTAGTTAGTTCAACACTGTCCAGAAAGTACCTCTATCAATATAAGGTTTCAAGGATCAGTAAGCAGTTCAGTGTACCACAAGTTTTGTGGAGCACCGTTTCCTTTTGACAACAGTTTGTCACCATAATTACTTCAAACGGAGAATTGTGTATAGCTGTGGTCATCCAGGGACATTTAATCCTGCGGTAATAACAAACAAAGAAGCCCATATGGTGTACGGTAACATGAATAAGGACGCTGTGGCTTTGCATGCTGCTGCTGGTGGAAAGAAGAGATCTTCCCCTAAAATTTCTGATTACTTTTCCAAAAGCGGAAAGCCCTCTTTTTCAGGTAAGTCTGCTTCCCTTAAGTTGTAACTGTAAAATTTCGCCGAGACTACAAAAAACTGTAAGTTGCTATCAGACACTATGGACACTGCAAAAGAAGTCGTTACCCTCAAAACGTTTTCATCAAAGAGGGAAAATCTATTAGGAGAAATAAAACTAGAAAACCTTGAAGAACCGGAATCTGCAGCCAAGAGCATAATAGGTCTTTGTCCTACTAGATGGACAGTGCGCGCGAGCTACTACTCTTCCATGACAGGGCCAGTGTTCTGAAGGATAACACGCGCACCTAGGAGGATTGAAATTGGTACTGGAGAACCAGCATATCCTGCGACGACACAAGACTATATTACAGGCAGATATACTTTGAATCTATTGACTTAATGGTTGATGCTATTGAGCAGGGTTTTGATCAACGCAGCTTTCCAACGTATGCAAAGATGGAGTCCCTTTTAACTAAGGCCCTCAACTTGCAGGATAACTCCAGAGAGCTACAGTTCATGGAAATATCTCTCGCCGATGATGTCGATGTTGGAATGTTAACTGCCCAGCTGGAAAGTTTGAAAGTGCTACTGAAGGAAGGTGATTTTTTTATGTTTTGATGACATCGTAGTTAAAATCAAACAGTTGCCTACCGCAGAAAGAACAATGATAAACGAAGTTACTTCAGTATGCAAACTTTTTGGTAAATCCGGCAACAAGTGCATCTGGTGAAAGATCATTTTCCACTGCCCGAAGATTGAAAACATGGCTTCGCTCCAAAATGACACAAGAGCGATTTAGCAACCTGACAATATTAAACAGTCATAAAGAAAGAACAGAGAGACTTTCTCTTGTAGATATCGTTAACGAATTTGCCGACCGTAACGATAACAGAAAGAGAAATTTTGGTATTTTTAAGGAATCTGATACACAGTAAATATCAGCCACTTCCTCAGTTTTATTTTTTTGTTTGCTTTGTTTTCATTCAGCTTCATTCTGATTGATGCACCGTTTATACATTGTTGTGTTGAATGCAGTGGAAGTTAAATCGTTTGGATTTCTGGTTTATTTTAGTTGGTGTCAGTAAAGAAGATATCATTGTATGATGGTGAATTTAAAGATCGGAGAAAATAAAGTTATATCAGTTTCTATTAGGTAACAGCATAGTAATTAAGGAATTCACTGATTAATAAAATTATCTTGGGAAGCATGCCCCCGGATCCCCAGCCTGAGAGTCAGTTAAGAACGTCTTTATTTTGCTTATTTTTTATTTTTTTTGTTAATGAGTGGCGTTCTGAACTTTTTCTGCGTTTTTGCCGCAAAATTTGGTGACTTTACGTCGCGTTGTGAGCCTCTGTGCTCAATGCTTTATGCATCCAAAGCCAAATTTACCATGCAACAGTTGGTTGGCGCGACATCGTGTTTATACCATGTACCTTAAGGACACCTTAAGAACGTTTTCAGGCTCAAATCGCGAAAAAATTAAGAACGTCGAGCCTCAGCTCCAAAATTAGACTTTCGTATAAAAAAAGTGTATTTTATAATGACTTGAGGCTGAGACTAACCAAGAACATGCCAAGAACATACCCAGAATGAGTAATTTATTTATTTGTTAGTATTATTATTTTTTTTGTTTTGGTCGCGTTGCGACGTGAACCTCTGTGTTCAATGCTTTTTGTAAAGCCAAATTGACCCCCCAAGAGTTGGCTGGCGCGACATCTTTTTCGCGGCATCAAAGCAAGCCGCACAACCATGTGACAAGCAACTTGATCACTGCATCACAGCCTGCAAATACGATGAATGCTCCTTTATTGGTTACATTTTCAAATGATTGACGTGCGAAATGTCCTGCTAACGTGCCACGCTATTTCCGAACGTCAGTTAGGACAAGACCAGTAGCTTGAAACCCGATTTCGCGTGTTCTCTCTCCATTTGGAAATGTCGGATGAAGAAAAAGAAGAGGTAAATCTGTAACTAAATCGAATCCTGTGAACTCTCCTTGATTTGTTCTTTAGGTAAACTTCCAAATCAAACTCAATGTCCATTCATTTCATTTGCCAGTGTCATTCGGACACAAGGTTCGTTTCTCGTACTTTGGAAGTGGAGACCTTTTTGGCGATTTTACCTTGAAGGTTGTTGGAGATGTACAGTCGGGAAAGAAGGAGGCTGGACAGTGGGTATGTGTTTGTTCCACCATTACAAGAGGAACGCTAAATTCCAGGTGAGAGATTTTATTAATTGACTACGACTTCAATTTAGACCTTGGCCAGATGTATGGAAAACCGAAGGTAGACGTTCTTATGTTCAGCATATTCCCGATATCAGCAACAATAGTATGCCAGTACTAGTACCATGTCAAATTGATTGATCGTTTCTGGATGTAAAACTATACATTTTGCTTGCGGCATTTGAAGCACCAATCCGAAACAGCGGGGCAAGTACAGGTCACTGAGGTCAGAGTCCACATGTCAGGCCACAGGTCTCCGTGTTTAATATTAACGGTGTCTGCCCTAAACGAGGTGAAATTAATTATTGGGTTGTTTATTTGTCTGTAACACATGTACTTGACCTACAGAAGTTGATTATGCACCAGTTAATTCGAAACTCGCAGCTATTGAGGAGAAACCCATTTATTTCATATTTTCTTGGGAAACATTCACGACGTACACAACACGAAGAAACGTCGCATAATGAACAATTATTTCATACAGTGAGGGGAGGTGACGTACGCAAGCCAGAAGTTTAACTGCGCAGTCGTGCTGTTAACTCGAGCAATGTTTTCAAAGACTTTCTAAACGATTTTCCTCAGCACTGCTCAAACTATTTAATGAGTTAAAATTTTTAAATTTAATGATTTACTGGAACCAAATAACTGCCTAAGTTTATAAAAAACTCCCTGCTGCATTGTATAGGGTTTGCTAGTTTTGCCCTCAATGTTTTAATTTGACCTATTTCTCCTTTCAGGACAATTAAAATCTAATTCTCTCTCGATAATAAATATATAAAATAAGTAAGCTTAAGTCTCAGTCCTTGTTTAATTTTAGTGTGGTCATTTCTAAAATAGATTGTTGGTGAGTCACTGGGATCGGACTCAGAGGTTTGAAAAAGTGAATTCAATAGACCTATGTTACACAAGGCCAGGGGATTCTTTTTTTTTTGTTAACAAGGTTTCATGGTAGAGATGATAAGCTAATTATGACAGTGACGGTCACAACAAGTTTCTTTGTTTTTCAATTTGATGCAGACACACGTAGAAGGGAAGAGGATAATTGCTGCTGAGGAGCACAAATTTCTTATGTCAAATCCAGAACTGCATCAGTTTAACTTGGTCATGAACTTCGTGTATTTGAAAGAGGCTTATCTCAGGTAACTTCAAAAACGTGAAACGTGAAATGTCTCGATGTTTATCCAAATTCTCTGAACCAGTAGAAACAGAAAATATAAAAAGAACAGTTAAGAGAATATGCATGTGTTGTTTTCCATCTTTTTTTTTGTGTGTTGCTAAAAATGTAACTTGTTAACCTGGCGAATGTATTGATCCATTACTGGAGATCTAACGCTGTAAAAAGTTTGAAATTATCGCTATTAGCCTGATACTTAAAGTTACTTTATGAGGCACTTGGATGTGCTGGATATATCAAGCTAATACCTTCCTGCTGCTTTTGTTGTAAGTCAGTAGGCTAACCTATGTTTCTTTTGTTTGCCTTAATTATTGTCAAGGTTCCATCATTTATCACGCTGTTTTGGACAAAATGCTTTTCCCTTTCAAATGGCAGCAGCATTCACTCTGAGCAGGATATTGCGGAATGCTGCATCTGCACATGATGTGTGGAGTAAGTTGAACTGAATGCTGACTCTTGAGTATTATTTAATGTTTTAACCTGCCTGTGATTTTAATATTTCTTTGTTGTTTTTCTGACAAAAATACTTTTATCGGAATGCTCTGCAGTTACATGATATTGCACATGTCAAATTTTTAATTTTCATGATGTATTTGTTTTTGTTTGACCACCTAACAGCTGAAAGTTCATTGGGCATGATTTTTTCGGAGACAAAATGTGTCGGGAAGTCGATGAGTCTGTATCTACTTGCACTTGGGCAAGGTGTTCCAAGCCGAGTGCATATGCTGTTCCTCAGCGGAGGAAACCAGCTTCTCTGTGGCACTTCTGCGTAAGTTGCACTAGTTTTTATTTTTCCTATTCATGGTTCTTAAAACACTACATAACTAGTTACTTAACATTTGATTTATGATACGATTGTTTAATAACAAACTTCATAAACAATGAAATTTCACCAGTTTTACGAATTATAATTATTTGTTTTCCTTTGGAAATACTTGCAAGTGCTCACCTAATTATCGTCATATGCCTTATTTCATTCCTTCTTTTAACAAGAATTTCAGTTGTAACTGCATTTGTGAATTCAATTGTATCACTATTTTGGTATTGATTTTAGTTGTATTCTTAATTTAGATTAATTTAATTTTTTTTAATTTTTTATTATTACCTTTTTCTTAGTAAAAAAATGCAGCAGAGCCTGACTGCAACCAGTGGTGTTGTATTCATAGATGACCCAGAGATTAATAGGCCTTTTGGGGAATTCCTGCTCCAAGTGCAAGGGCGTTTATTGTCTGGGTCTAACAAAGAGGGCATGAGTGCCCCTCGAGCTGGAGTGTTGCTGTCTTCAAATTCCCCTGAAATATCACGGTATACATGCGCAATACACTATCACAAAACTTGGTGTAGTTTTTAGGGGCCACACTCTAATAATTATTTTAATCTAAGTATAAACAGGTGTTTCCCATTGAACTTAAATTTATTGGAACCATTTTGAAATCTGTTGTACAAGAATTGGCATAATTTATTTCAAAGAAAAACATTTAAATAACTATATTTTAGTGTAGTAAATTTTGTCATAATTTAACTATAAAACAAAGATAAAGCCACTCAGTGTCTGTTAAAAATAAAACAACTAAAATGCAAAACTTCAGAAAAAATTACTGGTCAACATTATTCTTGTTTAGGTAATAGTATTATTATGTGTGGTCTAATTTCAATGTATTATGGAATATGGAAATTGATCTTCCAGAATATCTGCACCTTATATAAGAGAAATGTAACAAACCATCTTTGGTGCTGGTTAATCATGCCGGAATCGACATCAAGACAGGTCTACATCACCATAAATTAGTCAGGATGCAGCAGGCAACTAATGACAGCATCTTAAGAATATTGTTGTTTGAACACTGAGGTAAATGAAATTTGAATTGTCTGTTTTAGGATCACGGGACGTATCATCAGATTTAACTACACAGGGCGGAAGGAAGGTTTGGGGGAGCATGACAGCTGGGTATTACAAAATTTGCTCATTCCACACCTCGAAGAAAACAAGGTAGCTTTTAAAGATAATGGGCAGGTGTATGTTATAAACTTTTGCAATGATCATCACCACAATTTGAACTAATTGAGCTAATTTAAAGTGTTAGATATATGCTAGTCCGGTGGTCCAGATACCATCTTTGGAAAGTACTAGAGAAAGCCTGTGAAGGCTCAATTCAAACTCTAATTCCAAGACAATTTCAAATCAAAACCGTACATTCTCTGAACGTTAATTAACTTGTAAGTTAATATACATGTATTGAATTTGTCATTCCTCCACTGACAAACATATTTTTGAAACCTTTTAAGTAATGAAATTAGCACTGCATTAATCAACTTCAAATTTTGTTTCATCTGGGGAATGCCTGACTGGGTGCAATTATATACCATTTGCTTGTTCATACCAGTAAGCTTGTGTTGTTAGTTCCCTCAAAAAACTGTGAATCATGTTAAATCATCTTCTCACCCAGGGCCTTCTCTTGGCGTGGGCAATTATGTTCTTTGACGTGTGGGAGAAGGCATGTCCACTGTACTTGGATGCCATCAAGTCAATTCTGGAGAGAATGTTAGTGGAAGTCAAACCACAAAAGAGATGGACAAAGGGTGTTGCTGCTGTTATGTTGGCAAATACCATGGTATGAATATTTTTTTGCAGTTGCACAAAACTAGTGAGTGACCTTTGGGGTGTGGGATATTATCCAGTATCATGACATTCCTGTGATATAAGTTCAGTCACAAATGTGAAAAAATTTCTTATCAGATTGCTTTTATTGACAACAATATTTAAATCTTAAATTTTTGAAATTTTCATTGTCTCTGCAATTCTTTTGACCCGCCTATCGATTGGAAAGAATGGGGGAACAGCAGACACCATACAGTTTGTCGTTTATGACACCATGGATGAGGATTCTGGCTTGAAGGAGTTAACCACACTCCAAAGACTAGAGGAATGCATAATTGACACAGTCAAGAGGAACAACGAAAATGTAAGTACGTATCAAACGTTAACAAGGTAATAATGTTGACAAATTGCTGCGTGTTACCAGTTGAATAATATTTGTTGTCAGATAGCTAGGTCTTTGTTGAAACTTTTGAAGTTTCTGCGGAAGTAATTAATAATTATTATTCCCTGAAGAAATTACACTTAATATGATTTTTCCAAGGTCGATTTTGTAATTACATTGAAAGACAATAAAAATATTTGTGCATAAAAATGTTCACATTGTTTTAGATCCTCACATGGCTCAATCCCAAGGTAAATGTGACTACAGCAAGTGGTAATAAATTACCAGCAATAGCCATCATGGCATCAGTGGTGGACAGCTTTGCAAATTTGTCACATGCTGTAAGTTACCAGTGATAACAATAATTGCAGTCATAGCATAACAACTTTTATAAAGGACACAATTTATTTTAAGCCTCTAAACATGCAGAAAAAGGAATGAAAGAGTTTCAGAAAGGATTAATTTTCGGTAAATTATGCAAATCATGAAAATCTGAAAATGTATTATTTTATAAACAAGATTGAAATAATTTTATCCCTAGTTTGTAAACTTTGTTTTAAAGGACAGTATACACTTCACCATATCTTACAGGAAATGAAGAAATTTTATGAGGAAATTGTGGCTGATGCAAAGACCATCGGCATATATTTCAATAAAACTGCAGGGGGCACAATGGAAGACCTTGTGAAAAGAAAGGAAACATGCCAGAAGAGAGCATACAGAATCCCATATTCTGTGCTCTCTTCATACTGACTACATCAGATATGGTGTGTATCTATCTTTTTTATGTAGTACGTAATTTTACCTTCTAGTCACTAGCTGACACATATATAAGACTACATGAGTTTTATACAAGTGCAAGTGAAAGAAAAGTGTTATTAATTTTTGTGACCACACAATATTGATCAATATTGCTAACTTTTTTTCTAAAAGTACAGTCAAATGGTGTTGTACAAGTGACCTCTACATGGTATAGACCATGGTTTTGAAGTTTTTGTATCACTAACTAATAGTTAATTAGAATCATAAATATCAACTTTTCCTTGTGTGTTCTAATATTATTATTATTATTGCAGCATCAGGTCTCAAAGACGAAGAACCGCAGGAGGTTCCTGGCAATAAAAGTTTGGTTATTGCAGATTTAACATCAGATGACGAAAGAATCATCTGTGACATGGAGACAGAACTAAAAAAAGCCTTAAAGGGTATGTACAGCTATGATGTATTCACACCCTTCATGGATGGATAAAATGAAACAGGTGATGGCAGGAGTCGACCAGCACCTCATTGAACATCTCACATGATTCGCCATAAGAACAATAAGATAACGGCACAAACAATGCCCCTATCCCTGAAGACAATGAGCAATATTGTTTTAGAATGCCTCTGAA
>Ga0126336_10001139_pt1 | contig 13143 bp, 6 predicted proteins | sample SidCmetagenome_FD_92530 | JGI IMG/M metagenome (GOLD analysis project Ga0126336, IMG submission 92530) | Coral microbial communities from El Islote,Puerto Morelos, Mexico - Siderastrea C C metagenome | ecosystem: Host-associated > Invertebrates > Cnidaria > Coral | place: El Islote,Puerto...
AAAGACTGAAGGAATTAATTTAAACCTCAGTAAACACATCTTGTTCAAGTCTAGATGGCATAATAACATTCACTACATAACAGGAAGTGTAATAAATAAATGGGGTGCAGCTATACAATACAACAAATACTTACAATCACCAATAAGTCAATAAAATGATCTCTTTCTATAACTACTTTATCCGAGAGCTGTTTAAGGGAGGTCAAGCAAGCACTAATTGCCTCAAGACAAAAATTACCTCCACTTAATTTTTTGATTCAGAAAGTGCAATGCTGACCTCTAGGGTATAATGAATTTAAATGACTTAACAAGCTGCAATTAATTAGTTAAGTCATTAAAGCTTTGTTGTCACAGCCTATATTTTGGGTTACTGGTAGCTGAGGCACTGAATGAATGAATACTTACTACTATTGAAGGTATTCATAAATTTCTCACATCAGTTAAAAAGTAAACATTGACAAAAATTTCTCTTTGAGAACTACTCTCAATCATGGAACTATAAGTAGCACTGACTTTTAAACCAAGACAAGAGAACAAACTCACTGCCACATGAGTAAATCAATATGATCACGTCTGTGAAAATTTGGCACAAATGTTTTAAAAGGTCATTAAATGTTTATGCTCTGACATCAATCACCTTGTCTGCATTCCTTGCAATATAAATGTACATTTCTACATTTAAATTACAAAAAAAAATTGTTCATGATGAATGACTTATTCCCATCAATATTGTTGCTGGTTTTTCTTGAAACAAATTGACGTCAGTCTGTTGAGGCTGTGTTTCATTTCTCTATCTGCTTTACTATATTGGTACAACCTGTACAAAGTTCAATCTATGAATTACATGCTTGATTCTCTCCAGTAGTGAACACCCCTCCCCAAAATGATCTCCCTCCCACAAATCTTTTGAATGAATAAAAACCCAGGGTCTATAATTAGAATTTTATGGGTCTACTGAAGGAGACAAATGTTGTCACGCATGCACCAATAGTCACTAACACAAGCTCAGCATGTGCAGTGTAAAATTGATCATCAACAGCATTGTCCAAATTTCTGAAGTATTCAACCAAGAAAACTGATGTATGACGGTAATAAAGATATGAAATGATGCATGTTCTGCTGAGCAAGGCATTCCATCTCTGCACTGGTTAAACATGACTCCTCAAATAATTTACATCTTAGAAAACATGCCAAAAAATATGTCTAGGAATGACAAGCATGCCATTACCAATTTAAATTGCAAAAATGCAAGAATAAAACAAACATGACAGCAAGTACTGAATTCTTCTAAATATATCACAACAAAATGAAGCTGTCCCAGAGGCTCACTGAAATTTTCAATTCTCCTAACCGAGACCAAGACCGGATGCAGTATGACGTATGTATAAACAGGTGGAGAGTACAGGAGAGACTATCTACATAAAGAAAATGCACGTAAGTACTGACGTAACATTATTTCTTCTCAAAGGTAAAAAGGTCAGCCAGAAGGTCTTTAAAGACATCAAGACGAAAACGTGTATACCACTCTCCCAATGAAAAACCTCAACAAAAAGATGAGAAAACAAAACATATCTACATGGAAAAAAGGAGGGACATATGTTTTCCACAAATCAAAACTGGAGAAAAGGAAATATTATAAGTGCATGTTTTCAGATGACCCATGTTTTTCTATGGCCAATTCAGGGTTTAAGGTAAGCTCTTCAGTAATGCTAGCACAATACTTCTGCCAAAAATAGGCAAACAAAAGCAGACACAATTAAAAAAGAATATTTAACAATGAAGTGACACCTTTCAGAGCCACTAACTTTGGTATCTGGCAATTAATGTTGCAGAAAGTATACAGTTTTCTTTGCGAGACTTGGAAGAAAAGAAAGCACTCAAACTTAAAATTTTTAATTCAAAACCTTCACACGAATATAATTATGTCCTCCAACAAAGGCAACTTCTACTTTGCGATTCAAATTATCTAATACTGTACTAGCTACAGGCAGGTAGTTCATTGTCAGGATGGAACCACTGTTAGCCTTCAGTTATCAAAAGGAAAAACTCACGCGAAACAGCTAAAGGTTTGTTAGCATTAGAGGTCAGTCAGGTCGTGTCTTGTCACTACTGAGGATACAAAATAAAACAGTCCCAAACTAAACAAAATACTAACCAGTGATGACAAATTTAAGACGAGAAATACGGTAGAACGAAATTACTAACTTGAAGAAAAATAATTAAAATCTTAAACGATACAGAAAATATGTCCATTAAGGTGCTTCACGATCGAGGATTGATATTAAGTTGCGCTTGTGACACTATACATCACTGCATACGAATAGCTCGGTTTGCATTCATTCTGTTTTACACGATCAGTGCCAAACAGGCAGTTTTCTTCTAACTGGGAGATCAATAAATGATACCCTACGACCAAGTGAACTGTAAACTGTCAGTTTTAGATTAAACATTTACGTATGTACTAGTGGAAGACTTCAACTTAACTAATTTGTTTCATACCTTGTCCGCACTGACTTCCATAGCTTTCAATGTACGATCAGAAGACATGTTATTCTCAGTTTATTTGGCACTTGTGCGATCGATAACCGCTAGTCTAAACAAAACAAACTCAGCTTGAATCATAAAGTATTACAAGAATATAATAAAAATTTGTCATTTACACAATTTTACTATAAGCGGAGAACCGGAATGGCAAATGAAACAGCTGTAGAGTAAAATCGTACCGCAGTCCAGCGCGTCGGGATCAATATCAATTTGAAGTCTGCACGAACCTTAAAACTGGAAGGAAGATGGTCTTACCTAGTGCAACGTACTCACCTTGAAGTACAGCGGAGCAGATATGTAATCATTCTAGATTAAAGGTTGTCGTTGAAGGATATTTTTGCCGTCCTTCTAGAGAACAGCTCAGTCATGACTCCCCGTTCACGAACCGTTTATCACGGGCGCGAAATAAACCAGCGGTTGCTCCCGTTTGCGTGTACTTCGGGGTCTTTCGGGTCGTCTTCGGGGGACACTTCGGGGTCTCTTTGAACAAGGGGGAATTGGGTCCGGAAAATTCTTATTCCTTTTGAAACACGAAGGAAAAAGAAAAAGAAGAAGAAGAGGAAGAAAAAAAAAACAGGTATTTTTGGACCAGTGAGGTTCTTGCTTAGTTTTTGCCAGGTGTTTTTTTTTTTGGGGGGGGGGGCGAAATAAACGCATGGTATTTTTAGGCGTTAGTATGGTTCAGTTTTGGTAAGATGGTATTTGAATTTAGTTTGAATATTTAAATATTTGCATCTCCCCATCACTTGACCCCAGTAACCTCCTCTCCTAGATTTTATCATATTTGTTCATACATACATATAGGTGCCCTATGGATGAAAGTGGATGGGCACATAGGGTATTCATTTTGTAGTGCCACAGGGATGGATTCATTTACACCTGGCTGTACCAGACTACAGCAGCATCAGTTTTTTTTTTTTGAGCATACTAAAATGATGAGAACAATAAGTGGGCAGCAAGCAAAGCTTTCTGATTTTTTGCCAGTTCTTTGAAAAACTTTTCTAAAAATTGATTTGGGAAGCAGAGGTGCATCGTTATTACATTATGCTGTCAATTGTACCTCCCTCTTACTTTCAGGTTTAGACTAAAAGAAATGAAATTATGGGGGGAGGAGAGGAAGGAAAAATTGTATATTGAGGGTTCTTAAGCATGTGGATAACTTAATTCAGTAATATTTAATTCATTTTTGGCAAAATTGTATTTCAAACTACAAGTCTGAGAGAACACACAACAGTTTAGAGGTACAAATGCCACCATCAGTACAAAATAAGTTACAAAATGAATAATTTATTGCGATAAATATAAAGCCATGATTAGAAACGCTAATGAAAATATGTCTAAAACATGACTAAAAGATTAAATACTGTTGTGTGTTCTTTCAGACTTGTAATTTGTTTCTTGCTATCAAGACCTTATTTCAAACTGTAGTAATTGTGAATGTGGAACAAATGACAACGGGTAACATGCTTTATTGACAGACATCAAATACCCAGGGGTACCTTAATCGGTATCCAATACAAAATACAAAATCAGATACCCAGGGGGTGACACCACACAGAAGATAGTGGCCAATACTACTTTTAAATTATCAAAAGGGAAACCTGACAGAAGTTATAATCATAAACAGCCAAATTATAATGTACAGAGGACCAATGAAGCAAACTGTAATGTCATTATAGTGCCAATAAAGTGTCTTAAACAACTTTCCATTTCCCTGGGAAGTTATTATAAATAATTTTGTGACTAAGTGTCACTTTTACTGTGAGCAGTCTATTATAACAGCTTCCACCTTCGTTGCTCACAGTTCGACATTTTGCTACTTGGATGACACCATTCCCAATTATTCCCAATTATACCCGCAGTCTCCTCAACATAAACATATGTTCACTCTGAAGAAAAGAAAGCTAGTACTTTATTCATAAACACATACGGGTAAATAAGAAATTACTTACAATAGAAGTACATGTAATGGATAACATGTAATAACTTAGGAATTAACATCCCTTACTAAATTTCAACTTAATCGCAGGATGCAAGACAAAAAAAAAACATTCACCTTATGCTGTCAGCTTTGTGTCACAGTAGGAACATTTGAAGGGAATTAAATTAACAGAATTATCCTGACCTTAATTAATCATAGGACAAAATAAATAGCTTCACTGTGTAGAACATTCTTTAGAACGTATGATTATCATTTGACAACTTTATATGAACATTGTGACTGACAACTAACTTCCTGATGAAACCATGTCATCTCCATCCAGAGAGAATATCAAACTGTTAATAGACTTAATAATCACTGTTAGACTTAATAATCAAATAAAAGACTTGAAACTTGAAGCCCACTCCAGATCTGTTTAGCAGTAAGTAACTTGATATATGGAATACACATAAAAAATGGATGACAAAGGTCATAACCTTGTAACTAAGAGTCATGTTCCGCTTTGAAAGTAACAGCAACAGTCTAGTTACCATTGGGCTAATGCCTTTGACGGAAAAGGTTCTGTGACAATCCATGAAAACTTGCACACCAAACTAAGAAAGTTAGAAACCTTCCAGTACAAAAAATAGTTTTATGACAAAATGTGTATAATTTTGTAGGTGTCATTATTGACCACTTTCAAAAATGCACAAAAATATCAATAAACTGATTAAAAATCCATACAAAAGCAAAGACATTAGAAGAGAACTATTAATACTCTCTATAGCAGACACTATATAATTATGTATATACCTATTTCAAAAAAGGTTGCTTCAGTGATGCATGTTTCATAGACCGCAGTGCATCATGATCGTTAAAATTTCATGACTGCTTTTCTCTAGCTATTAGCCCTAAAGCAAGAACAAATGTATATTTTTGGATTTGATTTTGTCCTAGAGTGCCTTCAGCGAGAAAAGCGATCATTACATTTATTTATAGCAAACATGATGCTTTGCGATCTATAATTATATGAAACAAGGATCATGGATCATACATCACTGAAGCAACCTTAACTGAAATAGTTGTATATATGCACTTAAAATAAGTTACAAGAAGTAATATTTTTGATTCCAACTCTCTCTCCCATCAGGGACCAGCTATATAGTGTATCTCCTTCTGGCAGCGAGTTCTCTTTTGTATCAGATATTATTTGCAATGTTCCACAACTCTAATATTTAATCATAATAGCCATGACAAGAACAATCACTAACAAAGAGCTGGCTGAATCAGTGAATCCTTTGCTTCCAACAGTTGGCTTGGGTGTGGCTGGGGTTGGCTTGGGTGTGGCTGGGGTTGGCTTGGGTGTGGCTGGGGTTGGCTTTGAGCCATCCATCATGAAGCAGTTCGAATAATTAGCATTTGCCTCAGTGTAATTATAGGAGCCAGCCCACATTTTTTCGCAGAGGTTTTTGCCATTGCCATACATCACCTCATAGGTCGTGCAGTTCTTGTCTTTAGGGCAGAAGTTTTCACCATGAACAGTGAAGTTATAGTCTTCAAGAACATTTTCCACACAGATCTGATCAGTTTTGCAGGCTTCAAACCAACTGTCACAGAAGCCAGAACAAACAGGCACACCTGAACAACAAAATACAAGCAAACATTGAGAAAGAAAGGAAAGTTTCTCTGAACGTGACTCATACATACATACATAAACTTTTTTCCTCTTCATTTTTATGACTCGAATTTTCTCCTCTCGAATTTTTATGACTCAAGGCCAAAAAACTTAACAGAGCATATACACATAAATAAATAATTATAATTATATGTGTAACATACATCTATATAAAGAACTGCATTATTTTATACAGCTACATGTGACATGCATAATGCATACTTTACCATAATATTTTACAAACATTCATGACAACAATGTGGTTTCATTATTTTTATGAAGCCACTAAAGCAAGTCATGTCTTGTGTGGCTTGATGAAGCACACTTCTTTACTTCTTGCCTGATTTGTCACATCATGCGTGACAAATGTGGCCTAACTGTAAATAAATATTAGTGAATAAATAAATAAACTTTCAACACAGTCAACCACAATGTGGTCTTCTTCAAAACCACACAAAAACTGAAAAACTACATGTAGTGGCTCTCTGTGTTTAGAAATAGTAGAGAAAATTTAGTACAAGAAATAAAATAAGCTATGCTACGTACATAAATGTATAGTTGAAGCTTTGAGGCAAATAGCCTGATAAATAATAATTATTTTTAAATTCACACTGAAGCATTGAAGTATATCATAACATGATATATTACATGGTATCTGACATGGTATATCATGATACACAGGTAAAATGTCTGTACCCTTAAGTGCTCCTTCCACAGTTGGATGCTTCCACTTATAAACATCTGGAGAACACTGGTAAAAACATTCCTATAACAAAAAAGTCAACAGTCAACAATAAACTAGTGATTTGAATGGTTCACACTGAGTGAAAGATGGAATTTGATAAGTGCCCAACAGATGCCAACAGTGTGGTTTAAGTAGCAGACCATCATCATCATCGTCATAAACTTTATTTAAGTGTCGATTTACTAGCAAATTACAGGTAATTCACTAATTTGGGACACTGATACTGTCCATCGTATCTACATTGTAAAGGTGCACATGGCATGAGAAAACATTGCTTTGCATCTTCATCAGTAGGCCAGTCTACCCACAGTGTACAAGTTTGTCTCTATGACCTGCTCAAGCTTAAATTTCACCTATCCTATCACATTTGTGATACAGTTTGTTATGCAGGATATGACCTGGCGTGGGCAATCGATAAAATCGATAATCAATAACAATCAATAAATTTAGTTGATTGTAGCAGAAATTGATAAAAATCGATAAACGGATTTGTTGTGAGAAATCAAAATTTATTGATTTTTCAATTACTTTTATCGATTTTATTGATTTTATTTGTAACATTAATTTGTTGTGTCAAAATATATGAGCTTTAATAATAACGACAACTTCTATAACCAGTTTTGTCAATTTTATTACTATGCGATAACCCTTCTAAATCTTTTCTAGGCTCAAAAAACAGCACTAAGTAGTGATGCCAGACTAAGGTTGGGATGGAAAAATGAAATTCACTTTAATAAACACATTAAACACATGTGTAATGTCTCTATATCAAACAAAACAACAGAAACATTTGAATTCTTAACAGAGACAGTGGAAAATATGGAACTTAAGCATAGACGTCTGTGAGCCACAGACGTCAACCGGAAGTTCCCTTTGTTGTCTTGTTTTTGCTCCTCACCAAAGCATGAAAAACTCCTGTTTTGGTGTCCAGTTGCTTGTGCCAGAAGACAAAAACGAATGATCCCTGTACCAAAATAGTACGCCTTTCATATGCCGAGAGCAAAACTGCACCCCTTTCTCATACCTCAATGATAAGCCAAAACAATAGATTAGAATTTCCTGTAGCCGCCACATGCCTATGAACTGATTTTAATTGAAATAAACTGTGGTTTTCAGCATGTAGCAACCTTGTCCATGTTTTCTCTTTTGTCGCTACTAAATCACTTCAAGTTCTAATGCTGGGTTAAACAAAATTTTGCCGGCGCTTCCACTCAGTACATTTTCCATGGCAGTTGCTTAGATAGGTAGATAGCTGAGAAGTCAGAGTATATTATACTCTAGACTTGTCAATGCAGCACAGTTATCCTACCAGCTTAATAAAACACATTTACTGAAAAACAAATACAGTTTTACTTGTGAACAAAGACGCCACAATCATTTTATTGCGTTTAAACGTTTTTTTAAAAACAAAATCAATGCCAGAAAGTAAGATCCATTGATAAAATCAATAAAATCGAAAACATCGATAACAGTACAGGGGTTGAAATAACAGCTGGTCAACGGACAATGTCCGGTCAAAAATAGGTTTTGTCCGGTCAAATCCTTGGATGGCCGGACAATTTGTCCAGCCGGTAGTTTACGCTTGTAAAGAAAAATTTAATGCAGAGCTTCAGGTTTTAAATTTTTAAAGGTTCAACATTATTGGTGCTCGTGAATAAAAAGGGGAAAAGACAGAATGAGATACTACCAGACCAAGAACTTTTAATAAATGATTCATAATAGTGGTTGCAAAATTTCCGGTGGTTGCAAATTTTCGCTTTGTCATTCATCAAGCCATCACCACAAATTAGCGGGTCTTCTGGAGTAGCGGGTGTAGCGGTGTGAATTACTATATTCTTATATATAGTCCGCTTGGACTTTGTAAGTGTGACGTTGCCTCTCAGATTCTCGGGCAACACTCAGCGAGAACACCCTTAACAACCTGATAAAAGTCAAAATGGAAGGCCCCCCCTTTCAAGACTACGACCCTACACCAGCCATTCACTTATGGGCAACGAGTGCCACTCGCCGTCCGAACCAAAGCAAAAGAAAATCGTACAAGGCCCGAGAGTCTGCGAAAAGGGGAACGGTCTTGGTCAATTGTTCTTCAACTGAAGAAGATTCCGATTCAGATAATGAGGACAAATTAGAGGACAGAGAAAAGGATGACGAGCAATAGATTTAATAAAAGAAACAGGAGTGGATCAGTAGGCTCCCAAACATTGTATATATTTTGGAATTTATGTTTTTTATTGTTTCGCTTATAACCACAACAAAGTGCTTTCATTTCTTTAATTGCACAACGTTGATAATTCCAGTAATTCCATATCGTCTTTCTTAAGCATAGACTAAAAAAGCTGAAAGGGAACAAATCATTCATCACTTCCGGCATGCCCCTGATAAATGCTTGGCTACCAAGCTTTTCGGTGGTGATTGGATTTATGGGCAGTTAATACTTCGCAAGGCAATGTTTTCCTCGGGCAGTATAGACTTGAAGTTTATAAAGAGTGGTAAAAAAGAGAGTTGCCTGTTAGCATCATTTCCCCGGCCCCTTTTAATAAGATTTAAGTCTGAAACATTTTCAGATTTAAGCTTATTCGTTCTAACCTTACATTGTAACAAATCAGTGGATATGGATTCTACTTGTGTTTCTTGTTGTATATTCTCATCAGTTAGCTTGTATTTATGAGAATCAACTAGATCACAAGCTTCAATTTTATCAACTTCATAACTTGAGTAGGTATTAAAATTTAATTGTATAGAAGACATAGAACTGAAGCGATAGAGGTATGAACAAATGTAATATTGATTTTGCCGAACGTTGCGGCTGTACCGTGCATTCCACTTTTCCTGCATTGAATTGGAGGCTGCATGTACAATAAAGGCGTAGAAAATGTACTTGATGTCACGATAGGGGTTGACTGTAACCCGAGACATGATTTGTGATTGCGTCATTGTACATGTGCGGGGAAATCTAGACCTTTTGTAATAGCAGCTTTGAGAATTATAATTGTGCATTAAAACTGAAATTGTCTGTTGGAAAATTACTCTGTCTGATGCGTCATTTGGCTTTCAAAACATGGTGTCAAAAGTGGGATTCACATGTTAAGCAACACGTCGGACACAGAAGATACAAAGACAAAAAAAGAACAACTTTCGGCTCCACAGATATCACAGCAAGTGGGCGCGACGGCAGAAAGCTAAAACATAATGGCCACAGCATTGGCTACTCTTCCAACTTTACTGCCCGGATTGAAACCACCGCAGCCCCTCAAAAGAGAAGAAGCTTAACCTTTTGCGCGCCATCGATATAGGGAGAATCGGCGAGACTACCAATATTCGTCTCCAAGAGATCAAGAAACCATCGGCAACCGGATCAGACGAAATTAATGCAATAAACCAAGAAGGCAGGAAACCAAAGGCAACGAAGAGTAAGGGAGACTAATCCCCTCTGCCGGTATTGTGGAGGAAGTCACAGACATGGGGCCTGCCCAGCGTATGGACAAACCTGCAAAAAGTGTGGCCGACAGAACCATTTCTCCCAAGTCTGTTCGCAAGGTAATTCAAGCAAACGATACTCATCAGCAAATCTTGTAACGCAACTTCTAAATTCAAACGCTTCGGACGATGACTCAGGAGACTCCGTCATGACCCTAGACCTGTCCCCACAGCCTGAAGAAGAGGTCCTGGCTTTCCAAAGCCAACAACTTAGATCCAAAATCTACGCAACAATGAAAATCAAGGGTGGTTATGAGACGATCTTCCAAGTGGACACTGGGGCGACTTGTAACGTGATCCAGTCTGGTGAATTGCGTGGCACAAAGTATGAAAAACGTCTAGCGAGTACAACTCAAGTACTAAAGATGTACAACTCATCGCCACTAAAGCCCATTGGGAAATGCCGCATCCAGTTGACAAATCCCCAGAATGGTCAAAAATACAAGGTAGACTTCGTCGTAGTAAAGGACACTGACGCTGATGTCAATCTTCTCAGGAGCAGAGCAGAGCAGTGCAGCAAATGAACCTCATTCAAGTTAACCAAGAAAACATGATCCCCCAGGCAGTGACAACTGAAGTCCACGTGGTGCAGACTCCAAACGAGTTGGGATTGCCCAAAGAAGAGATTTTAAACAAGTACACCGATGTATTTCAAGGATTAGCAGAGCTTGGCGAGCCCCTATGATTAGAAGTAGATGAAATGGTCAAACCAGTTCAGATACCACCCAGAAGAATACCACAAGCCCTTAGGGGCCCCTTGAAGGATCACCTGGCAGAGCTCGAGCAGCAAGGGGTCATTGAGAAGGTCACGTAAGCCACTGACTGGGAGAGTGCAATAGTAGTCAACAAGAAAAGTAACGGCAAGATTAGACTTTGTCTTGACCCACAGCCACTGAACAAGGCTTTAACGCGATGCCATTACCCGATCCTGACGATTGAAGAAGTGCTCCCAGATTTGGCTAACGCCAAGGTGTTTACCAAGCTATACTGCAAAAATGGTTACTGGCAGGTTCCGCTCGACCATGACTCGTCAGTCCTGACTACCTTCAACAACCCCTTTGGCCGTTACAAGTGGAACAGAATGCCTTTTGGAATTTCTCCTGTGGGAGAAATTTTTCAGCGCCGCCTGGACCAAGCCCTAGAGGGACTCGCTGGTGTTAGAACAGTGGCAGATGATCTCCTCATCGTCGGAAATGGGGAGTCATTGACAGAAGCAGTGAACGACCATGACGTTAAGTTAGAAGCTTTGCTTAGACGATGTCGGGAGCGGGGGATCAAGCTAAACGAAGCAAAGATTGAGTTAGAGAAAACATCCATGCCATACGTTGGCCATTTGCTAACTGCAGACGGGGTAATGGCCAATCCCTCCAAGGTGGATGTGATTGTCAATATGCCCAGGCCAGGCGACGTGCAAGGTGTCAGACGAATCCTTGGAATGACCAATTACCTAGCAAAATTCCTCCCGAAGCTATCAGATGTCTTGCAACCATTGCAACAGCTAACAAGAAAGGAGCATGATTTTACTTGGCCTCATATTCACGACAATGCATTTGGCAAACCTCTCGTTTCAGCACCTAGATGCCTCCAGAAAATGTTTATGCGTCTCCAGCACTATGACATTGAAATCCAGTATAAGAGAAGGTCCGAAATGTACCTGGCTGACACACTCAGCAGACACTTCAGTGGAGATGAGGTACACGTAATCAGGTCCCATTTCGAAGAGGAGATAGAAAAAGTACCACAGATTGAAGAAATCAACCAGATAATAGCATCAGAAGAGAAGATGTCTAGGCTGAGGAACGAAACCGACAAAGATGAAACCTTACAAGCCTTAAAGGAGAACATTCGAAGAGGGTGGCCTGAGAACAAGCACAACATGCCTGCGAACGTAATTCCTTATTTCCAGTTCCGAGACGAGTTAGTGGTACAGGACGGACTTGTTCTTCACGGGGACCGAGTCGTTATCCCAAGATCTCTCAGGAAAGAAATCATTGAGGATCTGCACACAGCGCACCAAGGAACAGAATCCACTCTGAGGAGAGCTCGAGAAAGCGTCTACTGGCCTAGCCTGCGTAGCAGGCGTAAATGGGGAGGGGGAAGGGGAGCAAGAACGCAGGAGAAGGGGGATTGGGGCTAGGGACGAGGGAACGCCTGCTACAAAGACCCCCATTTTTTCATTTGTGCAGCCGCCAGCGTCCGCAAAATTCTGATTGGCTAATTTTTTGACAGTAAGTCCCACGGGAATGACGTAATTTGACGAGGACGTGCGGTTAGAAGATTTGAACTTGGTTGCCACAGCCAGCAGGCTGGGCCAGGTAGCGAAATCGAAACCAGAGCAAGAAACGGTAGTTAGAGCTTTCCAAAGGGAAGAGATGTTTTTAATTAGTGGTTTTGCCAAAGGGATACGGTCCTAGAAAGAAGAGATTTTGTCATTGTCAGAGAGGATTTCAAGAAAGCATTGCACCGTTTCACGCATGGATTTCCGAGGCAGTGTAAATATCCTGTTTAATATCGGAATGAAGACTCGCCCTTTGAGAACTATAAATTAGAAGAAGAAGCCCAAAGAAACGCTCGACACCTCAAACAGTGGAACTCAGAGAACTAAAAGCGAAGAAATTATTCTTTGACAACAGACGGTTGTTTTAAAGTGAAATCTGGGGTTGCAATAAGACATCACTCAAGCTGTTGACTTTGTAGGGAATCCATGGTAAAGCAACCTACATTTTTTATTGTAAATTTGTATTGAAATATATTTTTTTAATTGTCCGATTCTTCACATTA
>Ga0126336_10001140_pt1 | contig 13142 bp, 9 predicted proteins | sample SidCmetagenome_FD_92530 | JGI IMG/M metagenome (GOLD analysis project Ga0126336, IMG submission 92530) | Coral microbial communities from El Islote,Puerto Morelos, Mexico - Siderastrea C C metagenome | ecosystem: Host-associated > Invertebrates > Cnidaria > Coral | place: El Islote,Puerto...
ATAACATGACGTCATTCTAACTTACCAATGAGGTGTCGTCCTTAAAATAATTACGCAGTATGACACAGAACCAAAAATAGATTTCAAATAATTTTCATCGGAAGAGGCCCATGAATGGGGGATTCGCTCTCTCCCTTCATCCTCTCTTGCCTTAAAGGGAACAAATCAGTACGAATGAATACAAGGGAAAGTTGTTGAAGTTTAGAACTAATCTGCTCGAGAAGCCGTATATGTAATAACTTCACTTAATTACCAGCTCAGCCATAGAACTAAATTCTACACATAAAACGGCTTTATAAATCCTATTGCTACCATACAAAAAGCTAACCTAGTCAATAAAGTGAACCATACAAAAATATAAAGCTAAATTCTCTTGATAACCATGCTTTGCCTGGTATCGAGGCTTGACAAAGCGCGTATCACCTTACCAAATTCACGGCTAGAGGGTGCCAACGCATGAGATTAAAGTAATCATTTATAAATCATTAGTTTTAATAGCCCCAAAGGAAAACTAACTCTGAACAACTCCCTTGCCAGCTCAAAGCTTTGTTACATTGTGTAATCAACTGAAATGGATTATTTAAAGCGGCAAAAGAAAAACGCAAAATACCAATTGTAGGCTGTTGAGTGCCCAGGTATTAGGAGTACTCAACACCCGAGGGGGATGATACAAGTAACAATCGTACCGTTAGAACGTACTATTACACGAGTACGATTTACAATCCCACCTCTTGGGAACACCGACGAACTAACTAGTTTGAACTCAGTGAGGACAGAAATCAAGTACCTCCAACTGAGACCCTCAGCAAAACGACTGTGGCCTCTATTTGTGCCTCTAGACGCAATCTCTTAGGAGGCCCTATTTTGACGGCTAACTGTATTGTTTTGCTCCAAAACGCACAAAACCGACTCCCCTTCCAATTAGGTCGCTATTTGCAAAATCGATTGCTCAACATTTGAAAGTAATCGCACAAATGCTTCCTCCTGAAAACAAAACGGATGAAAGAAATCTGGAAAGGTTGAAGCCTTCCTTGCTTGGCAAAAACTTAGTAGAAACTGAGGCAGGCAGAAAGAATGAGTTACTTCTTCATGTACCGTACACAAAAGTCAAAATATTAAATAAACAAGATTCAAAATCTAACAAAACCCCAAAGTACAGAGAGACACTAACTCATTAATGTTGTACTCGAGGTACTAGGAAAGGCCCTAAGGACGTTTTCGTCCGTCTCCGACAGAAACCCATAACTGGGGGAATTTCTATCAACTATTAATTTATTTCGCTAGGCCTGGCAAACTTCTTTACGGGGGACGCGCTGAAAATATATTCTCTTCCGTTGGCACGAAAAAACATGCGGATCTTACAGACCGCATTTTCGATTTGAATGTCAAATTTAAATACGAAATTGTTTGATTTATAATCAATTATAGATTGCACGAAAATTTTCCTTCAACACCCAGGTGTGAGCTACGCATTCACTTCAATTCTCTAATGACATGTGCAGCTAAAACCGCACTATGTTGGCGGCTGTGTCGTGGTAACTGTGGGGACACCCAGAGTGGTCATCATGTGAGGCACTCCGGGCGTTGCCATTGCAGAAGGGTAGGGCGTGTACATGGGTTGAATGCCCCCCATGGGGAGGTAAGTGGGAGCCGCAGCTGGCATACCCCCCAGGGGCATGACTGGTACCTGAGGCATTACGGGGGGGATCGAAGCATAGGTGAACTGTGTGGGCACCTTTTCGTAGTTAGTCAGAAGACGCTGTTGCTGGACTAGTTTTTCCTGGTTTTCTTTGAGCTGATCGTGTTGCGCTTGAATTTGACGCTGAAGTTCCTTTTGTTGTTCCTTAAAAAAGGAAGAACAATATCAAGGTAAATAGAAAGTGTATTACGTTCTAGCACAGCCCTCACCTCAATTTATAAATCAACGCGAGGCCGCCATTTTGATTTTCAGTCGAGCGGTAAGTCGTTAGTGAGATCTAGAACTGATGCCGTCAATTCAGAATTGTAATAGCGCTTGTTGGATAACCAGCTCGGCGCCTCGTTGTCTACTTTACACCTCATTTCCAGTGCGCACTCGTGGAATAATTAATTTGTTCTTTTTATTGCCAGACATCTTAAGTCCTGTTGTCTTATACATTTTGATTTGAATGATTCTAGAAAGAACCAAAAAATAACAAATCATCTTGTGATCAAAGCAACAGGACGTTGTTTTCTTTCGTTTACTTTTAGACACCACAACAATAACCGGCCTTGCGTGACATTGTTACGTCCAAGTTACGTCACCCAACCCACCTGTAACTCGACCTGTTTCTGCCTTTGCTGTTGTTCTTCAAACTCGCGTTTCTGTTGCTCCAACTCCAACTTTTGCCTTTGAAGCTGCTCAATCAGGAAAAGCTGCTTATCATGTTCCTGTTTGAGAAACGTGACCAACACAACGACATTAGAATGTAACGCAAAACTTGCGTCGCTCGCAAACTCGCAACAGCTGTAAACAAACTTTCTTTCAGACGTTATGTTGTTTGGAGAACAGTGGCATAACAAAGCAGACCATTCTTTGGTAAGCCAAGGCAACCCAAGGAAATAATATAAACATTTCACAGTTGGACCGCCATATATTTGGTTAGTTATGTGATTCAAAAGAAAGGCGACACATATTTCGTTTATGACATAATTCCTTCCCTCAGCCGTGTAGAGGGAACACTGCGAGAGGTTTCTATACTCACCAACAGTAATTCCTGTTGTTTCCTTTGTTCGCGAATAATTACCTCAGCTTCCTCTGAGGAAATCTTTCTTACCTAAAAAAGAGCACGACATAAAACACAGCACATTAATAAAACAAAGGTAGCTTGGAAGGCTGCTAATAAGTTACCACTGAGTAATAGGGCAATGTTTTCCTATTTCTGATTGTATTTCTGAAATGTAGATAACATTCTTGCGGTGGAACAGAAGAGGTGTTTTATTGTCCGTTGTCTCAAACCCCAACATACAACATACCCTTACCCTCGGGCTGCCTTCCCCTCTTCTCGGTTGATCCTCTGCGTCCAGTACGGGTGGGGGAGGGATAAACTCGCTGTCAAACGACACGCCGCGGGATGACTTCCTCTCTGTCACGCTATCAGAGCGAGGCTTGGTCTCAGGCCCTGCAAAGCTCTTAGGGCGTGGTTTAACAGCAGGTGCACTGAGAAGAACTGGGTTATTACCGCCACTGGATTTTCTTTTGGAACCGATTACTTCTGTTACATCCTGAGCAGCAAAAGCTTTGGCGTCTGCAACCGTGCTTCTGAGCTCGCCGGTGTTTTCGGGTACCTTATCTCCTTTCTCTTCTGAGCGCTGTTTGCGTTTTTCCATTATGAACTGGAACAGAAATAATTCGCATTAGTAAATCCTCAATCTCAGTTAGATTGTAGCAATGTTTTCCCAAGCACAGATTATCAGTAAATAGACCTCCTTTTTGCTTAATGATAAAACTGGATGCCACGCCCAAGGCCACGGCGTTCAAACGTTTCCATCGTGAAGCAAAACTTTGCCCAAAATATGAAAAAAAAAAACCAGCAACAATTACCGAAGATGAGAATTTCATAAAACGATTAATCCACTTGCACTAATAAATAAATAAGTAAATAAATAAATAAATTTTTAACCACTGTTTCGACGTGTCCCGTTACAAGTCACCTTTTGCCAGAAAAACTAAGTTGACTTCGGAATAGAAAGGAAATGAAATTCGAACTCGCTTCCACCATCGTGTTGAGGAAACTGGTGTCTTCAATGCGCCAAATCCATTCAAAGTGCTTACAGTTTCCCACAGACAGTGTTATGTTTTGATCAAGGTACACCAAATTCTGAACACTCTGATTATGCGACCGGCTATGAACCGTGTTACTTACCGCTAATTCAGACCCTTTTTGTGTCACCTGGAGGAAAAAAATTTACGAGGATGAGGATACAACACAGAGAAATGCCACTTTTCGTTGGCCAAGAACTATGGCAGTTGCTAGGGTCCTCTCTAAACCTTTTTTTTTTTAACCCTTTAAACTAGAAGTAACCAGCATCTAATTTCTTCCTGTAATATCAACACACGATCAAACATGCAGGTCACAATAATAAAGAAGTGATTAGTAAAGATAAACTCTCTCTTTTATAGGATGTTTGAATAATCATCCCAAAACCTTGGACTTTGCAGACGACATTGCACATATCTCCAACACAAGATAGAAGAGCAAAAAGATAGAATAGCCTGGAAGGAGAGAATACGCGGCACGATTCCCCACTTGGGGTCAAACGGAAAATGATGATGATGATGATAAACCATTTCTCCTAGCTACAACTATAAGAGATATATGGGGAACAGTGAGGAGAATTTGTAGATCTTAGATTCCTATAAGGTCATAGCATCTAAAGATGCCGTGACCCACAAATGCAACCCTAGTAATATGTTTAACTAATTTTCGTCCTCAACGATAAAAGGAAATAAACAATCAAATACCATGTGAACCAAAGTACAACTATATCCAACTGCATGTTTTGTTAATTCTGTGTTAACTCTAGGCCTGTATATTCGTATTAGCCCTCACAAAAATACAAGCTTTTTTACCGTCCAGTTGGCCTTCTGCACCGCAAACTGACTGAAGACCCTGGATCCTTCAGATTCGCCACAAAGTTTCTTCAACTGATCCTTTGTCATGAGCTCCAGGTCTTTAGCGGACTTGTTAGACAAAGCAATCACACAACTGCAATGACGAACCAAACCAATAACGGATCAATCGACGTTGGCACGGCCTTGGTACTATTTTTTATTTGATTTGTTTAGCAAACCATTTCGTAGAACTTTGCTCTCCACTAGACGGTGTAAGTTTTCAACTCGCAAGGTAAAAGTGGTTCTTTCTTCCTTCTAAGTCCGTGGATAAATGTATCCCAATGAGAAGTCGTGATCAGTACCTTTACTTAACACTGTTCTGTTCTACAAACTGGTTATTATTTAGTACACTGGTTCCACTGGTTTTTCTTTATTCTTCTCAAATGAAATTAAGCCGAGAAGCGGCGACAATGATTTGGTTTGAGAAAACGAAAGAAAAACCTCTAGGACCAGGGTAATAACTTAAGAGTTTGTATCTTGAGTCCGCAAGTGTCACGATTCACTTAAGCTGTCCTTTCCTGTGGAACTGTTTATCATGCTGTACAAAGAAGGTTCGAACTTTTGACGCTGCGGATAAAATTGTGACCATTCAAACGGAAGCGTCTAAGTAGCACTTTCCTGTAGCACCGTTTGTTACGCTGTAACGGTGGTTCGAACTGTAGACGAAATTCGTAGGTGTGGTCATTAAAGAAAGCTATTGAGCAGTACTTTTCTGTGTACTTGAACGATTATTCCAACTATTTTAATCGCCTCAAATCCAATGAGAGTGAGTCGCATCCAATAACCCGAGATTGAACATTCAATACTGTTTGTCACCCTGCACATGATGGTTCTAGCTTTTGAGTTAGTGCACGAAATCTTACGTGTGGCCATTCAAATGAAAGCTATTGAGCAGTTCTTTCCTGTGGTGCTGTTTATTCTGCTGCACAAGGTGGTTCTAACTTTTGAGTTAGTGCACGAAATCTTACGTGTGGCCATTCAAATGAAAGCTATTGAGCAGTTCTTTCCTGTGGTGCTGTTTATTCTGCTGCACAAGGTGGTTCTAACTTTGAAGTCTGTGGATGAAATCTTAAGTGAGGCCATTCAAATTAAAGTTACTTAGGATTAGTTTCCTGTGGTGCTGTTTACTGTACAAGGTGGTTGCGGTAAAAAATCTCGATCAGTACTTACCTGTGACCTCTGTATGGGACAAATGAACAGAAAAACAATACAAACAATAACTGGAACCTCAAGCACAATAACTAAGGTCACTAAGCAACAAACCTTTGACTGAAACCTTTACTCATTAGCCATTCTCTGACTTCAAGCGCACTTGAATCATCAGAGAGGTTAACAGCTGGGCGCGTTTCTGTTGAGAACAATTAAAAAACAACGGATAATCCACGTGTGTTTTCTTACCATAACACCTTTTTTGATAACAATGTTTGGGAAGCGGTGGCTAAACAAAAAACGCTAAGGACGGACGAGAGTTCAAACTCCCGCACTTGTTTGGCCTGAAACTCTCGAGCGCACTTGGCAACTCTCGGCGCTCTCGGCAACTCTCGTCCACTCTTGAAAAGTTTGAATCAGCACAGTTCACAGTTTTCATTAAAATGGATGAAAGTTAAAAACTCTCGTTCTTCTTTAGCCTCTACCTTTCAAGCAACTCTGATCCCATCTCTTGGCAGCTAGCAGTGAAACATTGTACAAATCAGCCCATAGTTTTCACTGTCGAGTGTTTATACTACAAAACTTACCCTTCCGTTGTGCTGTTGGTGTTAGCCCACCTTGGCTGGAGGTCATCCTTCGTTTCAGTTCATCATTTAACATATCTGTAGAGCTCACTGTCGAGCAAGGAGTAAAATTTCAAATAAAAATTCTCAAATGTAATGCTAGAATTAATGAACAAGAAAAACAAAATTGAATAAGAGTTGCTCATCTAGGCAAGGGGCAATTTTTTTGTGATACTGAAAACATTTCCCCCCTGAATTGCAACGTTGTAAGAAAGTCTGGGAAAGTCAGTGAAAAGGAAAACTGAAGTGGACGAACTGCAAACTGCACCCAAGATATTGGTCGATGGCAAGATTTGACATCAACTGAACTGTCGGACAACATTTGAAATTTTCAGCTTAACTTCTGCAAAGACGAAAACAAACGCTTACGTCTGTTCTGCTGAGTCTGTTCACGTCGTTTCTTTTCTGCCTCTTGGTCAACTTTCTTGAGATTCTTGGCTTGGATAGCTTTAGCAAAGTCTGTAACGTCAGTGGGGGTGGTTACTGAAAACAGAAAAAAAAACTCAGTGTTTTATCGTAAAACCCGATGTAAATAATCTGCCCTATCAGAAGGCAAGGACCTTTTCCATCAAAATGTGAGTACGATACTTAATAATAGTACATCCTTTCAAACCTAGTACCCAATCGCATGCTAAAGATTATCACGTGGCACCGACCACATAAACATAATCGCGTTCCTTGAGCCTTCTTCTCTACTGGTCAGCAACAAGTAGAAACGAAGTTTGAAAGTCACACTTGTCTTGATTACTCAAATTAGGCAAACTGGAATTGAGGTTGCAGATTGCTCATGTCTTTTCTGGCTATAAGGAAATAAGTTTCTACATTTCAAGTAGAAAGTCTGTTTTAACTCGAAAACTTGTGTAAAGTTCTTCATAACATTTGCGGCATGTTCCATTGAGCCTATTCTAGAGTATGTGGGAAATACTCCCAACAAAAACTAAGACACAAGACAGTTCACTTCCACTTTCCCAAAGCACTGTTCCAAAGTGACAATTTAACCTTTTCACTCCCAGAGGCAGTTATGGAGACAGTAAGGTGACTCTAACTTTTGAGCCTGTGAATGAAATCCTATGATGTGACCATTCAAATGAAACCTCTTCAGCAGCACTTTTGCATCTTGAATTTTGATTTTAGGGTTAAAAGTGAACTCTGAAAGTAGAACGGTATATAAGTAACTTGATACAAACCTTTGTCCTTTTGAGCAGTGCCATTGGTGGTACTTATGACAGTGGGAGGGGGCGTGGCAGGTGGAGGGGGTGTGACAGGGGCAGGGTTGCTGGGCGAGGGTGGGGGTATCACCAGCTGCACAGGGGGTGCAGAAACGGGGCGGTTTGTCTTGTTTAATCCAACAGGGCGTAGCTCCACATGAGGAATCCTAGGGCTATCGGGTTTCGGGGGTGGAGCTGCTGATGACAGTTGAGTTGTCGTCTCAGTTTTCAGCACCTTGAATCAGAAGGCAAAGGATTTGGAAATTGAGTTTGGGTTTAAAGGTGTCGTTAAAGAAAATGTGTTGCTGCTCTTCAAATTAAGTGACGTCTTCTCAATTCTGAGTGACGGCAATGCTGGAGGTATGAACGAGTTAAAAATACATATACCGCAGAATTCCAAAATTAACCCACTCTTCACCCGTATCCGTAATTGATGGCATGTTTGGGACGTTTCACGTAATTCCCGAAAATAAAAAGCTCCCTGAATATAAACTTAATGGCCGCCAAAAGAAACGGTCTCTTGACAAAATGTTCCAATCGAAAATACTGAAAAAAAAGAATACTCCAGAGCAACGAAAGCGTGCTTTCAGTGTTGAACAAGATAACACTGAGCGTTCGTGCGGAGCAATTAACTTTAGTACCTTTCATACTTGAGAACCGATTAGAAGTCCTGTGCGTTTCTTTTCTTCAATTACTGAGGTAATACCATAAGTAACAGCTAACCGAAAGTAAAGGCCAAATTAAATTAGCTGCTACCCGAACGTTTTTGGCTCTTTGGCCTGCTAGTTTCGATAATAACAGTGGCCATTACTTTGAGAATTCGAAAGTAAAGAAACAAGTTCATCCAACATACCACTGTTTGAGATGTCGTCACTTGAGATGTGGCTACTGGCGTTGTCGGCACAGGTGGAGGAGCCGTTGTTGGGGGACTGGGAAGAACCACTGAAATTTGAAATGGTTTCTGTTAGTATATATACGATTAACAAGGAACTGAAGATGGGCAGTCACTGGGATTTGTCAATAGATATAGACTTCTGTAATGTTCAGCAATGTATTGTACACTGCACTGCACTGGTGTCATTCAACAAAACCAATTTGCCACTCGTTTCTTCTGACCCAGGGGTCCGTTTCTCGAACGTCCGGATACTTTTTCGGGTGCGAAAACTATTTTAGGTGCACAATATATTCTCGAATAGTTATACAATTGTTAATGATTTTGAAAGCTAAATTTTAATCTTAATAATTTCGTGAAGCATATGGCTAACTTTGCGCCGATAATTACCATCAGCTGACAAATAAATGAGCTCGACAAAATACTTAACGGGCCCGAAAAGTTATCGGAACTTCCGAGAAACGGACCCCAGGTGTCTTATACTCAAAAATCTAATGCAACATATTGATTAAGCCAGAAATTAACACCTTAGTGAACTTCAAATCCAGGATAATTTAAATAATTACTACATACTTATTACATGATTACTACATCCCAGCCTTGTTATTTAGTTGTAAACACCACTTCCGCTGTTGGAGGAGCACAAACAAAACGTTTGCAAATCACTCATTTCAGTCTCACGGACTCAAAGTTGAGCTCTTAGTTGCGTGGCTTGTTATAATAAACCAGAAAACTGAGTTGTGCATTCCTTACAGCACTTCATGCAAGCATCGAAATGTGGCCATTGTTGAGCTAATAAATTTGGATGCCTGGAAAAAATTGATCACTAGATTCACAAAAGATACTAGGAAACAAAATCAATTCATCTGTGGCCTTCAGTTGGTTTTTGCTAAAGACATCATTAAATTCGGATTGGAAAGAGCATGTAAATGTACTTAGGTGATCAAATTTGTGCGCTTTATGTCGTAAATTAACTATAAAAAGACCCGCACCTGTTTCCTCAACTATTGTATTTGGCACAAAACCAATGGCTCCCTCTGAGTTTCTAACGCACCACCACTGGCGCGAATCCAGCAAAACCTATCAAAATGAGAAGTCCAGATAATAAAAGTCAACTGTGAATTCTATTACAGGCAAATTGCCTTTATATCGCGGACAGCATGCTATTATGGACAGGAGTTAAGACATGGCAAAGAGGAATTACTAAAAATAACTCCTGTTATTACAGTCTATTACGGACACCAAAAAGTGGATCTGAGAGTGTCCGTCAAAGTCCACAGACAACTCAAACTCCACAGACAACGCAAAACTCAAAAGAATTGTTCGGTTTATTGCCCAAAAACATCACCAACACAGAAGAAACTCTACTGCTTTTGTTGCACAACAAAACGTTCATTGCATGTGTATTTTACCAGGAAAGGGCGCTTTCAAAATTTTTGCATGAAAGCGTTAATTACTAAAGAACTGTGGTGTTGCGTCTGTGAGGAAGTAAATTGGACAACATAACGAAATTTCAAAGCTGGCGTTTCCAGTGTTAGCCCTTCGTAGCGACTCCGTGTATTAAAAGATTCTCCCTGGCGAAGGGTTGACACTCGAGACCTCAGTTTTTGAATTTCATTACGGTGCCCAATTTAGTTTCTCAGCTCACTTGACAAATCCAATTTTTCAAAACTTTTGTTCCTAAACAGTGGGGCTCCTGTCACAAATACAATAAATGGTCTCCTTACAGCAACTTCCTCTCCCTGACGAACTGATAACTCCTTGCTATTTCTTGCTTGGAAGTCATACATAACACGAACTCTTCTCAAACCCTTCTTGGTTGGGCTAAAACAAGCACAAAAACAAACTTATTGACGAGTTCACGTTTTCGTTCAATTTTAACTGGAGAATTGTAATCACATTACAGTTCAAGAGGTACTATAGAGGTACTGTCAATCACTTGGCAGTGTCCTTTCATTCAAAAACAATATCACAAAACTGAAAAAAGTCTTGTGTACGTCCACTGCTATACAAGGTTAAGCCCAAATACACGATTATCAAGGGTAGCAAACACAACAACGACATGCGAAACAACAGTGCATCCACGGCAAATTTCATTTCTCCCATCGAGCCTGAGGAAGAAAATCCGCGGCCAGTTTTCAGTCCATTTTTGGAACGATCGCTTTTGTCTTGTTTTATATTCCAGTAACTCTGGACATTCCAATTCTGCCTATTCTCGTTCCAGACGAGACCAAGAAAACGCGCCGTTGGTTCTAGATTAAGTGGGGGTCCTTTGCAGCCTAGTACCCACCGTTCTCTTCCCGCTCACTCGACTTTGCGCAAAATTTCGCGACGTCACCGAATGGCAAACCGAACGACTCATTCAGTGACGTCACGACATTCCGCGCCAAGTCGAGTTCTAGGCTGGGTCCACTGCATTTTCTTATGGTACTGTTTGCTCAATGTTTCTTAAATACGATTTTCAGAAAGTTTGTCAAATTGGTACAGGGTTGTGAAACGCTAGAAATAGAGCCCTCCTGTTGCTGGGACAGATACCTTGTTGGTGGTGTCCCCTCTGTTTTCTTCACACTTGTGAGTCTTCTGAATTTCGCTGCTGCTGAGAGAACCGCTGGATTTGCTGCGACTGAAGGATCTTCATCCTGAAACAGAGCATCAAAAAGCATCACATATCTGTCTTTCTTGTCTCAGCCGCGTCAGTAACACGTGTTAAAGTGTTCAATGCCAATTTCGTTACCTTTCTATGCTCATCATTGAGCTGAGCCACGGCAGCGGCATTAGCAGCAATAGCAGCACTAAGATTGGACACATCTTTACCAGCAATCACTTGTGGAGGTACCCAGCCATCCTTGAACACTGGAGTGTATGGTGGAATGAACTGATCCTTGAAGTGTTTGCTTGACCTGATGAAATATCAATGAAATGTGTTAAGGCACCTTCATGAGACAAGTTAAAGATCGAAAACTTGTGTTGATAAGCTCAAAAAAGCTGGCAAACTGAAGCTTTATTTTAAGAACACTGTTTAACTACAAGTATGGTGGACTGAAATTTCTTTGATAACCTTCTTCAGGAAGAGTAAGGTACCTTTACAGGAAAACTAGGGACTGACCTAAAAAATGCTCCTTTATTGGGAGGGAGAGGAGGGGCAAAAAAAGAGAAATGCTACATTCAATTTGGTAAGTTTGGTGACTGACTGGCTGTCCAGTTTGCTGACCTTCTCGTTACTGATTGAGTGTACCATTAACTAATTATCCAGCTTACTGACTGAATGGTGGTCTTGAATATCGACCCATTGTGTAATTTACTGACTGGCTGTATGTATACTGACTGGCCGTCTCGTTACTGATTAAGTGTTCAGTCGACTAAATGATTGATTAGTTGTATCTGTTCAGTTATGAAGTCACTTAATAGTGTATACAGCCTTCTAAATTAACTACACATGATTGATACATACTTTGGCACATTCCAGTTTGGTCCTAGTGCCGTCCAAACTTCCGTTTCCTTGGATGACAAACAGTTCTGTAGCAACTCTATAGCTTGAGATGTAAGTAAGGGTACAAGGACTGCTCTTGCCTTCTCAGGACTGCAACAAACAACATATAATATATTACATAACATGGCACTAATGCACCTGTTAACGTTAACCTGCAGCGGGGGGAGGAGGAGGAGGTGCAAATGTGGGGCATTTAACCAGGTATTCTACCCCACACTTGGGCACCTGGGCCAGTTAACTCGCATGAGTCGTACGACTTGTTAAAGTAGTGAAATTGTATCTCATTAAGGCAGGGGCCCACTCAACTTGTACGAGTCGTACCACTCGTTAAAGTGGTGAAACTGCATCTCATTAAGGCAGGGGCCCACTCAACTCGTACGAGTCGTACGACTCGTTCAAGTGGTGAAACTGCATCTCATTAAGGCAGGGGCTAGTCAATTTGTACGAGTCGTACCACTTGTTCAAGTGGTGAAACTGCATCTCATTGAGGAAGGGCCCTAGTCAACTCGTACGAGTCGTACAAGTCGTGCAACTGGTGAAACTGCATCTCATTACTGCAGTATTAAATCTGCCAAGTCCTCGTTCTGTAAGCCAACAAATTGCACGCAGAAGCGTATCACACAAGACGGCCAGCAATTAGCTAGATGACTTTTAGCGGAAACGAGTGCCAAAGCAAACAGAACAAGGAGCTTATGCAAGTACGACTATGCCTTGTTCTTTAAACGTGTGACCGCAGAATATACACTTTCATGAAACAAACCGAACACTGAGCCCATGCAAGTATGCGTATGCCCAAAACATGAGGGACGCCGGAACAAACAAAACACTGAGCCCATGCAAGTATGACTTTGCCTCGTTCTTTTAGCGTATGGCTTTAATTTAACCAAAACCAGGGGATTTGACCAATCCTTTGGACCCCAGCATGGGGGATTTGAAATAACTCTGTGACAAAAAAAGCAAATGACCCGCATTTGCCTACCCACCCAACTACCCCCCCCCCCCCCCCCAAAAAAAAAAAAAAAAAAAAAAAAAAAAAAAAAAAGCAAAGCAACAACCCACTCACAAAACAAACAAAACACTGAGCCCATGCAAGTATGACTTTGCCTCGTTCTTTTAGCGTATGGCTTTAATTTAACCAAAACCAGGG
>Ga0126336_10001141_pt1 | contig 13141 bp, 6 predicted proteins | sample SidCmetagenome_FD_92530 | JGI IMG/M metagenome (GOLD analysis project Ga0126336, IMG submission 92530) | Coral microbial communities from El Islote,Puerto Morelos, Mexico - Siderastrea C C metagenome | ecosystem: Host-associated > Invertebrates > Cnidaria > Coral | place: El Islote,Puerto...
AAACGATCGACCAAATTGTCAAAAAACGAGACGATAACATCTTGCAACAGGGTTCGATTTAAATTTTTCACGCAGAATTTGTTGCAGAGACATTTTCGGCACGGTCTTGATTCAAACATGTTACAGCAAAACAAATTTTTGTTGTGTCTGACAAATCGCACGCTATCTATCCGGTGACGTATTTCTAATTATTTTTTCTAATTATTTTTTTACCTCGTGTAACGTCACCTTTAACCCTTTAAGCCCTGACAGTGATGAAAATGAAATTTCTCTTTACATGATCACTACTTGTTTGAACATTCAAGTGATGAGAATAAAGAATGTGATCACTGAGGATAAGATGTCTTGATGTTTAGACAAATTCTCCTTGCTAGTTCCATAAGAAATGTATGGGGATTAGTAATGAGAATATGCATTTTTATATCAGGGATTAAAGGGTTAAGGAAGCAGCAGAACGTAAAAAATACTAAGTTAGGTTATGCTCTCAAGTTAAATGAGTAGGAAGATGACCAATTAGAAACCAGAAAAGTCACGAAAATTTGAAAAATATGAATGATTGTCCTCGTTTTGGAGACGAAGCAAACTAATGGCTTTTTCTTTGTACCATAATTTAGAATCATGTCTCCTTGGTATCCTAGAGATAATTGAATATTAATTGATAACTTGATATTTTTCGACCAAAATAATAGAATGAGAATACTTTATAAACGAAACAAATAAACTTGTCAGCCCGTGTGATTTTATTGTATTTCTTTCACTGGAAACTTAACTGAAAATTTTTTAAAGAGCACGAGTTAGAAAAAGGAGAGAACTCCATTTTTCACGGGCAGATATAACACATCTCTTAATATACGTCATCAGAAATGTAAATTTGTCAAATGAACCCATTTTTATAAGATATTAAAAATGTTAGAGGTTTCTTCTGTCAGTAAAGTTAAACGTTCACGGAGCGAAAATATGCATGTATATATAAAGCAAGACACAGTGGATGTAAAAAATCTGATCCCATGGTCCCATCGTTAAGGTCAGTTAACTTTTACTCGCAAAATAAACTACTTGTTATCAATAGTAAATCATGCATCACCTTGATCAATTGGGCAAAGGTTTACACAATTTTTTAAAATTTTGTTTCTTTTTTGAGCACTAAAATATGAATCTCTAAATTAAATAGAAGGTTTCGGCACAGAAAGTTTGTGTCTATTCTCTAATAGTACTGCGTCCCAAAGTATAGTTTATTTTAGATCTGTGGAGATACTGGATATAGTAAATACGTTCTCGATTGTACTGCGGGGAATATATATTGAAGAAACATATTCAGTTAGTATTACTAAAACTCCGTTAACCAGAGAACGCAAGTCTGCAGCTCAAATACAAGTTTTTCTTTCAGTTGTATATCTATAATCCCTAACGTCCGAAGTTTAAATGCAGTTAAAAGCGATTATATCAGCGAGTGAGATCTAACCTCGGGGCCTAAATAAACGGAGTTGACATAAATACGACATTTCATTTTATTTTTATCCTAGTCCTGTTTCTATAAAATGTTGAGTAATTTTGCTCTAGCGGACTAAGAGTCCTTATTATCAAGGTGGTCTTCCATATATACTGATTAAAAGTTTTGATGTACTTTAAATAGATACAAACAAACCGTTGATTTTACTTTAATATATAATGCGATAGCTTGTTACAAAAGTGCTATTAACGCATGCACGGGGCACCATATTTAAATATAATTACTGAAAACTCGAGCTCCCGGCCACTATAAAAGCTCAGCTACATATCGGCAAGATGACAAACGATGACTCGTGTATAAGAACTGATTAGCTTTGCTAGTCTCTACAAACTGGTTCAGGTCGGCTGTATGACTGAATACTGGCCTAAAGATTGACGTTTGACTGTTCAAACAAAAGCTAGCGATCAACTCTGTCATACATGGTTGTTCCTTTTTCCGATTTTTTATAACGAATTGGATTTTTTTAAATATCAGCTGAACTTGGACGCGATAAAGGCTACATTATAAATAATTAAAGCATCAGTCACTACGTCGATAATTTTGTTTGAGAACCGTGAGAGTGAACACGTTTACTGCGCTTTAGAGTATAATAAGCATCTTTCAAAATTTAGAGCTACAGTATTCACTAATAGCGAGATTGTCTTTTTTTTCTGACAGAAAGATCATATTCTTAGAAGCTCAAGTTTCAGTTTTTTCTTAGACTGACAGTTAACTACAAATAAGCTTTCTAGAAGCATTGTGCATAAGAAGAGAATTTTCTGGCGAGAACAAAAACTGGTTGCTAAACAACTGATGTCTCTGATCTGCATGAAGTGGCTGGTGGCTTAACTATAAACGATTGTTTTTGCTTTTACGCAGTCAAAGGATAGGCGTATGTCATCAGCGTAATTATGTGTAGGTGGAACTGCTTATGAAAACAATGACGAACGACTGAACTAAAAAAACAATTTCCGTCCACCACCGAGCACTCCAAGACTAATTTCCGAAAACACGTCGTGCGGTATGGACTACCGAGTGTAAATAAAGGCATTTATTTTATTTTGCTATTTTTTTTACCCGGGTAAGAGTGTTTGCCTCCCGCCAATGCCGGTGATTCGGGTTCGAATCCAGAACTCTTGCATTCAGTTCAATAAGTTGAGTTCAGTTCTCGATCTTGGTGGAGGGAATTTTTCTCTCAGTTAATTGGTTTTCGTTCCGACCTCCACAACAACCATCATTCCAAACTACAATTCCGTGTTAATGAGAGTACCTGCAGGGAAGCCATCCTTGTGGTTTTCCACGATAAATATATCATGAATTTAGCTTGTTTTTATGTCACTTTTCATGGACCTTCATGGCTAACCTTACTTCACACTCAGAATAAATTAAACTAAATGACCGCCTATCGTATAAAGCCAGGAACCGAGAAATCAACTCGATAAGAGAGACAAAAAGTTTGGATTTTTCCCTGAGGTGACAGGGTAAATTGAGCACCAGGAAGAAATTCAATTTAAATTTCTTCATGGTGGGTGGGCAATTTACCTTATCAACTCAGTTCCCCACCAGCTCAGCACCACAGTTTCTTTAGAAATTAACTCCTTTTTCTTTTGTCGGTGAGAGAGAAACGAGGTTCGATGAGACCGCAATTAAAAGAGCTAGCTGTCAAACGAAAGCAAGACAAAATGGTTCCGAAGATTCTCCAAAAATAGGAGCAGATTCAAACTCAATGAGAATATACGAGAATCGATCAGACCATATAAGAGCTCGGCCAACTCCAAACGACAGCGGGGAGTTCTGATTAGATGATTCTCCGAAAATTGAGCAGGTTCAAACTGTCGCAAGAGTCGATGAAAGCCCATGAGCGCTTGAAGTAAAAAAGGGAGAGCTTTGATGAATGTTCGAATATGTTGGGAGACTTAGTTGTCTTTTTGGACAGTGTAAAAGAATTGATGAGATCACGGTCAAAAGTTAGCGAAAGTTTGAGCTCCAATGAAAATTTGAGAATATTTGAAAACTCATAACGGTTGGATCCCGCACGCATAAATATTATCTTGCGTTAATTCATGATCAACTAAAATTTCCTTAACAAAGTCTTTCTGAGTGTTTTTGATATTAAGCAAATTTTTTCTGTGTTGATTTGGAGAAGCAAACAACCAAAACAACCATCTGAAGACACTGCTCAAGTCATTACAGCAGCATAACGTTGATGACGTAACGGTACGTCAAACACCCTCTCAATTTCCTAAAACTCTTTACGACCACATCACCGTAAAATCCACAAAACGGGAAGTTGCAAATTAGAATTAAACTGCATCAGCTGAGCAGGCACCACCGGCTTACAAAAACAAGATCAATGACAACCAAACATCTGTACACAAAGTAGAGCACTTTAATTCCGACATGTTTCAAGCAGCTCGTTTTTGTCCCCCACATCCTGTTAAGTTAAATATAAGATACTCCGTTGAATTCGAAGGGTATAGATTGCTAGAAGGCATGCAGTAATGACTTTCCTGCATCGCCGTGCATTTACCTGCCAATTTTCCAACCGACTTTCACTCTTATATCGTCTCTGCCTGTCGCATTAGGCACAGACAAACATACATAATGAATGTCTTGAGGAAATATGTCTCGAAAACATTTAAACTCTTCTTGTACTGACAAACAAGTTCATTTTGCCAAACTAGGGCAGTTTTGCTCTAAGCTGACATTAACATTGTTGATATTAAATAGACGTCACAAGTATCTTTTCTCTATTGATCAAATACAGCTGGTCAGTAGAAAATACAAGCTAACTGCCCGGCAAATGAGACTAAATTTGATGGTACCCTTGACCAAGAATTACCTTAGTACTGTAAGCATATCGAGGAGAGCTCCTTTATTTTTCATAACAGTGATACATTTTCACTTCGCCCAATCCCCCCTTCTCCCCACCACACATCCCTGACAGGAGGTTTTGACACATTTTCCCCTCTCCCACTCCCCCCTTTTCTCCCCCCAAACCCCCATCCCCACTCCTTGACACGAAGTTCTGTATCCGCCACTGGAATTGTACACTCCTTGCCAAATTTGCCATCACTGATATTTCGTTTAAAGTCTGTCTGCGGAAACATTAGAGATAATGTAACAATAGGAAATACCTCCAAGTTAATGATTTTTTTTAAGTCTCGTCATCTGCATGATATTGAAAGAGGACTTTGAGCATTGAAAATCAAAGGATATATATCAGTTAACTACTGATAACGATGAACCTAGCCAGTACTCCCAAAAGCAGTGCTATCTATACGTGAAGAACGACTTTGGAGCTTTCTAAACAACTATCGTGGAACTAAAATGGTTATATGTAAGGGAAATTGTTAAATAAGCCTTTCAAAACGAGCTCTCCATTGCTTCGGCCGGCTTGGTTTGACGAAAGGTTGACAAGCTGTATACTTTTTTTTAAACCTTTGTTCTTTTAATTAAACAGCCGTTAAATCGACATGTACTACAAAAAAGTATCCGATATACTGAGACAATAAAGCAAAGGTGTAAAAAATCGTTGGCAAATCATCGCAATGAATAGCACTGAAAGGCAAATCTCATATATGGTTGATCAAGTTTAATTGCGCGTTATCCGGCTTGAGATGTAGTGTGGTCAATATCTTATTCAAAACATCAAAATGTTGATTGTTAACCAGTTAGACTCATGTAGATTGAATTCTCTTCCCGTCGTCAACATTCTGAACATTAAAAGTCATCACCGACGACGCTTCCAGAGCTTGCACGATTATCTCATTGATTGGCCACATTTACGCCTCGTAACGCTCTCCAGTTGAGGGGGGAGGGAGCCAGTAAGAAAGAAATTCCTGAAAATCATTCAAATAGAACTTCGTATATCAATAGCTGATTTACATTTCTCTGCACGAAATCTTGCTTGTGGTTTAGTTTACTTAATTTACGCCATGGACTGAACAACGTAAATGCGATTTCACAAGGAACTGGACTTTCACTGGACTTCGTTGTGAGTAGCAGGGAATACATGGATTAATTCCCTGCCCGTGTACTGATTATTTGATCAAGTCTACAGCGATTAGCGGTGATTTTGTTAATGTATTACATGTAACATCGACGCGGAAACATTCGAGCACTTGAATGAAACTTCATCTCTTATTATATCTGGAAAATATTATTTATCCTAGAAAAGAAGGTGAGTCCACTTCGAGGTTGATAAACTGTTTCATGTTTTACACATTGAACTAACGACTGAGTCACACACAAATCTAACAACCAAAATCTTGGACTCTTGGCGGTGAGTAAACTAAAGACCCTGAAATTGTCACGTCATTGGGCTCTGTTAATTAACCCTTTGATTTCTCACACAGGAACAGCATGAAAGTTGCAGTTTATGCCATCTTGTTGTACGTTATCTGTACTAGATGTGCCTCTGGTCAAAACTTAGAACAATGTCGAGATAGCTGTGTAGCAAAGGTAAGTCACTGTTACAAATTAGTCTCTGAATTTTAATTTCTGCATATACAATAATGTTAACACTGATGCTTAATAATCATTGCAATGACTGAAGCAGAAAAGACGTTGTGAATGCAAATGGCTATTTTGCTTGTACTTAATAATTTGGACATTGCAAGAATAAAATATATAATTAGCGTGTTATAAAATGATTGGCGTCATAAAAGTTAGGATAAATAACTCTTTGTTGCCGTGATGCCTAGCATGTTCGTATTGGAAGTCGTATAAATTAGGATATTGCAATCGTTTTGAAAAACAATGGAAATGACAACAAAAACAGCTTGGATCAGATAATGGAAGATCATTTAAGAACAATTCAAGAGCAAGTCATAAGTTAAATCGCTTTCAAAGAAATACTGCTAATAAGTTTAATAGTTTATACTTCAAAGAAGTTAACAATTTCAATCAGGTAAAATTAGTTAGGCTAGCTTTTTTGTAAAGTAAATACACGGCATGACATGCTGGTATGGTTGAGTGCCTTGAATTTCATAAACACACTTGAAACTGATATTTCATATATTTTGTTTCCATTATTTATAATTAGTCATCATACATTTGACACTTTGATGGAAAACAACGAGTTTTTTTAATTGCTGATTCTATGTATAAAAAGCAGAATATTTCAGATTTTTTTAGACAACATCCCGGGAGCTTAATTGGGCAGCGATCTTTGTATCACAACTGAAGGCTTATTGGCAATCAACACTTTACGTTACCGACATAGACCGAAGATACCATATGCATTTTAATAACGGCCAATGGGTCTCAATTATAATTTAGACTAAAATATTAAAGTTTACTTATAAAACCTATATAAAGCCAGATAAAAATTCACATGTTTCATCGAACACATCAATTAAGTTTGGACGAAATCCTTCTAAAAATGTGTGATGCTTTTTATTATGCTGTGCATGGTTGTTCTAACTTTTTTAAAATCTGTGGATGAAATTCTGAGATGCAAAAAAAAAAAAATAATAATAACAATAAATTGAGCAGAACGTCCATCTGATGCAGTTTGCTTTTCATATTTTTCGAAGGGAATTTCAGATAATTTTACCGGTAAACTTAAGTGAGTGGGATCAGTAAGACTGCAAGATCCAGATCTGCACTTAACGGGCTTCTTCTTTTAACATTAACAGTCTTCAGCTAGTTACTCTCACATGTAGAATAACTGCTGAAACATTACCTCTGCGCATTTCAACTCTAACTATTTCGTCTGCTTCAGATTCCAGATATTCAGCTGTGTAATGAAACTTGTATTGAGTTATTGAATGCTTCTTCAGGTTAGTATAACGAAATGATATCTAAGTAACGATTCCTGAAAGCAAAAAAAGGTGTTCTGTAAACAATCCCTGAATCTTTGCATGACCCTAGAAAAGTTTTTGGTAGATTCAAAAGCCCAGGGGTGTGATGAGTTGCAATAATCTTATGGCAATAAGACGGGGTTTTTCAACAGAAACTTGTTTCTAACCAAATTTTCTTTTATTACAGTTAGCAATGTTACTACACTGCCACCAGCCCCAGACCCTCCTCATCTGCTATCTTCTACCTACTTCACGTTTACACTGCAATGGAATGACTACAGCCAAACAAAGTACAACGCTTCGCCATTTGTTTATGTACTGGAGGTCAAACGACATGAAAACACCTCCGACCCAGCGATTATACTGCCAATTATAAAAAAATACCACACGGTAAGCATTTCTTTTGCCTCCTTTTTTAAGGGGTGGGAGAGGTTAATTAAACGAGGATCCCAGCACTTTGGCCCAAGCACCCAGGCGATATTTTGATCAGCTATGAAGAGGCTGCCTGTTTTCCCGTGCTTGGCACTGGTTGCATGTTTGTCCGTTCTTAGTACCGGTTTCGTTTTACAACGCGTGGCACCAGTTGCATGTTTAACTGCAACTAGCAGTGGTTGCATGTTTTCCTGTGCTAAGCACCGGTTGAATGTGTTTCGGCGATAAGCAGTGGTAGCACGTTTTCCCGCTCTTGGCATCAGTTTAATGTCTTCCCATGTTTAACTTGGGCCAGTTGCATGTTTTCCCGCGTTTAGTCCCGGTTACACGTATTCCAACCTTTGGCATGGGTTTTTGCTTCGAGTTTTGATTGGCACATTGCGTTGTTTAGTTTGTTGTGATTAGGCAGATGAGATTTGTTTGATTTTGTTATAACTACTGTTTATTAACCCTATTCAGACAGGTGGGAGGGGCGGAATCTGCCTGCTCAGATTTTAGAGGCTTAAAACCTTTTTTAACATGTATACTAAGGCCACTAAACTAAGTTGTGACGTTTCCTAAAAAGGGAACAATGTGATATACAAGTCCTTGTTCGTCAATTTGACTTTACTATGGTAACCACGTCATTTTGACAGGCCGTTTCTCCAGTACTGGTAAACTTTTCTCTTTTAATGAAAAATTACAACTTTCTTTGGGTAACGTTCACATTTTTCGAACATTTCATTGTTCTTTTTTGGTTTTGATTACTTTTTTGTCAACTGATTTGGGTCCATTTCGGAGTTTTTGGAAAAAATCAAGAAATCCAAGGTGGCAGATCCACGATGGCCCCGTTTGAGAACATACGTAATTCTTACGACTTCATATGACGTCAAAAGCTCATGTTGCGGACCTTAAAGGAAGCATTTTTGGTCGTACTATCTGCCCTCTAAGTTTTGTTGTCATAGCTCTAATATCCTTGGAGTTAAGGATTCCTCCCCCCAAACCCGGTCCCAGAAGACCAAAAAACAACCGGTCTGAATAGGGTTAAAATTAAAAGTGCTTTGATTCTCTTTCAGACGAAGAATACAACCTTCACGATTCCAGAACAGTACGTCACCAAGACAAACTTTTCGTTTCGCTTAGTAGTAGTAACAACCCAAGGCGCTTCCAATTTCTCACTACAAAGTCCATTCTACGTAACAAACAGTAAGTAAAGTTTGTTTTGAATGGTCATTTCTGATCGCAAAGGCGCAGTTAAAACGTGAATTTGCCCAGCCTTGTCCCCAGGCCTTTACGCTGTTATCGAGTGACAACGTGAGGAGCCGAAAGATAGCGCGAATCTTCTCGTTAAGTTCGACGGTGACATCATATTTGATATTTCGCCGAGGACGACTGGGAACGAGGCTGCAATTTGCCATAAAACGTTTTTGCATAAATAGAAAAACACTGTGTAAAACGTTTGACAAAATCCTTGGTTAGTGGAGCCCTGAGGTCTCCGGGGAGGGAAAGGGGCAAATTTTGATTGTGGGCTTCTCAACTTTGAGGGACTCTAACCCTTTCCCCCTTTTTGATCAACACTAGTAGACCATTTCCATTTCAACGCTTGATCAATGCACGCCGGGTGGAAATAAATAAGATTCATGAATTCAAATTCAAGTAAAAAAAGAGCCTGAAACTAATGATAGTTAAAAACACAGTTATGGCATATCGGCTTATTCTAGTTAGGGAATAACTACATTCGACGTTTTAAATTTAACCACCTTAATTGATCGATTTTCTTTATTAATAACTAGTTGTTTTGTCCTGAGCTTATAAAGTACACTTATTATAATAACGTCATTAATATTGTTCCTTCTCCTGTTATTTTTCATTCACTTAGTGCTTTAAATTTCATAGGTACTTGTGACAGGGCGGTACATTCTTCAGATTCTGCAACACCAGGCAAACCTTATCCATGCCCTGTGTTCAATGTTCGTCTGAACTTCACGGCCACCGAAGTTCTGTTCAAGACTCCTCGCATTTCTTCTACAGTGTCATGGGATTACCCTCACGGTACGTTGAGAATAGTGGTCCGCGATTCAAGCCTATGTGTGTGATAATACAGCAAGGTGCTAAGATAAAAAAAAAAACAAGGATGCGAATGTTTATTTTCTTCCATCCTTTCGCACTGACAACTCGAAACTCAAACTAATTTTTACTACACATACGGAAGCCCGCCCAATCGCGCAAAATCCTAGCCAAGTGAGCGTTTTCATTCAGGAACCACCTAGAAAAAGTCTGCAGTGACAAAGTGCGGAGTAAATTTTGTCGAGCGCTGGGAAACGAAATGGGTATTAGGATGGCCTAAAGCAAACACTTGGTTGAGTTTGGGGGAATACAGCAAAAGTACAACTCCAAATGTTTTTTATGATCGGTTTTTCCTTAGAGTTCGGAGGGAAGGAAGGAAGGGGTCACAATATATATTTTTTCAGTTTTGTGAGTTGGGTGTGTCATAAGTTTAACATATTAATTATATTAACCAAAATGTTTTGTCGTCCACTCCTGCAGATATACACACCAACTTGGAGGAAAACACCTTTATCATCAGTATCGAGCTACCTGATTTTCAGCATCCCCGGTGCCTGGAGTTTGGTGTAGTTTATCATGAAAACTATCATTCTCCTCAAGATCCGGTAATTTATCGACCACTTCAAACACTGGGAGACTGGGAACTTGTCTAGCTCACGGTCCCTGATTAGGCGTCTTCGTGGGAATTACATCGACATACGTCCCTAGTTTCCGCTCCACTTTCTGAATTTCTTTTTGATCTATTGTCGACTAAGCATGCTGCCAAAGGGCAACTGGTTGGCGCGCTAGCATTTTTGGGATCACTCTTGTAGAGAATGACTGTTTTTGATGTGGCGTTCTAAAACCACTGAACGATTGGTTTCATGCGATGGAGTTGGTGTCTGGATTCATAACAAAAATCTGGCAGCTCTTTGGTCTTACTCTTATTATTCACACCATTTTCCTGCAGGATGCCCTGGTTGTTCTAGCTTTTCTTATTTCAAAGGACTATTAGGCTCTAACTTTTACGAAGTGTGTAATTTTTTCAGGACAATTTAAACAGCCTAGCCTATAGTAACTTAAAATAATAACTTTAATTTTAGGATACAAGAGGTTCCTTCACTCTCCCATCGGAATCACGGCCGCTATATTTTGGATGCTCCTATGTTATTCAGGTTAGTTCAGATTTTAAGGTTAGTTACCTGCAAGGACGGCTGGAATTATCTTTTATCTACATTTATTGTATAGAATTAGATTGCATCGCATCACAGAGCGGTTTTCAATTGAGTGTCGAAAGTAATTCGCGTTTGCTTTGGCCTTGTTTTGCTACGTTTGTTATTAGCTCAAAAAACTTGCGCCACTTTTTCAACCAATTAACCAAACCAACCAAACCAATTAGCCGTCCCGCTCGCATGCGTGGTGTGTTGTGGTGTGGTGTCATGTGGTGTGTTAAGGTGGGGTGGGGTGCGGTGTGGGTGTGGCATGGTGTAGGATGATGTGGCCCGAAATAGCGGACCACATCATATCATAGTCATGTGATGTGTGATGTGGTGTTATACTGTATTTGAAAATTAAACCAAAACATTCGTTATCTTTTACCTCGCAGCTATTTTCAGAATATACAAATGATTTTGAGAAGTTCCATACTCAAGCGACTTTTGAGGTTCCACGTACGTATAACTTTCTCTATGTGTTAACAAATTATCGGGCAGCTATGACAAAACAAAGAGATTGGTAGCAAATATCATATAAGTTATTAAACCAACTTTAGGAGGGCAAAATTGTCGATACATTAAACATTTAAATAAGATCCTTCCCCTCATGTATCAAGAAACTCACGTTTAAAATGGGAGCTGTGGAACGTTTTCGGGTATACAGCGATACGAGATACATCTACTCGGCTGAATAGGATAGATGGTTGTCAGTGTTTGCTGTCTTGGACCGGTGCACAATTTCGCCATTAATGGCTTTAAAAAGGGTGGACTAGTTCGAGTTAAAGAAAAGATAAACGACTTCCTTAGATCTGCAGTACTTTATTTCAGTGATTTCTTTTCACCAAGCAAGGACAACTTTAACGAACGGGAGCAGTTTGTAGCCGGATATTTCAGTATATCAGGATCAGCAATGAACTTACTAACCAGAGATAAAAAATGCAAGGTTGATCAAACAGCCACAGAAAGTGTTTTCTTAACTCTTGCCTGATATGTCGGTTTTTAGAACCAACCGTAATCAGCGTCTAAGCGGAGAATTATTATCTTTACAAAAATTTGTCACAAGGAAAGATCACAGTCAGTCAACATTTTGCCGGTTGAGTGAATTGCAGCTGCAATAGGTTTCTAGTACTGGTTTGAACGTACAGTTTAACGAAACGAGACATACTGGCATAAAAAGAGGAGGGAAATCTACTACCCTTGTCTTGAAAAGTTCATGATTTGCCATATGCAGCGACGCCTATTTCCCTTTCGTATACGGTCGTTGCCATTTTTGACGGTCGATGCCATCATTGGTAACCAAGCTTTTAGTCATGGTAGATGTAATACTCCGGACTAAGTTACAAAAAGGCGACAAATACATTTTTAAACAGTCTTAGAAAGAACGAGGTTTAAGCCCAAGTTGAATTTACGCTAAAAGTTCGGGAAAGGGCTAGGGTCACCTATTATAGATGTATCAGTTATGAAAGACAGTTACTTTTAATATATACTTTGATTTTTCGGAATTGTGGCGTATTGGCGTGGTAGTGTAGTGGTAAGAGAGAGAGAGAGAGAAGATTAGCATCCGAAAGGACCGGGTTCGGTTCTGGGTTGTGAATGTCTTTCTTTGTAGAAGAAAAAACTTTCAATAACGGTTCAAAAGTGTCTTAAAAATGGCAACGACCGTATACGAAAGGGAACTTTGCTGCAGCGACTCCCTACCCGGCTTCCGTGGATTACGCCCCCTTCCCCTCCCACCCCCAGGCACTCTACAGAGTCTGTAAAAATAATTCAGACCAATATGGCCAAAACGCTAAGAAAGCCCACAAAAGTCTTGTCCTGCCTCCGAAGTAGATATGCGTCAATAAGGAACATCTATATATTCATTTACTATTAATACGAAAGTCATAATAATCACTTAAGTTCAATATTCAAGATTTCAAAATTTCTTTGTAGACTGCATTCATGGATTTTGTGGCTGTGACCACGGTAAGTATTAACGACACGAAAAAATCTTTTTTTGGCATATGGTACACGGTTCAGTGTTGAGTTATTCCTGTCAGAAATAGAAGACATTTAAAAAGCAAGTAAGTTGGTTTGGAGGTAGGCGATCGAACACCCTGAATTGGAACATTTGCGGTCCTCTTTACTCAAACCATCTTTTGTTGTCATTGTCGTTCGCCGTCGTGGCCAAGTTA
>Ga0126336_10001142_pt1 | contig 13128 bp, 3 predicted proteins | sample SidCmetagenome_FD_92530 | JGI IMG/M metagenome (GOLD analysis project Ga0126336, IMG submission 92530) | Coral microbial communities from El Islote,Puerto Morelos, Mexico - Siderastrea C C metagenome | ecosystem: Host-associated > Invertebrates > Cnidaria > Coral | place: El Islote,Puerto...
AATTCAAATATAATGGTAGAAAGAGAACTAGTATGCAATCACGACACATAATCCTGATTTAAAATACCCATCTCGAATAAACGCCGGGACCTCAAACAAACGCTGGGACCCCGAATAAACGCCTCCGGCGTTTAATCGAGAAAATACGGTATACTAGAAAGTTCTTAAAGACAAATGTCACTACGGATGTGGCAAAGTCTAAGGGTTTAGGAGTTGGAGGCGATCTAAAAATCTATTAGAGAACCTCTGCTTTTTGTTTGTTTGTTTTTGCTTTTTTCGTAAAGAAAGAGAGCTGAAAGGGCTAAGACAGCTAATGCACTGAGACAGAAAACGAAACCATGATTTACGGACGGTGCCCCAACAACAGACTTTCTCTCTGATCAGGAAACAGATCACGCATACTACAACTCGTTCATTTTAATCTACATCGGTCCCATTGGGTTTATGTAATGGAACGGCTTCATTTATGAGCCGGCATCCGTTTGAACCTAAAAGAATAATTTTCCCTTATCAAAGCGCAATTTAAGTAATATTTACTTTGAGAATGTTAGATTGCAAACGGGAGGGCACGTACTGTTTACTTAATACAACTTTAATTGTAAAGGAAAATGGGACCAGAATTTCACGAGTACAAAGAAATGCTCTTTCTGCGGTATCAGTCGAATATTTGATAAAGGATCTGAAAATCGAAATTGAAAGCCGGTCGAGATCGATTGGTTGCGGTAAATTGTCAAATATACAATTTTGAAAACACCTTCTTATATCTTAGTAGTTACTTCAGCTGGAAGATTTTTTTATCTCTGAGCCTTGCTATTTGTTTCTACTTTGAATTCGAATTCAGCGGCTAAATTGTTTCGGCGAATTTTGATTGAGTGAGTATAATTTGGTCCCGTGGGCAAAGTGCTCGGTGTCTAGATTCTGTTCGTTTCATATATCTTATACACTTCACATTTTTGAAGTGTAGTTTCATTTACAATAGAAGCTTGTAGGATGTCTAAGGCAAGCGATACTAATACGATAAAACCAAGAGAAAATACAAAACACAGTGATAAATAAATGTACAAATACCTACGGGCGCACATGTAAGGTGAAAAAGAAAATACCGAACAGAAAATACTGCCCAGTGTAAGCCTGATGTGAGACTTAAGACAGAGTCTAACTCTACAAGAGATAATTTCAGGGTTTTAGGGTTGTAGCTGAAGACCACATAGTGTAATCGCCGGTAAATACTTTGAAAGAACACTCTTCGCAGGTTTAACTATTTAAAGAAACGATTTCAGTATTTTATACACACCATCATTTGTTATAATAGGCAGGATAGAGTTCGTGAATATCGAACAGTCCTGTGAGAAAAAAGTGCGTTTTCACTGAACCAACTTTAATTTATTCTGGGAGAGTTTATTACTTCAAAGAAGCAAAATGTCACACAGTGGCAAAACGAAAAATTTCCTAAATTCGCTAAGTCTAAGCAACGCCAAGAGAAATCTAATATCACTCGGATGCAATAAACAAAAAGGGACTTGGAATGGAATAAAGGAGTTGTATTTTCGCTGAAAGCCATTTTCCACTTACCTATTTCTCGTACTTTCTCGGGATTGGCAATATTAATCTCTCGAATACCACGATGTCAATCTTCAAAAATTAAGTTGCGGGTAACTGCGGTTTCCTTGGCAAACCGTTCAGGGCCGGTAAAAAAGGAACAGAACTGATGTTTCGATGCTTTTATATTTTTGCAGATTTTCTATCTCAATCAATTGACACGTTGACACTTTATTTGAATAAATTAAATACATAGTTGCGTGGCTACTGAATCTTTGCAATAGGCTGGAATTAATAACTGTGCCCTCAATTCCACTAACACCAAAAATGCTAGCTGCCTTTGTCGGCATATTGTCGATCCATTAAAAGAAATATTTTCATATTTACATGTCAAAGACAGCAGTTAATTCCGTTCAGTTGCGTGCGTAGAATTTATGGCTCTGTCAGGTATTTTGGTATCTTAATTTTAAGTTGGTCATGTAGGAACTACGTCAAGACGGCAATGAAACAAAATCAGATAAATGTTATATATGCCTGTCACTTCAAAGTAGAGATTTTAAAAACTTGAAAAGAGCGCTATAGCACACTTCCGTTCTTTACTGATAACTCTTTGATTCAAATAAGTGACGTTTAATTTGTTCAGACAAACGAAAGGTGAGGCAGCGATAAAAAACAAAACTGTAGTTTTAGTTCTACTCCACTTAAATTAAAAGCCAGGAAAACGAGGAAAACTTGTTGTTTATGATGTCTCCTAGCTTACTCGCAATATATGATGCAAATAATTCTAGAAGCACATTTTCGGTTTCCTTGCAACGCTGACTCCGAGTTTCGTTAGCGTAGAAACGGTAAACCGTTTCGGGGAACTTGTAAGATTGTCCTCGTTTGCCGTAAAACTCGCCAAACCACTAGTTTTATTTGATCTCGAAACTTTCTATACGGCAATGTTTCCATAGTTACATGGGACAGCGATAAAGAATAAGAATCGAAAATTTAGCTGCATTCAATGACCTTCAATTGAGCTGGACTCATGTTTTATAAAATTTAATTGTCAGTTGAATAATTGACCACTTTTCCAGGGATCTCGGCGATAAGATTGAAAATAATAATTCATTTTTTTGCGTAAGAGAAGTACGTGCCAGTGAGTATGCATGTTGAAAGTCGATTGCTATGTAGAGCGGTTTTCAACTGAGTGTTGTAAAACCAAAACAAAAGCAACTACTTTGGTAGCCTGCGCGCAGACGTCTCCTATTAACCCTTTGGCCTTGGTGTCCATCTATTTTCAATTTTCCTAAGATTCATCAATTTCCTCCTTTAATTCTTTAGAATGACTTGAAAAATCGCAAAAAATTCTCACAGATTGCTGGGAGCTCGCACTATGACCATTTACAGTACAACGCTAGATTTTGGCGTGCCCCATTGGTCGAAATCGATCACGTGACGCGATAATGTCCCCCTTTATGTTCAAACTTCAAATAATATTTGTTGTGAGCATCAAACTTCCTCGGGCAACCTATCAAACGATAGTGCCTTCGACAGAAGAACTCTATTGATTAAACAGAAGCGTTTTTGGACTGAATGAAATCTTATGGCGATAATTAAGAAAAATTAAGGGCTAAAACTTTGGGAAAACAGGGCATCTGCCTGGACTGTCCCCTTAAGCAGTTTCAGGTTGCCTGCTTGATTCTGGAAAAATTGGAAAACAATCTCAAACTCCATTTTCAAGGAAAAATAATTGAAAACCATCAAATTCTCGTGAAGGTTCGAATGATAATTTTCAAACTGCGCTCACTAATTTCTGAAGAGATTTTTGTTGTTGTTGTTTTCCTGTCGCAAAAATGGAGTAATTTTTTAGGTCCAAAATAATCCCTGTCTGGTTGTGGAGTACGAGGCGTTATGCAACTTTTTGAAAATTACTGTTGCATGTTGTATTTTATTATCTTACCAACAGATCTTTGGAGCGTAGGGGGGGGGGGGAATATGGCGTAGCAATAGAGTTTCAAATTAGTTTAGAAAATCAAGTGAAGACGCTTTCAAACACGAAAAAAAAAAAAACCAGTGGTAGAGTTCAGTTCATGTAACAGAAAAACTATATCACTGAAGTGCCTTATGAATTCTTGACACTTTACTCCGAGGGTAAATATTTTCTGGTCGGGGCACCACCTGCCTTCTCGGCAGTTGTCGGCTTATCCCTACATTTTAGCGCAGTATTGGTCTCGAGATATGGCGTCACAAGCACCATAAGGTCAAACCTCCTCCTTTTTCGGCATTGTGCTACGCTGGGCCCTGTCCGAGTACTGAAAGAGTCCTAAGAATTAAGATCAGTGGTCGCCAACAAGATCGAATAGATACAGACACTGATCTGTTGGAATAAAACGACAAAAACCAGCTAGTCCATCCTTTCCAGATAATTTTCAGTCGTGTGCTCCATGAAACTGCGTGGAAGAACCTCTTTTACCCAGTCTCCAGTTGCTTAAAATCTCCGCGTACCTTTCTTTCTTTCTTTTTTCTTTTGTTTTGTGAACGGCGTAAGATATTGAACAAGAGCGCAAAGGGACACGTTTGCAAACTGGAACGAACGTCAAGGCTGTCGTTTAATTACCGGCCGTTTCGCCGTAGCCGCATAATTTGAGCTCCTTTTCGTGTAAGAATTGTCAGCCTCTGTGAAGGTGACAGCCAAAAATCCACTTGATTTTTGGTACTTGTATCTTTCGACATGTATTTGTGTAAACGAGACTGGGCCGACAGTTATGGCGGTCTGACATGATGGTGAATTTTTAAGCTTGGTGAATATATGAGAATGATGTTTATTTAGCCTGAGAAAACAGCTGACGTTTCGCGAGGTCGCCACTTGAGCCCTCGCGAAGCGACGTCTGAGTTTCGAGCGCAGAAATCCCATACTTATGACGTGTCACTACCCAGATCTAAGTAGTGCTTCTGATTGATTGAAACGCGAGGGAATTTCGTTTCAACCAATCAGAAGCACTACTTAGATCTGGGTAGTGACACGTCATCAGTATGGAATTTCTGCGCTCGTTACTCAGACGTCGCCTCGCGAGGGCTCAAGTGGCGACCTCGCGAGATGTCGGCTGTTTTCTCAGGCTAATGTTTATTCAGTCAGTGACATAGGCAGCTCGGAAAAAAAATCCGAGTTCTCCCAACATGAGTAGAACCTATGACTTTCCAGTTACTAGTCCAGAAGCTCTACCACTGAGCTACAGGAAACTCGTGGGAACTAAGGCCATTAAGACAAGAAGAAAGAGACCTGAAGTGGGAAAACATTGTACTTATAAAGGCAGACATTAATGGAAGGAATAACTGGTATGCTCGACTAAAAGGCAAACTAAGACAAGACCTGGTGACAACCCTCTGAGCAAACACAAGGCCAGTCAAGCCACGTATGTAAGAGAACAATGCAGTCCTCATCGAGTGAAATCCTGTAATTGCGCATAAACTGTACAAGATCAAACGTCAGGAAGAAACCCTCGCGGACCACTGGCCTTTCTAACTACCAATAAACACGAATAAATCATGTTAGCAGCCAAGAAATATCTTTTCCAGGTAGTTGCAATTAATGAAAATTGTTTGTTTGAATTGAACTGAAGTTACTTTCATCTTCTGCCTATAGGCTTATTATTTTTCGCCTTTACATTATGATTTTAAGATTGTTTCAGTAATATTGTGGGCTTTTTGTGTTTACATAATAAACACAGTAATACATGGTCGCTTGGTGATATGGAATTTCTTTTCTCGTGCATGTTTAACTTGATCAGTGCTCACTCGTGAGACATCGTGTTGAACACTTGAAAAGAAATTCCATATCCCAGCGCACCCACGTATTATTCTCTATCTAAATTACTAAACAACCCACCCACTCCGATCCCCTGTCTCCCCCCACTAGGATTAACAAAACAACAACAATCGCTCAACTAGCTAGGGTCACATTTGACAAAAAGGAGTCTTGACTGCACATCTTCAAAATATAAGTTACCAATAAAAATATTACGTGACTATCTACATCCTCTTATCGAGGTTATCTATCTTGCATCAACTGAAAACAAAGTGCGTGGTCTCTAGAATCACCCCACCCCCCATTAGCCTTGAATCTTTTTATTGAGCCTTGCCCAGTCCTCCCAGGCTGTATATCAACAGTGGATGGAAAAAAGCTGTTTGTATTTCTGTCAATGATGTTCTGATATTTTTGCACTGTAGCATTAATATTGCAGTTTCTCCTCTTGTGATGCAGGCCACTGCAAATAGCAAATGAAAAAACAAAAAACAAAAACAATTCTTGAAGTTAAAGCATTCATTATTTTGCGATAAAAATGGTTATAGCCACTGTGATAACAGTGTTACGAATTATCTATTATTTTGAGATTCATCTACTCGCGTGAAATCACTGTCGTGTTCAAATGTTACATAAAGACATGTAGAATTTAGCAGCATGCACAGGTAATAGTTGACGACGCAAACCGACTTTTGCGTGTAAGAAATCTAAAACAGAGAAACTACAATCAGGCCCTCCTTAGGGATAATTGAAAAATCGTGTTAAATTTCCACATGGCAGCCTACTTTTACGCGTGTTAGCACGTTCATCTCGTTCAACTATCCATGAGCAGAAAAAGGCACCGCTTGTAATCTGTATAACATGGTTGACACACTCTGACCACACCTTGTAGACCCGCCCTTGTAGTGACCCGGAGGAGCTTACATAACTGGCAATGGCACGACTTTCATACCGCTGTACAAACACATCACAATTTCCGCTTGCTGTAGCTTTGCACTGTTTTAGTTATACTGGTTTAGTTATACTGTTTGTTACGAATAGTACAAAAGCGAGCAACAAACAAACGGAGGGGGAGAATCTAAGCCAAGAGAGAAAAAAACTTCGCTACTAGACCAATTCAATCAATTATCACTCATTGCAAGCGACCAGCACCAAACATCACACACGCTAAATAAAATCTCTCCTGGAATCGACAAATCTACCGAAAAAAGAAAAACAACTGTAGCACCGAGTGTCAGCTATCGAGAGTCAAACACATCGATAATAAATAAATTATACCAGAGGGACTAGTGCAATGTCGCAGCGAAAGAGTAAGCATTTGTAGAGGCTTATTTTACATGTTCGAAAACTTACGTTTTTCTAGGACTTCAACCGTTTTAAATTGAATCATGTCATTGAATCCGGGATCTGTTTTAGCATCATAAAACTTCCCATCTAGAGTCCAAACTCTCCATTCATTATAAGGTAAGCTTCTTGTCTCGCAATTGTCAAAACAGCTTGGCTCTCCGCACCGTCAAATTTGAAAGTACTTACGCTGAACCCTTGCCTGCGGCTCCACTCGGGATCACATAAAGTATCGAATTCTTCCAAATCTCTCATGTTTACTTCAGGTTATTCTATTTCTTAAATAACATAAAATATAGTAAAGGGTACAACCTACCATTCTCCAAGATGAAACACTCTGGGTCCCTTGAGGACCAAGGACGTGAAAGGCTGCGACAAGCAGGAAATACTCATCTTCATCAATGACCAGTCCCAGTTGTATTCATCGTAAGTCTTGCAAAACACCTGCAATATGGTCAACAATTATAATAAGCAATTAATTGCATGGATGCTGAAACAGCCATTGGAATAAATTGCCTGCAAACCTCATTGCATTTCTTGATTTTGTTCCAAGTAGTCCTGTCAAATGCAAGCCCCATGTTGTGCTCATATGAACGCCAAGTAGAAAGTTCTGCCTAGAAAATAAAACCAGGTGCAACAACAATTGCAAAACATGTATATTCCTTCCCCAGCAGTCTGCAGAACTTGAGCTTCCGTGACACTACATCGGGTAAGCTGTAACTTAAACTTTTTTTCTAACATGGACAAAAAGTAGTTTCCAGGAACTACTTCCCTTTTCACTGTAAATTTTTTAACGATGATTTATATTGTTTTATAAAGTTGTTTTCCCACCAAATGAGATTAAAAACTGCTAATCACATCGAGTTTTGCGTTTCCATTGACAGTCCTTCAGTTCATACAATTTAACAAGTAGTTAACAAGGTCTTCAGATACAACATTGCAAGTGCAATTGCAAGTAGATGCTGCTGTCACCAAATGAGTGTAATTGAGTTTAGTTATCAGCCACTAGTGAGGTAGGCAGAGGTTTTGGTCAATATGTTGGGTACTTCATTTGTCACAATTGGTCATCTTTATATTGGTCAGGTTAAAAATGGTATGAGTCATCTGCACAGGTAGAGCCAATTCTTCGAAGTGACACATCAGATTCTTAAAAATGATAGGTCCTCTTTACGATATATTAATCACTACTTGATCACACATACATGTCAGTCTCAATTCACTGTTTACGCAAATTCTACCAACCAGTACCATTAAGAAATATATGCAGAACAGCGAAGGGAAGATGTATATTGACACGGGGGCAATTTTCACTCACCACATTCTCCGCACCATCTACTGTATAATTGTGGACCCTTCTGTATGTAGCAAGAGTAATCATATCACAGTTATCTTTGCACCCACTGGAGGAAAGCAAATGGTTTGAAACAAACGGTTATTAATAATAAGTTGCTACAAGCTGGTGAAAATGTCGACAGGAGCAGCTGATGTACTGTGCATCACACAGATCAAGTTGTACAGCGAACACTACCAGTTAGTTTACTAGGTTCCTTATCTCCGTGCCCCACATGCCATAGCAAAAATAAAAATGAAAATTCTCAAAACATATTCATAAAATAGACTAAGGTAAGCTATTAACAGAAACTTGATAAGTTTTTCTTCGATTCGATAATTATTTTTGACGTACATAGATGATCATGGTTTCGCAGCTCTGGGACTGGATATTAGGAGACTGACACCACATACAAAATGGAGATCTCGATTTCAAAATCAAAACTTTTTACAACAGCTAATTAGGTTCAGATGATTTGTAAACATTTTTGAGGAGTTATTTTCCCCGATTTAATATATCAAAATTGAATATTTGAATAATTTTTTATTATTTACCTAATTTTGAGAAACATTTTGACAGCTGTTATATGTTTCTGTTAATAGTTTACCTTAGGCTATCTTGTGACTTTTTTGGGGGCAAATTTTCTTTTTTTTTTCGCTGTAGCACACTTACAGTTGATATTTACAGATATCCGCTCTTTACTTTAATTATCAAACTAACTTTTACACAGTTAATTTAATTGTTGTTTTTACAGATATTTGTTTAATCCAGTTTAATACGGACTCCCATTACTGTGCTAATCCGTAAAATGTTAAGACATTGAAAGAAGAAAATAATTACAGAGAAAATAGAGGACGATAAAAATGTATTTACTGCACTGTCGTCAATATAAAATATGGGATTTTCCCAGGCTATGTGGCTTTGACACATTAATAAAGTTTATCATCATCATCATCATCATCATTGCTCTACTCATGTACACGTACTTACCTCATTTTGCTCTCATATAACAATCTTAGCATATGGTAGAAGTCTGGGCTAACATAGTAATCTTCTTCAAGGAACAACACTGGGCCCATATAGGTTTTTGTCACATCTAACATGTCAAACACCTTGTTTGCCTAGAGAGGTAACAGTGTTGTTTGTTGATCACTCTTACAGTCAAGGCCGGCCAAGCGTTCCCGTGGTTAACGGACTAATGAATTCGTTAATGAAACATTGGTCTGTTCGTTGATTGAATGATCCATTCGCGAAATTCTTGAAATAAATATAGAGGATATTACACGGCGGCGCGAAGATATGAACTTTGTTTTCGAGTGGTAAAAAAATATTTTACGAACGAGCGCAGCGAGTGAGTAAAAATATTGTTTTTTACCACGAGAAAATAAAATTCTTATCTTCAAGGCGCCGTATAATTTTCTTTTTATTATATAGACAAGAGTATTTTTGCGCAAACAATAGTTTCAAAGCGGGAAATGACGTCATCGATATCCTCACTAGTGAGGATATGGAAAATACGCCACTCGAGTACCGGATGTAGTTTCGTATGAACTTTATGAGGGTCTATTTTCTACTAAAACACTCTTGTCTATATAATAAAATGCAATATTTAATTTGGGGCTTTATTCAACACTCGAATGTTGATTGGATTAATGAATAAAAGCTACACGATATAGGAAAGGCAAGGCCAAGCAGTCGTGCGACCAAACATAGCGGACATGGATAAATAACTGGTAGGTTATTTTAGTATTCCAATTTTTGCATAAACAGTAGTATAGAATGTTGTTACCTTCTCTACCAGCGTTGGTACATACGATTAATTCTCCCGTTTTCGGTTAAACAATACTTTTGAATATTTACGAAAGCTTACCAGTTTGATCAATCGATTGATCTTTGTTGTCCGCTGTGATAAGCATGCACCCTCTTACACCGCTTTCAGCGGCGCAGAAGAGTGGTATTGTTAATAAGGGAGTACCTCGCTCGGACTGTGAAGTATTTGGATTCGATCTTGTTCAACTAGGACCTACTATATTTTGCTTCGAATCACCTGTCGAATCCGCTGTTTTTGTGCACTGAGGTTTGGCAGGGTTTTTTGCTAAGTGTACTTGCCGAGGGATCCAAATTTCCGAAAAAAACACGCAAGACAACGAACTCGACTTGGTTCGCGAATTCCCATTCATATGACTGGTTTGCACTCGTGTTTCTTTTTAGTTTCCAAGCCGAATTATTGATTTCCAAGCAAAGTCAATTGGAATACGAGAAAAACCTTTACTGAGACTGGGAAACAAGTAGGTTTGGGAGTTTTGACACAAGGTTAGTAAAGTTTATTACTCTTGTAGGAGCAAGGGGGATTTAACGTTCGATACTGTTCGAATACATGAGAGACTTGGCGACGGCAAAGTTCAGCTCTTTTTTTTTTCGACACCACTAGCGAGCTTTTATCTAAAATAGATAACTGCATGTGGGAACGAATCAACGCGTGCGATATGAAAAAGGAAAACAAGTTTTTCGTTCGCTTGAAGCTTAAGTGTGATCAAAGCTGACTGAGCTCAAAGTCGAGCAGAAATTTACGAAACGATTTTCTGTTGTTCTACAGACTTGCGAAAAGAAAAAATCCCCTTTAAACTGTCGGCATTAAGCCAAACGTCAGCCTATAGGCAGGTAAATACAATAAAACTTTACCGGTTAGAAGTAGAAGAAGGAACAAGAAAAGCCCCAGGGGTTTTAGGCCTCGCTGTTGTTCTCCCTCCCCTCAGGGTGCAAAATACATAACGGTCACACAAGATACGAGCGAACCCAAGTGGTGGAAATTTTTTAAGTTGGTGATTTATCGTAACGTGTTTGCTGCCATTCCCCCTTATGTCGTCTCCGCACCCTTCTCCCCGTGATAATATGAATCCCTGATAGTATGATTGGACCCTTTTCCATCCCTCATTCCTTGCTCAACCACCTGTTCTAGTCTTCGCGAAGGAGAACGTGACGAAATCTTTTAAAAGATACCGAAAAAACGTAAAGATCCTTTTTTAGGCCATCATTCGATGAGTAAATCGAATCATGGCACATTATTTTACTACTTCATATACAAAGTGCGTTAGTAGAATTACTGTTAATAAAAACAAAGGTATACTCACCTTCCACCACCAGTGGTGTTTAGTCATGGTATACTTTGCTTCTCTATAGTGACCAAACATGTCCGGTGTATCTGCATTGTTGCAGCCCATTTCCTTTGCTCTAAACGTTGAATTTTGGAACAAGAAAGGTAAAAATTAATAATATATATTTAGCTAAGCCTAAAAGCAGAGCTCCACAGTTTTTTTCTGCTGGTAAATTGTATTAATTTCTGAAAATACTCTCATTGCAGTCGTTAAATATGGCGTACGCGAAGTCGTTTTAAGAGTATGGCGTATATATCGTGAAAGGCGGGGGGAAAAGACAAAATTTATATCTCCCTCTTAGAATCGAGTCCCGGACCACCTACTTCGCTGATATCCCTCATGTCCATTGAACCACTCTATCAAAGACGACGAGGGATGTGTTAATTTTTGTACTTATGCCTTTTTACTTGGCAAAATACCAGCTGTTGAGATAAACACGGGTGTTTACGTGGGAAAATGTGTTCGGATCGCCGCAAAAACCATGGTTGTGGACAGAAAAAAACCACTTGTAGCTCTGCTATATTTGGTGTCGGGACCGCTGCCAAATGCTGCAACTCAAGCGATGTGTGCCGACCGAGTTCGCTGGAGGCGATCAGCCTTCGGTTCCGAACGCAGTTCCGATGATGTCAGCTCTTTGCATTGATTGGTTTCGATTTTCTTTTGTTACAGTTATGGTTCACAACTTTTCAGTTTACAAAGTGTTTCTGCTTCGCAACAGAACCCAACAAAAAAAGATGAAGCCCTCAAAGGCAAATTTCGTAACTTGAGCTCTTCGCCTTCCACCAAAAAGACAACTGAATATACTTTTGAACTTTTTCTTTCTATTTATAGATATTAGATATGTTTTCTCAAGTTTAAAACTTCAGAACTGTCGAACAATCGTTTTGCTAAATAAGCTCAAAGCACCGTGCGATTTCCCTCCAAGAAAAAATGGCATTCTCCTCCCCCGTCGGGTTGCCTTGGGTCTCCCCCCTTCCCCCCAGAGTCTGTACCTACGTCCATAAGTACGTATGTACGGACGTACGCTGATGTCAGAACCAAAAGTTATCGCATTGATCAATCAATCAATCAATCAATCAATCAATCAATCAATCAATCAATCAATCAATCAATCAATCAATCAATCAAACAATCAATCAATCAAACGATCAATCAAACAATTGATTAATAGCGCTGCGCGCTGACGTCACAAATTTCTGAGCCCTACTGTGGCCCATTCAGACAAACTGATCCATTTGTTATGTACATAAGAATGTTGCACGGAGAATTATTATATGGCTGAACTGGTCTGCGCTGAAAAGGAGCTTTCTGATCGGTTCCCTGGGAGGTTCAAAATTTCCTATACGGACTGCTTAGATGGACCGCTAACGAAAAGATCTCACCAAATCGTGTTTTGGAAAAATCTTGAGAACAGTTTTGTATGAAGTCGAAACCTTGCTCTTGCTTTCTTGCCTACCATGAAAATCGTTTGTTCCCTTCTTTCGTCTTTGTAGAGCGCGCTTACTAATAGAAATAGGCAATATACAAGGAATTGACAATGCAGAGAAGCCACGATTTTATTGTCTCACCAAGAATTGAAACCTGATGAGAATACGACTGAGCTTAGAAACTGCACGGTCCGCGAAAAAAAGTAGGTTTGAATGGCAAAAAAAAAAAGAAAAAAAATTAAAAAATAATAACAAACTTTCCTTTGCTCCAGAGAAAGGATGTGCTTATTTTTATGCTGTTTACGTTGTCGCATTAAAGTACCGGAAACCCGCAGGCATGATTGAACTTTGATGTAAAGCACCGAGCATAATGGCGTCACTGCACTGATGTTCGAGAATGAGCAGCTCTTTATCAAACTATAGACGCTTAAAGGGACACAGTCAGCTGGTGCACATGCGCATTAGATACCATTTTCATAGCTAATTTCCATATCACACTTCATCACAAGAAGCGCGCGCGGAAAGAAATTGAGAAGCGCATCTAAGCAA
>Ga0126336_10001143_pt1 | contig 13127 bp, 11 predicted proteins | sample SidCmetagenome_FD_92530 | JGI IMG/M metagenome (GOLD analysis project Ga0126336, IMG submission 92530) | Coral microbial communities from El Islote,Puerto Morelos, Mexico - Siderastrea C C metagenome | ecosystem: Host-associated > Invertebrates > Cnidaria > Coral | place: El Islote,Puerto...
CGATTCAAGTTTTGACTGGAAATAAAATGGTTAATCAAGTTTTTTTACTTGACTTGCTATTCTATTCTCAGTAACGCTTATAAGCAGATGTATTTTCTGTGGAGTGTTCTTGGTTTTGTGAGATTTGTTTCTTCATTGTTGCTTTCAAGAAATTGTTTGTCGACCAAGGATAGCTATCCTGCAGTCTGCACTGTCAAAGATCACTAAAGAGCACAGGAAACAGGAGACGGGGTCATTATCCATTCACGTCCTGTTTTCATATGGTGAATTTCTTTTTTAAAACGTTGATCGCTTCAATAAGCAAGGGAACAGCGAATGCTCAGAGAGACACTCGAAGTGTCTTTTATTCGTGTTGATTGATCGCTCGGCATACATCAGATGTGCTGGCCGAAACTTATTAAGTGAAGTTCAGTTGCCTTTCGACCCTGGCTCTAAAAGAGTTATTGCTGGAACAGTTCAATTTTAAATATTGAAGCAAAATGATTTTACTTCTTTTCTGAGTATCCTTTTACTCCGTGTTCCCTAGTATGCTTGCAAGTTATGAAAACGAACTTAAAAGGGCGTATGTTTGCTTTACCTAGACTGGAAGCAGCCGTTATTTTTTCTCAGTGAAAGATAGTGTAGCATGATATCAGAGCGTTCGGAGAGTGGAGCAATCCGGCTTTGAGTGGTTAACGACGAAGCTGCAAGTAAGGGTGCAGCTTCGCTGTTCACCACTGGAGGATCACGCCACTCGAACCATGTCCAATACTGCCGCACTGATACGGACCGTTAATTGCAGTTGACAGTCCGTAAGTTTCGCACGGACCGTCAGTCAATCAGCCAGTCTCTCAGTCGTTCAGCCCATTAGTAAGTCACTCACTCAGTCAGTTGGTCGGTCCTTCATTAGTCAATCAGAAAATATTTCAGTCAGCAAGTCACCAGTCAGATTGGTCCGTTTAGCAGTCTGTCAGGCAGTCAGTGATAACTTGTTCAGTATCACACACACTCTGTCTCTATGGTTTTTCAGGGAGCAGTTTTCTTTATTAACAGTCAACAAACAGTAAAACGAATTTCTTCTTGTTAAGGCGGCAAGATAATAATTCTTGGTTTTTTGTTTTGTTTTCTGTTTTCTTTTCTTTTCTGGACATTATTTTTTCGAGTCCTGTTTTCTAATGGTGCATACATTTAACAGTTGATCGCTTCAGTGACCAAGGAAACAGCTAATGTACAGAGAGACACTCAAAGTGTCCCTTATTCGTATTGATCGATCCCAAATGTATCAAAGGTGCTCGCCAAAACTATTCAAGTTCAGTTCAGTTGCCCTTCTACCTCTTCCTCTAAAACAGTTACTGTTGGAACAGTTCATTTTTAAACGTTGAGGCAAAATGATAAACAATGGTTTTTAGTTCCTTTCTGCTTATCTTTTTACTCGGTGTTACACTTTTTTACATTGCAAGTTAGGAAAACGAACTCAAAAAGGCAAGATTTTACTATACCTAGACTGAGAATAGTGGTTAGTTTACTTCAAAGATAGTGGTGCGTTGTATCCGAACTGAGAATGGAGCGATCTTCAAGTGGCAAGCGACGAAACGGCACGTAACAAGTGCACAACTTCGCTGTTTACCACTGGAAGATCGCGTCACGTGATTCTCTTATCGCAAGTTCCATTACATTTGAGAAAAAAAGAGAACAATCGCGAGTTGTAAGCTCTGAGCCCGCGATTGACCAAGGAGCAACCCCGGGGAAGGACTAACAACTGTTCGCAATCTACTCTTCACGCAAAGATGCATTGATTGATTTAACAAAAGGAAGGTGACCCTTTATAATGAATTTGCGGTATTTTAATTTCAAAAAAGACACGCACTAGTTTTTGCGCTTAAAAGTGCAAAGACTAGAGGGTGAAGGAAAGAAGTAGTCAAAAGAATTGTACAGCTTTTCAGTTGTTATAACAATCAGTTCCTTTGCCAGCAAACCTGTCATTTTATTTTCAAGTCTGTCAGTTTTCCTGTTCTTCAGCGTGTCAATCAGTTAGTGAATTAGACTACTGGTCCATTGGGCTGTCCATGCATCCATTAGATCGGAGGTCATTTAGTTAGTCAGTTCATCGCTTAGAAAACCAGTCAGTCAGTCCACTGATTCGTCAGTCAGTGCCAGTTCAGTGTTTATTGGTTCGTTCTTCAGTTATTTAATCAGTCTTTTAGTCAGTCATTCAGACACCACATCCTTTCACCAGTTTAATGACCATTTAGTCAGTCAGTAAATCAGCTTATTGCTGACCAGCCAGTCAGTCTACCGGTCGTTCTTTCTTCTTTTCCTCACATTAGTGATTCATTTGGCTACCTGGTCAGTCAGTGTGTCCGTTGGTAGGTAATTCAGTCTATCTGACTGTCAGTCTACTGTTCAGCAAGCCATGAAATCAGTCAGTCCTTATGCTGGTTGACAATCTTTTGGCGTTGTCTGTACGTCCAGTGTTCAGCATACCGATCAATGATTCTGTTGGTTAGTTTATCATTGAGCCAGTTCAGTTGTTTTGTCAACCAGTTGATCCCTAAGCATGCCATAAGGCAGTCCTCCGGCTAGTTGGTCAGTCAGCCAGCCAATCGTTCACTCAGGCAGCCTACTGGTCAGTTGGTTAAGCAATCCGTTAGTCAGACAGTCGGCCAGTCAATTGCTTATTCAGGCACCCACTCAGTCATTCAGGCTATTACTAGTCACTCACTCAGTTGGTCAGTTAGTTCATCAGTCATTCAGCTTATCTATCATTCAGTCAGAAATTCAGTTCTAACAGACAGCCTACAGATAGTTAAGCGGATTTTATTGCGTCAGTAGCTCTTTTGTACAGTAGTGAACGAGTCAGTTTCACTTTACTGAACCAAAATGTATCCCATCGCTTTGATGCTCTTGCTCCCATTATCCGATTTAAATCCCGTTACGGCATAGTTCCCACACGTGTTGGAGTCATCATAATGCCCTCCAGTACCAACTCCGATTCTGGAGTCAGAGCTTGAGCAATCATTTTCGTTGTTTCCAAGAAAACCGATTCTTGCTATTCCGTAGCTCTTATTGCTACTGGCAGTATTGAACCCCTCCTTGTTACAACCAGGCTGCAAGGAAGCCTGGGAATCAATCAGCGTCTTCCACGTGTTACGACCCAGTGAGGTGGCGCGGTGTTTCCCGTCAGCGATCAGCGAGTGCAGGGAGCTGGCCTGTTTCCTGTTGACAAGGAACTTGATCTGCTGACCGATCTTCATACAGAGACAGATCTTGGAGAAGAGTGTGTTCCAGTAGGTCGGCAACTTGGTCTCTTGAGTGTCAAATCCAGTCTTGCCTCCTGGAAGATTGTAACCATTTGTGTTGTGTTGAATAGCTGTAGCAGGCAACGGTTTCCTTTGCGATTTGAGCTGCTGATTTGGGACTGTTTGTCGACTAATTCGAACCAATAATTATTCGTTCCCTTGACAGTTATGGGAAGTGTAACGATTCAGTTTGTTAAGTTTATTAGACCACAGGACACCCAGGCAAGCGAAAAGGGAGCGGAAAATACAAGGATATGTGGCTCAGTAAGCTCAAACGGCTGTTTATTGTCATTTTCTGTCGTTCACTGACAAGGCCAGTTAAAGAAGCCCATCAAATCCTTTTCAGTTTGCCAGTGAGTGGTCTGTTCATGAGCGTGGGAGTCCTGTGACCATGAATGAAAATTAATTTGAGTGCTGTGGCCCCTCGGATACCCGGATCACGTGGCACCCCTTCTAAATTTGTTTTATATGCCCTCAAGGACATGTATGCCAAATTTGGTGCTTTTACGCGATTTGCCACGATTTTCGAAAATTTCGACGCTAACGGACTGGACTAGTAGTGTTTGTCTCTGGACAATGGCGGCCAAGTGTGAATTGGAGTTGGAGCCTCACTATCACATTCGATATCCAAGCATGTTGTTTGAAAGACACGCTGCATGCACCTAATTGAAAAAACGTGATCGATGACACTTTCAAATTACCGCCCCGCAATGCGGGCATGTGGATGCTTATTTTTGCACACATAGAATTGTAATCAGGGAGCGACGACTAAGGTAGGAGAGCTAAAGGCACTGTTGAAAAGTTGAATCTTTATTGTTTAAAAATTTGAGATAAGGTAGCATTAACGACATAAGTGTGAGAATTTTACTCGAAAATGTTCGCCTTACGTAACAATTCTACACTTGCACACTGTCCATGAAGTACCTCTGCGAAGCACGCCCCACATGTAGTTTCCGTTACCCACCTTGGCTTGACCGTAGACAACACAACAGTGAATGTAGAATTTCCCGATTCTTGTCAAACAAACGCTTACCTATTGCCCTACGGCCACAAAGCTCTCTGCTCCTATCTATGGTGCATGGTGTACTCCATGTAGGCGCACACAAAAAGTTCGATTACGGACCACGATCCATCCCTTGCACCTGCTCTCAGTAGGCACCAGCGTAATAGAAAAGTGTGAAGCTCTCATATAAAGAAAATAAACAAGGAATGCAATAAAAATTTCTCCGTTAGTGTTCAAAAACACAAATTTCCATCGGAACACGCGATCATCACCATGAGGCAAGACTACACGTCTTGAAAAACCTTTAAGGAAAGAAAGATTCAGAATCCAAGAAGACAGAAACGCCTTTGCGTCAGGTATCAAACGTTTATTGGGGATGGACTACTTCATTGTCATAAACTGTGTCCTGAACGCTCAGCTGATGCTCTAATCCATCATCGGAAACTCTGGCTTTGTCCGCCATATTGAAAACTCCTTCCCTTCCCTCACCGTCTGTTATTTTCTTATGCAGTCTCGCTGACTCACACCTTCTTGTTGGGCTAGTTATGCAGCAGCTCAACGTAGCTCACGAACTTAAGTTTGGTCTTGTCTTGTGCCGCATATCCTTTACATTCTTCACGATAGCATGCGGCGTTTCTCTCTTTACAATGACGGCAATAATCGTGGATCGGTTTTTGGCACATGCAATTTCCGAATCTGATGACCGAAAAACGTGGCATCTCATAGTATACATCAGCAACTATTTGGTTCATTTGCATCCTCGCAACGAGCCTTTTCTCGTGCCTTAGTTTATGGCAGAAAAGCCCTGCGGTTCTTGCTGTTGCTATCGCTATTTGCCTTTTGATTTCTACGTTCGAGTCATATTAGAAAAGTCTTTCTGTGGGTATTGGTTTCTCTGTGCGTTGGTCTAAGGCGTATCCCGTCTTTTCCGACCATCTTCGAGCACCCCAAAATCAAAATAAAACCCTTAAAACAACACAACACTGACAACAACAACCGGTTCAACTCAAAAATCCGAAACCTTTTTTATTCCGCTCGCGCGACAAACATACCGCGCCATTAATTTACAAATTTTTAAATTAACCAATGAGCGCGCGCGTTTCCAAATGAAAGCAATCAAAACAAAGTCTGTTCCTGCGTGCCTGCAAACGGCATAAAATGCCAAGTTTTCCAAAAGTTTCCTCACGTTTAGCAGAAAGCTACAAAAGTTCACAACATTTCCCCCTCTCGGATTATCCGCGAGGAATTTCAATGTCTTCTTTAGCTTCAAAATTCAAGCGGATAAATCCGCGAAATTGGTCTTCCGTATGTTCTGTCAGCCGTCTTGACATCGACGTCTCGAGCAAAGGCATCTGTTCCTGGGTAGGTCTCCACAATCCGCCCAATCTTTCACTGCCTCCTTGGCGTTTTTGCGTCTATTAACAAGACTACTTCTCCTTCCTTTACGTTTCTTTCTCTCTGTTGCCACTTTTTTCTTGTACCGATGTTGGTAAGATATTCCTTCATCCAGCGCTTCCAAACGTGGCGAATTAATTATGGCTTCTTGGTAGCTTCTAATCGTATGGTAGGTAGGGGAGCCACTTGCTGTGTAGCTGGTTTCCTCTGAATGGTCTCCGACACTCAAGACATTCTTTTATAACTTTCTTTTCTGTTTCTCTTCGATGTACCACCACGTACTTCTCACGAAGATGATTTAGTGTGTAATTCAAGCCCATTTCTTGTCCTTCTGTCTCGTGATGATATTTTGTAATCCGTTCATTAACAGGAAGCTTCTTTGGTAAATTGATCGGATACTTCGTTTCATCAGGTAGGTTATTAGAATATCGGAGTATTGTATTTGATCGCAGGATACCATCAGTAACATTTGGTGTAAATGTGAGAATAGAACTCCTCTTAGGAAGCCCTTTTCCGCTGACTAATGCCTTGATTTCTTCAGTAAATGCGTCATACTGTGCTGCATTGATGATCTGTTCTTCTGTTCTCTTCAATTCGTCATGTGTTAGCTCTCCGGTAGCGCGCTGTTCAACCGGTTAACGGCAATTGTCGATGAACCTGTAGACCCAACTTCGTACTCGTACCAGAGAAATTCCAATTTCTAGCTTGTTTGTTTGCTTTGTCCGGTACCACTTGAAAGCTTCACCTCCTCAAGTGATTCTGCAGTAGCCCCTGTGAACCCTCGCTCTGGCCAGTTCTCATTTGTTTGGCTAAGAAAAGCTGGTCCGCACCACCAGCATTCGTTATCGAACAACTCCTCAACGGTTAATCCTCGCGTACAATAGTCAGCTGGATTTAACTTACCGGGAACGTAACGCCATTGGTCAGGGTTGCAATCTTCGTGTATCTCTCCTACTCGATGTGCAACAAAAGGCTTGAAATTTCGACTTTGACCGTGAATCCAATAACCGACGTTACAGCTATCAACCCAGTAGGTTGCTTTGTTTCGTTGATCCTTAAGAACGTCACACACTTTTTTGGTTAATCGCAAACCAGTGAGTGCTCCCATAAACTCCAAACGGGGAATACTTAGTGCCTTGAATGGTGCCAACCTTGATTTTGCTGTGGTCAAACGTGTGCCAATGGATCCGTCTTCAAACTTGTATCGGGCATAAACAGCTGCTGCGTAAGCTATCTCGGACGCGTCAGTAAACGTGTGAACTGTCAACCGTTCTTCTTTGCTTTGGGAATCCTTGAGGCACCGCAGGATCTTAATTTTTGCAAGATCGGGTAACTCTCCAAACCACGTCTTCCATTTCTTTGCTAGCTGAAACGGCAGAACTCCATCTCAAGTTACAGCTTCTTTCCACGCTTCCTGCATCAACAACTTCCCTCTGACGATGAAAGGTGAGAGAGATCCGAGGGGCTCAGTGATTGTGGCTGTTTTCGTTAACACGTTTCTTTTCGTAAATACGAACTCGTCTGGCGGAGCTGAATACCGGAACGAGAACGTGTCTTCTTGTGCGATCCACAAAACGCCTAGCGTCTTTGCTACCGTGAACTCTGCTTACTCAAGTCGATTTCAGCGGCTCGGTCTTGGTCTGGGATATCTTCGCTTACCTCAGGTCGATGTGAAATTCACTTTCGAACATGGAATCCAGCTTTGTCTCCTAGCTCAGTAATCTGCTTCCTCATCGCCTTGGCTTCTTCCACACTCTTAACGGATGGCATCATGTCATCCATATAGCAATTCTTTTGCAGTGCTTCTGCTGCCAAAGGATACAGATTTTTGTGGTCATGTGCGTGTTGTTGCCAAACACACTGAGCGCAAAGCGGATAGTAGCATCCACCAAATACAAATCGCTGAAACTCATACGTTTCTGGCTGCCTACTTGGGTCCAGATCTTTCCATAGCAATCTGTGGAAAGGTCGGTCCACAGGCTGCAATACCAACTGTTGATACATCTGGCTGCCGTCACCAGCAAGGGCCACTAACTCCTTTCTTAATCTCGCCAGTACAGTATGTCAAAGATGTTACTTTGTAACTTGGGGCCTGGTAACGTTTTCGTATTTAAAAGACTTCTTCCTTGGTAAGTGGCTTACGCCTCGAACACGATCCCGACTTTCGTCGTTTCTCTGTCAGGTCGAATAACCGGAAAATGGGGTAACAGCCATTCAGCTTCGCCCTTTTCTTCAGTAGGTGGGATCTGTCGAATGTTGTTCTGCTCTAAGTACTCGTCAATAACTTGTTGGTAAGCAGTTGCTATCTTTTCGTCTTTAGCCAATTTGAGCTCGACTTGTAGCCTTCTTTCAGTTAGGGGTCTGTTGCTGACCAGACATGGTCCTTCTTCTTTCCAAGGGACTGCTACTTAATACCCTTTCCCGTCAAAGATTCTCTATTCGCTAACCTTTTTTCCACGCTGCTTGCTAATCTGGAGTGAACTGCTGCTTAGAAGATAGGATTCCAATGTGTTCCAGCTCCCAGAATTTTCTCAATGTGTCGTTTAAGTCATCATCTTGTAAGGCTGAACTTTCTTCAGACTGTTGAATGCAGAAGGTTCTGATAAGTCCGGCGTGGTGCTCACCGCCCAAGTCCTCTTTATCGATCCGTCAGATCGCCGTCCATCTCAGTGGGCAGAGCCTTGCGCTTGGTTCGCTGACTTTGGCCGAAGCTTCTTTTATCGTGGTCATCAATTCATAGTTATCTGCTCCAAGGAGGACATCTATCGTTCCTCTTTTAGCAAGCTGCGGGAACGGTATATTCTTCAGATGGAACCATTTGTGCTTGATGTTTAACCAGTTTACAGCCTTCATTTCTCCGCTGAACCCCTGGAAAGTTTTTGCTGAAATGACTCGATTTAGTTTGCCGTCGATACTCTCTATTCCGACTTGAAAACTCATGGACATGAACTTTACTTTCTGATCATTCGGGACGTTAACGGTGATTGGTTTCTTCCGGCCTCTTACACCCAGTCCCTCTACTAGATCTTCGTTAAGATACTTTGTGTCACTTCCTTCCTCAAGGAAACCGTTCGCTAGTAGTATTGTGTTTCCATTCTTCAGGATTAACGGGACCGTCTGAGGCGCTACAACCTTTTCACTCGTATTTTCTGTTTCCATTGTGGCCGTAGGCGTACTTGCATCCCCCTCCGTGATTTGTGATAAATGGGCCTGGTTAGCATTACTGGTGCCCTCTCTGCTTTCCTAGATGGCTGTTTTAGTTTCGTTATCCGTCACTTGTAGTAGAGGATTTGTTCCGTTTGAACTTCCACGTTGTATTTCTCTGTGTGAGGTAGCTTTTCCTGCATGAAGTAGTCGGTGATGAGTATCTGTGCGCTCGTCGATTTTGCACTCTCTGTTTAGGCATGAGTTTCCAAGATGATCGTTACTCAGACATCTATAACAGAGCCCCCAACCGCTTTGCCGTTTCCCATCTTCTCTGTACTGGTCTACCTTTAAATACGTCGCAGTGCCCAACCGGATGACTGTGACCACATAGCTTGCACTTCTAAATCTTCGGTTCCACGCCACACCTACTTGACACAGACGATTCAGTGTTGTTTTCGTTTTGTTTCCAGGGCACCGTTTTCTCTCTCGTCTTTGCGTCGGATCCGATTCCATTTCTAATCTCGGAAGCTTTCATCCGATGCTCCGCTTCTTCTGCAATCCAATCTCTCAGCTTCTCATGCAAGCGACTCCTGTTCTTGACTTTCTTTAATCCATCTGTAGTACTGAGCCAACAACTTCTATGATAATGTACATTCTACAAAGTTCCGTCTTTTAAGTCTGATTGGCTGTCATTCTCTTTCATATTAACTACAGCTCCTTCCAATACATCGGCAAACTTTTCTAGAGCTTTAGCATCATCTTCTCGGAGTGTCTTCATCTTCTTTAGTTCTTCTTAATGTCCTTGCACTTGACGTCGACTTCCTCCGTACTTCCTTAGTAGCCTTGCTTTCGCCGTCTCATATGCCGCTTCAGAGTAGCCCAGTCCCTTGACTGTCTCCTCTGCCTCACCAGTGAGACAACCTTCCAACCTCAACATTTTAAACTGCACCGACACAGCTTATAAATGCGGCATGCCACTTGGGAAATTCTATCTTGTTCCCACCGAATACAGGGATCTTAATCTGTTCTAACTGTCCGTTCAATGCGTTGCTAGAGCTAAACGAATCACCGGCGCGTAGGTTGCTTGTACGTCTTGTCGGTGTACGTGGATGCGAATGCTCTGGTGAATCAACGAGTCTTCTTTCTTCACTTTGGACTCCATAATGCCCGCTTGTTTGTCTTCTTCTACTTGCTCGGTTTCACAGGTACGCCGAACTTTCTCCTTTTTTCCTGACACAACATCACGTGATTTTCACATACTACTAACTTGGGCTAACATGATGACGCGAGCTTGACCAAGCTCTCGATCTACTAGGATAAATTGGAAAGACACTAATTCTCGCTCGGAGAGCGAATTTTTACCTCAGATAGCAAGTAAGTAACATCTAAACAAAGAAGCACTATTAATTTCACAGAATTTTATTGATTTTCGGTCACAACTGAAGCTTTGGCTACCCGTGTTCATTCTAGTCACAACCCTTTCAGAAGTAATATAAAAAAGGCTGTGTAGGAAAGTTCATTTAAAAGGTGTGGGAGGGGAAGTATCATTTTAGTCCGGCATAATAAGGAGCACAAAACCTCCAGCCGAGCATAACTTTGAGCATAATACTCTGGTTTCCTGGTTATGCCCGCAAGCATAATACTCCATGACGTCACTTACAAGCAAATGCTTATTTTTTTTCCCTTGTTTCCTTCGGTAAAAGTTCCTGAAAATTACTCCCAAATATTAATCTTTCAAAAAAAAACATATAAAGATTTCTTTTTTACAATTTAAAGTATTAAACTTTATGATGTCTACAAAACCACCAGATGAACTTGGAATGCTTTTCGATTAAAATGTTTCCAAAACATTATTCGCAAAACTGCAGGTCTGAAGAAATTTCACCGAAGGTAACTTGAGAAATGGCTGCGAATAGGTGAAAAGTTGCAAAAAACGGTCACCTTTATGATTGACTGTTGCCTCAGCAACAGTATTTGATGCAAGCATGTGACGACGATATTGATGATCTCTGGGGTAACATTAAAGATGCCTTTACAAAAACAGGAGAAGAAACCCTAGGCTAAAGCAGACGAAAGAGGAAGGAGTGGATTTCCTTGGAGACTTGGGGCCTAATAGATGAAAGAAAGGAACTAAAAAAGAAGATGATCTCTGCACACCAGTCCGCGATGGTGGAGCTTCAGCATCGCTATGCAGAAAAGAAAAGGAAGGTAAAGCTTCAGGTGAGACAAGACAAAAGAACTTACATTGAAGGGAATTCAGAGCTAGCAGCACGCAAGGGCGACAGCAGAACGCTCTACATGATCACTAAAGAACTTAGTGGCAATACCCGCTGCCATCCTAAGCCAGTAAAGAACGCCAGTGGAGAGAAAATAACTGACAAAGATGGGCAATTGGCCCGCTGGGCAGAACAATTTGCTCTCATTCGGAATAAAGAAGCCGCAAGAAACCCTCCTTGGTTAAGACTAAATCCTATAGAACTGCCAATATAAACACAGACGAACCCACCCCTAATGAGATCAAGACGGCCATTAAAGAGCTCAAAAACAACAAGGCAGCAGGTTCCTGACAATGTAGCTTCAGAGCTACTCAAATCAGATATCACCACCACCACTGACATGCTGTACCCCCTGTTTAAAGAGATCTGGAAAACTGAAAGGATGCCTCTTGACTGACAGGAGAGTTTAATTGTTAAACTACCAAAGAAAGGAGAGAAAGGTGATACAGCGGATTGTAGAATTGCCTTACTGTCAACAGTGTCCAAGGTGTTCACACGCATTCTTTTGAGAAGAATGCAGCAGCATTCTTATGAGAAGAATGCAGCAGACCGTAGGTTAGTTACTGAAAGCTGAACAGGCTGGCTCGTCCCGCAAGGGACGATCCTGTAGTGACCAGATTTTCACCCTGAGAAATATTATTGAGCAATGTGTTGAGTGGCAAGCTACAGAGTACCTTAATTTCATAAACTATGAAAAGGCTTTCGATAGCATCCATCGTGATAGCCTTTGGGCGATACTCCATCATAATGGTATACCTCAGAAGATTATTAACCGATCAAAGCACTTAACAGTGACTTTCGCTGTAGAGTGATCCATAAGGGATCCCTCACAGAACCACTTTTGGTGAACTCTGGGGTAAAACAAGGCTGCTTGCTGTCCCCTTTCTTGTTTTTACTGTTCTTGGATTTTACTGTCCTGGACAACAACTAGGGATAAGATGGACACTCCTCACAAAGCTTGACGACCTTGAGTACGCAGATCACATATGCTTGCTTGCAAGCTCCTTTCATCATATGAAGCGGAAGACTGAACGGCTTAATAACAGTTCAGGAAAGATAGGCCTAAAAATCGCCACAAAGAAGACCAAACAAATGGGTATAAACCCCACCAGCCAAATGCCAATACTTGTAAACGGTCAACAAATAGAGACCGTGACCACATTCACCTACCTGGGCAGCATCATAGATGAGAAAGGTGGGACTGATTCTGATGTCCTCTCTCGAATTAACAAGAGAAGAGCCGCCTTTGCGTCACTGAAGCTTGCGTGGAGATCCACTGTTATATCTTTGAAAACCAAAATAAGGCTCTTCAATTCAAATGTTAAAACAATCCTGTTGTATGGTTTAGAGTGCTGGAAAATCTCCAAGGAAATTACCCACAAACTGAGAATGTTTGTACACAAATGCCTCAGGATCATCCTAGGGATGAGATGGCCCATGAAGATCAGCAACAAAAATTAAGAGAGAAATGCAACCAAGAAGACATCATGGTTGAACTGGCCAACAGAAGATGGAGCTGGATCGGCCACGTCCCGAGAAAGCCACCAAACAACATCACCAAAGAAGCCCTATATTGGACCCCAGATGGCAGACGCAGACGAGGCAGGCCACGGTTGACATGGAGAACATCGGTGGAAGCAGAGATAAAGGGAAGACTGGGCCTCACTTGGAGTGAGGCATCGCGAATTGCACAAGACAGGGAACGTTGGAGGGATTTAGTGGGGGCCTAATGTGCCACATGGCGTAAAGAGGCCTAAGTAAGTATGTGACGATCACATGAGGCTAAAAAAGAAACCCTTGGCGTGTTCTTAATCTTCCAGTAAATACCTGTACATAAACCACAGGTAGCCCAGGCGTGACATAAGAATTTGTATGGAAAATTGAGCTGATGATTCCCATCGATGAACAAATGATCTTTAAAAAACAATGTAGAGTATGAACGGATTGAACCAAGAGATTATTCGGATTTAACCACGGATCTAACCAAAACACGCCATGATGCAAAACTCACACACATTTAATCATCAC
>Ga0126336_10001144_pt1 | contig 13124 bp, 3 predicted proteins | sample SidCmetagenome_FD_92530 | JGI IMG/M metagenome (GOLD analysis project Ga0126336, IMG submission 92530) | Coral microbial communities from El Islote,Puerto Morelos, Mexico - Siderastrea C C metagenome | ecosystem: Host-associated > Invertebrates > Cnidaria > Coral | place: El Islote,Puerto...
AATAAGCCCGCCTCACTGAGAATTTTACAGATTTAGTAACTACAATGTCTGTTATAAGCTATCCATGTAGTTTCAATTCTAGAACTGATGTACTTTTGGATATGTTATAAGAAATGTACTGCTTGTTTTACTCACGAATTAAAATGGCCGAGATACGGTGTAGTTAATTCGCCGTTTATTTTGTTGAAGGTAAATGTAATGAAAAACCATATACATGGAAAGAAACTAGAGTAGTGGTTTTACATTTGTCCTAAGTCTCGAGTTGTAGTGTTTTAATAAACTTGAGAAATAACGTTTTAAATTTTGCAGTTTTCACAACAGTTTTTGAGTTCAAATTTGGGTTATCGGGCGTCAACAAACATTTGCTGTTACCATGGCAACAATTTAGTTATGACCTCGATAATAGCCATTTTTGAACATCCCCCGTGGATATTTACTTGCATGCAAATTTAAGTTGGAGGGTCAAAACTTTTCATTTCCCACTTTGTTTGATTCTTACAGAGAATTGCTCTTAAACGGCTAGACGAATAATCACCAAATCTGGTGACTTTTGCTAAAAATTATCAGAGAAAATTTTCCTATGTCAATGACGTGTCCATGATGATTGACGCTTCCATGGCAACCGTCTACTCAAGAGGTAGTTTGACTATTTTCTGTCTATTTTCAGTCTTTTATTTCGGTTTTTTCCTCTTTGTTTGCAAGAAGAAGATAACCCTTTACTTTTTTGTGTTTGTTTTGATTAAGTACGTTTCTTAGAACAAATTCATATATTTTTTCGATATATTATAATCGATACGTCATCAACCCAAACTTTTAAGCTAATGACGTACTAAAAACGTGCCAAGTTTCATTACAAGAGCGTGAATACTTTTCGAAATCTATAGGGGGGCACTTTGTGCCCCTCTCAGGCTCAGAAACTCAAAAACAAAAACAGGCAAAACAGGTTTAAATCACATACAATTGTTACAAATACTTACAAATACGCTGGTGCCTTTCCTGAAGGACTGACGAGCCAAGGCTCTTTTGCTCTTGAGATGTAATTACTGACACTTTCTCTGAGCTCTGTCAGAACAAACGCAAGTGCCATAAGAAATATATTTTATTTTGGTTATTCTATTTCTTATTATTTTACCAAAAAGGATATGTGAAAGAAGAGTTTCTATGAGAACTGAGTGTTTTCAAGGTAAAAACTTAATCTGTTGTGTGACGACCTTATCTCCGCGAAATGAAAAGGAAAAGGAAGAGGAAAGACGCAAATGTCAATGTTAGCCGGGACGACGACGAAGAAGGGAATTTCATTTCGTATTTCTATAAGACGGTGCCGCTCTCACGGGCCGTCTTGACAAGTCCAATTCCATAGGGTTAACATATCAAGCGCTTAGGCTCAGGCAATCAGCTAACATTTAGCGAAAATGAAATTAAAGACTTTCTGACTGTTCTTCTCTTCCTTCAAGCAGCGTTCTATTAGACATTATTATTTTTATTAATGCTTGTCATTTTTCAGTTGCACAAAAGGAAGGCTGGATTTGTGGGACCACTATTTAAAGAATAACTGCTAGAGCATTAATCGACAGGAGGAGTTACAAAGACAGGTGCCGCAATCACATTTTTATTTGTTCTTTCCCAAAGTGAAAAAAAGTTGCCATTAGCGTTTAGCAAAGTGCAAGCTTTTTATTATTCAGATCTATACATGACCAGCAGATGGTGAGGTTTCCATCTCACTTTGTTAACTGACTACCAATAACGAGACTGCTTATACTTTTGGTTTGAAAGAGCTGCTTGGAGCTTTGGTAGAGCTTTTCTATTAAGAAAAATATAATGCAAAATTGACTACAAGCCGAAGAATTGCTGAGATAACAAAGAGGTAAAAAACGTGTTTTTCTTTTGAAGAAAAAATCTGCGCCACGTTTCTGTTAATCATTAAACGCCTTAGGGTTGAAAGGGAGTGTTGTTAGGGGAAACTGGAAATTGGAATAAGAAATGTGGGTGGGCAACCTAGTAGCTTGGAATTTTGTGGTGCAAATTGCTCCAAAGCATAAACATTGTCACCACATTTTAAAATCGACTTCCCATTCTCTTTATGCAGACCTAACTGAGCTACTGATTATTAATAACTTCAAGGAATATGTGGGCTTTTAGTTAAATAATGTTAGTGAGACAACAAAAAGCAAAGATAAGTAGATTATTCAAAAGTTGACTAACTTGATCTTCCAATCGAAAGCAATAAACTATTCATTGATCTGTATAACCAAGCACTAAATAGAAACTGCAGCATGGAGCAACATGCCCTTTCCAGTTTCCGTTGATCTAGCAGAAATTTTTATGCCGAACGGCAAAAACAAGCACATAAACAGTTGTTGTTCAAAAGAACAAATCTGAAGTTACACATACAAAACCGTGCAGCCTAACAAAACGAAAACTAACCCGAAAAATAACCCGAAGACAGTTGTAATTTACGTGTTGCAAGTTTTGGGCCAGATTTTTCCACCCCCTGGCGAAGGCTTGTTGTACTGTGTGGCCAATATTGACTTGCATCTAAACTGACAAGGCAAGGTGGTACAACTACGTGTAAGTTCAAAGTTGACAAAAAGTTTAAAAAGGCAAATGTCTTCTTACCTTTGCTTTTCAGTGTTTTAGCAGAAATCGACTGAACCTTATCAGAAACTTGCTCATTGAAAAATGCAAGAGGGGGATATCAGCACATTTAATGTACAGATTTAGCCAAGCCTAGAAGCGGAGCCGCCAAGGAATAAGCTGGTGTTCGTTTCTCAAAAAATAGTCCTCAAACTTTTCGCTCCGAAATATATTTGGGTTTTCTTTAGCTCGTTCGCTTTCGAAAAGTGTTTCTCAAAAAGCCCGAAAGTTATCCGAATTGTCCTCCAATGTTTTGGGGATCTGTTCTGTAAAACCAAGCTCGAAAGGTCATTTTAGAGGCTGAGCACAGCTTGATTTTTCACTCACGAGCCGTCTTGCTTGGTTTTTGCAATGTTTCCATATCCTGTCATTTAACTGTCAAGGCTTGTCAAATCTCCTTAGATTATTGGCTGTTTGCTTGAATGAACTTGAAACGGCGCTCATTTACAACAACAAAATAAAACTTAAATCGGTTATCTTCATCGCGTTCGGATGATAACAAATAACATAAACTGCCACTATTAGTCTAGCCAAAAATTTGTACTGGCATTTCACCGGAATTTTACCAGGATTACCCGAAAGAAAGGATTTAGGGAGCTTCGAAGCACTTGTAAATTTTAATTATCGAAGAAATGTCGCGTAGGTTTTAGCGGCCGCAAACAAATTCGAGCACTTTGAGGAACACATTACTTACCGGATAAAATAGCTTTAAACCCAAAACTGCTTCGCTTATAGTTACTTAAGGTGGCCCGATACTATTTATTTGCGTGAGGGGCAACTGTTTTGAAATCAAATTTTTAGCTGCTCAACAGCATTCGATTGCTGAGATATTTTAGACGCTGAAAAAGAAACACTTGAAGTTTATCAAAAGCGTACTTTTATTGAGATCGATACGAATATACGAATGTTTTCAGCAATTTTCTTGAACGTAGTTTTCAAAGAAAATGCGTATTATCGGGAAAATGAAAAGATGTTTTTCCTTCATATTACTCTGAACAGCTGCTGAAACCACAAAGATTTCAGGGACCAAGTTTCAGATAAATCGGCTTCACGCAACCTTTGTAGCAAACGGTGATTAAAACTGTTACCAGAATATTATGTACACACATTTAGCCATAATTACTACGAAAAGGATTAAAGCAACAAAGAATCGCACTTACTTATGTATCAGAGTCAAAGCGATAAGGAACGGTTTTGTCGATATTATACGGTGAAGGGAGGGCACGCCTTGCAAGTAAAAATTATGGCAACCACGTTGTTTTCCAGGTTTCGCTCATTTTTTTTACTCCTTTTGTCTTATTTGGTAAAACCGTCGTGAGCACCCATAAAACAGTCGATAACAAAGCTCCTGAGCAGATTTTGCCGTATATCTGACAATACGCTTTTCAGAAATAAGGCAGGAAAGTCGGGTCACTCGCGAGCTGCTCAACCAAACTGCTCTGAAAACCGTTTTGTTGAAAAATCAAATCAATATCACACATGCTGTTTTGGAATTCTGCACGGGACGACTTGTCACATCTGCCCCTTGGGAGTCCACCTTGCGGCGGAATAATTTGAATACTGGGATAAATTAATTCAAGTGTTGGTCCTTAGCCAGTGCGTGGAAGAACCGACTCCCAAGTGGCAGATGTGACAAATCATCGCATGTAGAATTTCAAAACAGCCTGCGTGCTATTGATTTGATTTTTCAAAAAAACGGTTTTCAGAGCAGTTTGGTTGAGCAATGACATTTTCATTTGTTCTTTTGAAAAGTGAAAATTAGTTGTTATTAGCGTTAAGCAAAGTCTAAACTTCTTATTATTCAGATCTATGCATGTCCAGCAGCTGGTAAGGTTTTCTTCTCAATTTGTTAATAAACGGCAGGTATTTGCGTCGTGCTCACTGACTGATTACACACATCTGAGCTTCTCTTATTGTTTTAAAAGAGTTTCTTGCATCTTTTCTAGAGCTTTTCAATCAAGGAAAAGATTTCACAGCAAGCCCATAAGCTGCGATAAGAAAGGGATAATAGCGATAATAACAAAACACCGAGTGCAACTTAATCTTCTTTCCTTTTATATGAAAAGTATTTGGCTTAAGGTTATGTTTTTCTCATAGCTCAGCATAATAAAATGGAAACTATCCCAAAGGCTATTGCATGTTGTAATTTATGTGTTGCAGTTTTTCGGCCCCATTTTTCCATTCCCTGGTGAAAGCTTGTTTTACTGTGTGGCCAATATTTACATGCATCTCAACTGACAAGGTGGTATGACTATGTATAAGTCAAGAACAAAAGAAAATAAAAAGGCAAATACCCTCTTACCTTCTCTTTTTAATGTTTTAGCAGAAATCGGCTGAACCTTGTCAGAAACATTCTAATTGAAAAATGCAAAGGGGGAATATAAGCATAATATTAAAAACAAAAAGGAAGAAAAAAGGAGGCAAGTCCAATTTAGTGGTGTTTTATTAAACGAGCTTTTAGGATCAGGCAATAAGCTAACAATTATCGAAGGTGACATGAAAAACTATGTGACTGTTCTTCGGTTCCTTCAAGCAGCTGCTTACTATTGGACCTTATCATATTTATCTTTGATTGTCATTTTTCAATCGCCCAAATGAAGCCCTGATTTATAAGACGACTATATAAAGAACAACTTGACCATTCATAGACCGAAGAAGTTACATAGACAGGTGTCGCAATGACATTTTTAGTTATTTCCAAAACTGAAAATTAGTTGCCCTTAGCGTTAAGCAAAGTCTAACCGTCTTATTTTTCAGATCTGCGGCATGTCCAACAGTTGGCAAGGTTTTCTTTTCAATTTGTTAATAAACGGCAGGTATTTGCTTAGTGGTCACTGACTGATTACCCACAATCTGAGCTGCTCTTATTGTTTTAAAAAAGAGTTTCTTCGATCTTTTCTAGAGCTTTTCAATTATGGAAAAGATTCACAGCAAGTGCGTAAGTTGCCAATAAGAAACGGGTAATAATGGTGATAACAAAACACCGCGTGCAACTTAATCGTCTTTCCTTTTATATGAAAAGCATTTGGCTTAAGGTAATAGAAGTTTGCTTATGAAAACATAGTAAATGTTTTCTCATAGCCAACCGTCAAATTATGTCAGAAAACCTCAACTCCTGCATCTACATTTTTTTCTGTTTTAAATCAAAATTTTAATCTGTTTGCAGCTGTATTATTATTCTTTGTCTGCATAAACGGGACACGAAAAAAAGAGATCACTCGTTTTTTTCCTCTTGTTCAAAGGAAAAATGTGCGCCAGCGAAGTTTCTCTTGATCATTTTATGCCGTAGTATTTAAAAGCAGTGTTGCTATGGAAAACTGGAAATTGGGATACGAAATGTGGGTGAACAACCGGTTAACTGGGTATTTTTTTGGTTCAATTTCCTCCAAAGCGCAAAAAGTTGTCACTACGTTTTGAAACCGACTACCCGTTAAGGAATCGGCTCTTTATGTAGACCGTAACTGTCAGCTTCTGAATGTTATTTAAATAAATGTTTGGGATTTTAGCTACCTAATGTTAGTGAGACAAAAAAGGCAAACATAAGTTGATTATCCAAAAGTTGACTTACTTGACCTTCTAATCGAACGCAATAAACTATTCGTTGATCTGTTTAACCAAGTATTAAAGTGAAACTGCAGCATGGAGCAATATGAGCTTTCCAGTTTCCGTTGTCCTAGCATAAATTGTTATGCCGAAGGACAAAAATAAAAAACAAACAAAACAAAGCAAGCACCTTAAAAGTTGTTTTTGGAAAATCGAAATCTTAAGTAACACGTACAAGACCGCTCAGCCTAACAAAATGAAAACTATCCCGAAGACTATTGCGTGTTGTAATTTAGTGTTGCAATTTTCGGCCCGATTTCTCCATTCCGTGGTGAAAGCTTGTTTTACTGTGTGGCCAATATTTACATGCATCTAAACTGACAAGGTGGTATAACTATGTATAAGTCAATAATAAAAGAAATAAAAAGGCAAATATCTTCTTACCTTCTCTTTTCAGCGTTTTAAAAGAAATCGACTATCCTTGTCAGAAACTCCCTAATTGAAAAATGCACAGGGGGGATGGGGATATTAGCATAATTATAATAACAGAAAAGAAGACAAGTCCACTTTATTGCTGTTTATAAAACGAGCTTTTAGGCTTAGGCAATAATCTAACAATTAGCGGAGGTGACATTAAAGACTCTGTGACTGTTCTTTTGTTCCTTCAAGCAGCTGCGTACTATTAGACCATATTATTATTTTTTCTTTGATTGTCATTTTTCAATTGCGCAAATGAAGCCCAGAATTACAAGACGACTATATAAAGAATAACTAGACCATTCATCGTCTGGAGAAGTTAAATAGACAGGTGTCGCAATGACATTTTTATTTGTTCTTTCGAAAACTAAAAAATGAGTTGTCCTTAGCGTTAAACAAAGTAAACTACTTATTGTTCAGATCTATGCATGTCCAGCAGCTTGTAAGGTTTTCTTTTCAATTTGTTAATAAACGGCAGGTATTTGCTTCCGTGCTCACTGACTGATTACCCACAATCTGAGCTTCTTCTATTTTTTTAAAAAGAGTTTCTTGGATCTTTTCTAGAGCTTTTCAATCAAGAAAGAGATTTCATAGCAAGACCATAAGATGCCGATAACAAACGGATAATAATGGTGATAACAAAACACCGAGTGCAACCTAATGGTCTTTCCTTTTATATAAAAAGCGTTTGGCTTAAGGTAATAACAGATTACTAATGAAAACATAGTGAGTGCTTTTATCATGGCCAACCGTCAAATTATGTCAGAAAACATCTCAATTCCTATATCTTCATTTTTTCTGTTTTAAATCCAAATTTTAGTCTGTTTGCAGCTGTATTATTATTCTATTTTTTCTGCACAAACAGGACGCAAAAAAAAAAAAGAGATCACTTGTTCAAAGGAAAAATATGCTCCAACGACGTTTCTCTTGATCATTTTATGCCTTAGTATTTAAAAGGAGTGTTGCTAAAGAAAACTGGAAATTTGGATGCGAAATGTGGGTGAGCAACCGGGTAACTGGGTATTTTGTGGTTCAATTTCCTCCAAAGTGCAAAAAGTTGTCACTACGTTTTGAAATCGACTACCCGTTCAGGAATCGGCTCTTTATGTAGACCTAATTGTCAGCTACCGAACATTATTTAAATAAATGTTTGACCCTTTAGTTATCTAATGTTAGTGAGACAAAAAAGGCAGACATAAGTAGATTATCCAAAAGGTGACTCACTGGACCTTCTACTCAAAAGCAATAAACTATTCGTTGATCTGTTTAACCAAGCAGCATGGAACAACATGAGCTTACCAGTTCCGTTGTTCTACTATACATTGTTATGCCGAACGAAAAAAAAACAAGCATCTTAGAAGTTGTTTTTCGAAAAACCAAATCTTAAGAATGTCCTTTGCGTAGTTCGCTGGCACAAGCTAACCTCTTTGTAATCTTAACAGTGTCCAGTGTGTCCGTAATCAGTTTGTGACAATGCATAATGAGGCAGTTGTTCAGACGATCCTGCTTCGTGGTGCTTCTTAGGTAGTTCTTGAGTCGTCGGAGGACAGAAAATGTACGCTCTGAAGTCGCCGATTGCACAGGTAATGTCAAATACATACCGTAATTCTGTCCAGTTTAGTGGAAAAATCCAGCAGTTGATTGTCTTCTCGAACACAGTCCGGAGTTGTGCAAAAAAAGTCCTACAATATATTATTTCGCCAAGTGCGATTCTGATGAAACGATCTGTGAAAAGATCATGAGACTGAATATTTTGCCAAACCATTTTTATGCTGAGCTAGCGATATTTTCGGCACCGAACCCACGTGGGGCGGGGGGTGGGGGCTGAGCCCTCCAAAATTTTAGTTTCGGGGGAGCTACAGCCTGCCTGCCCCCCACCCCAGCTCCGCCGCCTTTGCTGTGTGGCCAATAGTTACATGCATGCAAGAAAAAAAGAAATTGAAAGGCAAATAAATATCTTTTTACCTTTTCTTTTCAGTGTTTTAGCAGATATCGACTGAACCCTGTCAGAAACTTGCTAATTCAAAAATGCAAGGGGGATGTTAGAATAATTATAATAACAACGAGGAAAACAAGACATGTCCTATTTAACGGTGTTTATAAACCAAGAACTTCTAAAGGCTCAGACAACAAGCTGAAATTTAGCGAGAGTGAAATTAAAAACTATGTGACTCTCCTTCTGGTCGTTCAAACAGCGTCCTATTAGAGCTTATATTTTGTATTTGCTTGTCATTTTTTCGATTGCACAAATGAAGCTCAGATCCATGAGAAGACTATATAAAGAAATAAATGTAAAGAAGATCCTCGCAGTTATTAACGCAACTTATGCAGTTGCGAAAAGAAAACCTGAAAAAATCAGGCTTTCTTTTCGCAACTGCATAAGTTGCGTTAATAACTGCGAGGATCTTCTTTACATTTATTTCTTCATTCCGCAGTTCAAATATTTGAATTTCATATATTAATAATTTCACTATATAAAGAACTGGACAATTCATCGACCGGAGCAGTTACGTAGACAGGTTTCGCAATGACATTTCATTTGCTTTTTTTCGAAAAGTGAAAGTTAAACGTCTTATTATTTAGACCTATGTTTGACCAGCACATGCTAAGGTTTTCTTTTCAATTAGTTAACAAGCAGATATTGCTTTGTGCTCACTGATTACCCACAATCTGAGCTTTTCTTATTGCTTTAAAATAGAACCTTGGAACTTGGCTAGAGCTTTTCAATAAAGGAAAAGATAATGGAAATTTTACAATTAGCCCATAAACTGCCATTAAGGAAGGGATAACAATGATGATAATAAAGTTACACCGAGTGCTACTTAATCGTCTTCCATTTTATATGAAAAGCATTTGCCCTAAGGTAATAAAAGTTTATTTATGAAAACATAGTGAATGTTTTCCTCACAGCCAAAGGCCAAATTACCTGAGAAAAACTCAACTCTTTCATGTATATTTCTTGTCTTTGAAATCGATATTGTAATCTATTTGCAGCTGTATTATTAAGAAAAAGAGGTAAGGTGTTTCTCTATTCAAAGGAAACATACGTGTCAACGTTTCTCTTGATCATTTAATGCCTTGGTATTCAAAAGGAGTGTTGTTAGGAAAAACAGGAAGATAAGAAATGTTAGTAAACAACCGAGTAGCTGGGTAACCTGTGGTACAAATTGCTCCAAAGCATAAAAGTTGTCAAAAAATTGTGAAATCGACTTCCCGTTCTCTTTGTGCAGACCTAACTGACCTACTAAATATTAATTAAATAAATGTTTGGGATCTTAGTTACCTAATGTTAGTGGACAAAAAAGGCAAACATAAGTAGATTATCCAGAAGTTGACTTACTTGACCTTTTAATCGAAATCAATAAACTATTCATTGATCTGTTTAAAGGGAGAAGCACTTTAAAATCGTTGGCCCAACTTTTTCAAATTCAGTCAGAAAATTCAGGAGGCTGCCATATCGTATTGGATGCAAATGTAAACATATAACGACTGATTTTGAAAAATTGTCTATATTCCAGGGAAAGTGATTCTGGTTGTAGAAATCAAGCAAGTCCACGCTGGAATACCCCTCTCAGAAAGCGACGAACCGGACTCTACCGTGCATGTGTCTCAGCTGACATAGTCCCTTTAACCAAGCATTAAACTGAAACGTACAGCAGTATTTAGCAACATGAGCTTTCCAGTTTCCGTTGTTTTAGCATAATTTGTCATGCAGAACATTGAGGAACAAGCCCTTAAAACCTACACCCAGACCCTCGCCAAGTCATCCTACATGCGCGCGCGCACAGCATGAAATCATGGATTTGCGAATGTTTAAATCACGCGTAAATATACGTAAATGAAAGGCCTTTTCTTTACGCATCGGTTCCATGGTGCGTAAAGACGCGTATATTCACAGAACGCGTAAAGGCTGTGTAATGGGCAATAAAGATACCTAAAGCACAAAAATGAAGATAAGTTTAATCAGCGGTTATCATTCGTGAAAATAGAGAAGGAAATGAAATTTTTGTCTCCATATTCATTTAGGATTTTCCCGCTGTATTTTGTCTGGCATTGTTGTCAATACTTTACGGCTCTTTAACGCAGTTTAAGAATCTGTACGCACTGCTATTTATGCCCTTTACTATTCTTTATCCTTCTTTACGCGCAATTCATTTCTAATTGACAGGTTATTTTTTGCAGGAGACCGGCAAATATGAAATATAAGGTGATCATCAACGATTTTCCCGTTGTATTTTAAACGGCTTTGCTGTGAACGCTCAATAAACTTTACGCCTCTTTTCAGCCCAATTTACGCATCTTTAAGCACCGTTCTTTATGTTTTTTACTCTTGATTACGTGCAAACTTTCCATTAATTTACAGATTATTATTTAACGAAATACAGAGTGAACAGACTGGCCAGAATCTCGGCAAATCAAGCCAGCCCTGCTAACCAGGCCTGGCCTGATTAGCAGGGTTAACCAGGGTATATGGCAATAATGAAACATTCCTATTAGTATGCAATATTGTGAGGAATATTTATCTCTGAGTTCAATTAAATGGAATCACTTCAATGGTTTTCTGTTTGGTCCTTGTCGCTCTAAATGGTGCATTTTTACAATTTGAAGGGTTTTGCAAATCATTCTACTGTATACAATAAAAGAAAAAACAAGGAAGGAAAACTGCATTTCAAACTGAAATTCCCATTGCTCAACTTCTAAACCACAAAGGCAAGCTCAGTGGTTAAAGATTACACGTTTACACGGTTTTCACCATATCCGTAAAGTCGTGCTTAGAGAACGCGTAAACATACGGAAGTGGTAAACTATCGTAAATGAAGGCTTTACGAGTTTTTCCGATATCCGTAAAGACAACGCTTAAAGTCTCTCTAAGACGTCTTTACACACTATCGTTTCTAATGCGTAAAGACCTTCTGAACGGAAATGTAAAGAAGTCCGTAAAGAAGCGTTAACAGGGTGAATACGCTTTCTTTACGTAGTCTGATTACGGGCGCTTAAATTTGAGATTTCATGCTGTCACAGCTCTCTACGTCTCACAAAGCAACAATTGTGCGAACTTACAAGCACAACTGGTTTGTGACTCACCAGAAAACAAGTTGCTTTCGGCGGTTAAGTTAACGAAAAAAAAATGAGTATAGCTAAACAGTTGTTTTCGAAAGAAAAAATCTGGAGAAATACATACAAGACCGACTAGCCCTCGAACGTGCAAGCAAAGTCAGATCCCTTTTTGTTGCATTCTTCAGGGACCTTGAAAAGTTTTAAAAATCTCAATTATTCATAGTAGTCATGTTTACCATGACGAAGGCAGCAGAAAGGCTGCCGAAAATTCAGTATTTTAATTTTATACCTTTTAGGTCAGGCACAATTATCTTTTACGAGTTTTTATCATGAACACTAGCCACCCAAACTGTATATAATTTTCACCTGAATTGTGAAAATAAATTAAAAAGTTAACACCTTCCATACTATTCGAAAAACCTCATTATTATTACTGTAAATATTTCCACTTCCGATAATTTGTTTTGTTGATTTGTTTTTGCTTGAACTTAAATGCTCTTGGTAGTGAAAGAGTTAACAGTTTACTTTCATCAGCCACGAAATTCAGAGGGCTTTCTTTCAAGACAGTTTAAAAATCACACATGTTTTTGGTCACCTTCTCTCGTGAGGGCATGCCAAATTCTTTAACAGCTGCCTTATCGTTCTTCCTTCATACTGACGCAGCAACTGATGATGTTGCAGTTGCCCTTGACAGTTTCTAGAACATTTGCAAGTTGTAAATTGACCAAGTCATTTTATATTATATTGCTCCAGCACAGTCCACCTAGCTAAATATGTCGCACACAGGAGCGTCCCCTCCCTTCATTAGAAATTCCGTTCCGCCGTCCCTGACTATTGGTAACTATTCTGACAGACTCACAGGTTTTGCTCTAGGTTTCAATTCCGTCCGTGGACGAACACTGTAACATCACGTTACTAATTCAAGTGAGTTACAATCGATGGAAAGTTAGTGCTGAACGATTAAGACTGATATGATAGCTTCCTTCGAAAATTGATGTTAACTACCGTTTCAGCCTTTGAGGACCGTTTTCGGGCTATTATTGTTAATGCCGAACATTGTTTCGGGTTTATATTGTTCGAATTAATATTTGTCTCAACCATGAAAATCAAACTTTTGCGGGGAAAAATCAGCTGCTTGCCCTAGCGCTTTACAGTTACAATAAAAGCCGTTGAGAAGCTCGCTAAAAGGTTGTGGCTATGGATTTGGTGATTCATCTCCTTATGCGTTACAGCACGCAGGAAATTGTTAATAGAACCCCATTTTCAATGATTCTAACGCTTTGAAAAAAAATTAAGTTCACTATCAGCCATCAACGTCAATGGAACTGACCATTAGAAACATTATATACATATATATATATATATATATATATATATATATATATATATATATATATATATATATATTGTCA
>Ga0126336_10001145_pt1 | contig 13124 bp, 7 predicted proteins | sample SidCmetagenome_FD_92530 | JGI IMG/M metagenome (GOLD analysis project Ga0126336, IMG submission 92530) | Coral microbial communities from El Islote,Puerto Morelos, Mexico - Siderastrea C C metagenome | ecosystem: Host-associated > Invertebrates > Cnidaria > Coral | place: El Islote,Puerto...
AGGCCGGCTTTCTTTGGAGATACGACTGTTTAGCGGTCGAGCTGGTGGATTTGGGGACCATTTTCACCCTTCCATATCTCATTGTATATTCATGTGTATTGTAGGTAGTGAGAATATGTTACTGTTGAAGTTCAATTTTATCCTTGGTTCAATTTTTATTTTCTTTTGTTTCATATTCATTATCATATATTAACATAAAAGAGAACAAAGGAAAAAAAAATTGAACCAAGGATAAAATTGAACTACAACATCGCCACCTGGTTTGTCCTGACACTTGCCGCCCAAAACTTACAGGATTTAAAGCTCAAAACGACGCCTAACTTACCTTGTTAACTAAGACAAAATGTATTTCGTGATTTAGTCGTTTAATATTGTCATTTTCAAAAGAAATATGCTATATTTTAGACTAAATAAACAAATCTCAAATCAAACTTCCTACGGAAATCTTTACTCCAACGGTAAAATAGAAATTTTAAAAGTGCTCCACAATAAAAAAGGATAGTAAATTCCAAACAGACTTACCATCATCCTCGCAAGATAAACTGGGCTTGATACCAGGTAAATGACTTGGACGTGTAGCCGAACCACTGCATTGAACTTTTGAAAATAACAATTAAAGCCCCAAAAGTGATCAGAACCAAATTTCTATTTATGGTGAGTACATTATAACACATACAGATCATGAAAATTAAAAGAAATGATCCCTAAAGACAAATTGTCTTGATGTCTAAACAAGTTCTCGTAACTAGTACTCAACAAAGTGTATGGAGACCAGTGATTAGAACTGGTGATGTTTAATTTAATTATATACTGCTAGTGGGAAGTTCCAGTTGAAATAGTGACAACCAACTGATGCTTCTTTATTTTGTTGTTAGTGATATGCGACATATTTTTTGCGTTCGTTCATTGAAGAAATATATTATTTGCATAACTTATACTTCGGTTCTAATTACTTCCAATCACCTGCAATTTGCCTTTGTTCTTACGTTGTTGATGTACGTCAGTACTGTTCATTTTTATTGAAATTTTCCCTTTCACTGAAAGAAAAGCTAGTGCGAACTTTTGGAAAATCCGTTTAGTTTTGCAGGCCATGGCGTGGGATGTGTATGCATAAAGATGAAATTGATTAAAACTCCAAATTTGTTATTTCGCGCGGTTCATTTCAATTTGTAGTTTTTTTTTTGTTTTGTTTTGTTTATTTGTTTGCTTGTTTTTTCTTGTTTTGTTTCAATTCCCACTCTCAAATAAAGATCGTGTGCGAGGTCTTATTTTAGATCTGTGAAACTTATATTCAGTGTATAAGTTTGCAAGATTTTTTGTTACATAAAATGGTCATGTGAAATACTTTTCAATTTGTTTCAGCTATTCAAGCTTGTTCATTGTGTCATTTAACTTACAGACTTTGTAGTCAAATTTTCGCTTTGATAGTTCCATCGCTTCGCAAGATTTCTGTGCAGTAAAAAAAAACATTCAGTGCTGTAAATTATTGAATCTTTATTTCAACAGACAGAAGTACGTATATAGAATGAAAAGATATGAGCTGCGGAATTACAAATGAAATGAAGATGTGACCATCGCAGTTGCAATCGAAATTTAAGCGATCACAATGCTGTGATCGCAATTGCTTAAATTGCGATTACTAATGCGATGGTCACACTGGTGGCTTTCTGGCTCACTTTTCTTTTCTTAAAAGCATAAAAACGCTCCCCTCAATAGCAACGGAAAAGAACTTTACATCGAAACTTTTCGCGACAACTAATTCAGTTCGATCACACCCTTCCCTGCTTCCAAGTTTTCACCGGGCACATCCCTGTTCGCTTACGGAGAGTTAACTGAATGCTTCACGCTTTCAGGTCTAAGCCGTTTGGGTATAAGTCTCGAGTACAGATTCAGGAATCCTTGCTTGAAAGCAGAATTGCGCACTCCATACAATATAGGATTACACATACTGTTTAGGTAGCCAAGCAGCAACGACATAATGTCGACCGCTCGCGGCAAAGGCCTAGGGTAGTACACATCAAAAAACATTGTTACAGCGAATAGTGTCCAACAAATCATGAACACGGCGACTGCCAAAATAAAAGTGTTTGTAATCTTAACTTCTTCCTGTGTTAATTGAAACGAGGGCTGTTTTAAGTTGGAGATTAGTTCTGACTCGTTACTCCCGTTCATATGTGGTTTTTCAACGTAGCTGAAGTCCTCTCCCATGATGTCTGATTTGCTGTCATTTTCCCTGTTCATCTGTAGACTTCTAGCTTCAGTGTTGCGGTCTACCTCAATAATGAATGGATCGCTATTATTTTGAGTTTCATTTGATATCGTAGCCACATGAGGTTGAAGCGGCGTGGGTGTGATGTTATTTCTTAATACGTTGACTTTTCTTTTTGCGTTCCTTGTGAACATCAAGATGTTGTAATACGAAAACGCCATGGCCGAAAGAGGTCCGAAAAAGCAGACTGCGATCATGAAGTACATGTAGTAAACATTTGAAGGCCAGAAAACAAAACAGTACGATTTTCCAGGAATGAAACTATATTCCGCCCAGCCGAAGAGTGGAGGGGAGGCCAGAGATATCGAGACAAACCACACTGCGGCTCCGTAGAGCAGTGCTTTTTTCTTGGAAAAGGTGTTGGGATAAGTATTCCACTTCACGATGTAAAAATATCGGTTGATGGCTATCATCCCGAGAGACATGACTGTCGCTATGAATGATAAAATCGTGAAAAATCCGAGAATCACGCAGGCCGTATCTCCAAACACCCAGCGCTCTTTGATAATGGTCACCAACGTCACTGGCATGCTTAGTACCGATATTAAGAGATCTGCCGCGGCTAGGTTTAGAATGTACATGTTGGTGATGGTGCGAATATTTCTGTTCTTATAAATGATGAGGAATAAACTCACGTTGCCGATTACAGCAGCGAAACAAATCAGACAAAGGACTGTCGTCTCGGAGATGGTAGCTAATAGACTCAGCGCCATTTCCAGAATTTGGGAGGTTTGAACTCCCGGAACGAAAACCAAGGTCAGTTTGTTTAGGCTTAGCAAACAAAATCACCTGAGCGTTTAAAAGTGTTTTGACTACGATAAACCGAACTTTTTCTCTTACTGGGATTTGAAATGGAAACCGAACGCGTTGAAATTAAGCGTTAATTTATCTGATACCAAAAAGCAAACCTTGCTTGTAAACGAGAGAAGAACTTGCTCCGAACTATGGCGTTACAAACCAAACACATTTTCCTAAGTTCATATATTTGCTTTCCTGTCATGATCAATGGACACTGAAAATGAACTGTACTTATGTCTTGGCGTTTTCCGCCGCCTTATCAACGTAGTAAAAAACGTGAGTAGAAAACAATGTAATAACAAAAGACAAATTTGCAGGTGATCATTTAATATGCGCTGCAGTCGAAGTATAGCTATTATTATTTAAAAAACGATTAGTCTAGAATTATATCAGTGACAATAAATGGGTTGTTATTTTTCCGTGGACAGGATAAAACGACTTGGGAAAAGTCTAGAAAATAAATACATTTAACGTAAACTGGCATGCATTTACAAGTGAATTTTACAAGTAAAGGCTGGTTTCCATATGATCGCTACGATCGCTGGAAAAAACGTTCGGCAATTGTTGCGATCATGTGGAAACCACTTTTTAGCGATCGTAGCGATAACAGAAGTCATATGGAAACCAGCCTATATGGAAACTGCTCAGCGATCAAAGTCGCACCGATCACTCATCTTTTTTTGTAGCGATCCTATGGAAACCAGCCTTAAACATGTCAAGACGAGTGAATGGGTGCATGGGTGTAAATGGGGACTATAAGCTTTTTTTTTTTTTTAATGCTTTATTTAAGTACACAGAAAGTTTACAAAATAGACAGTAACAAATAGCAAAACAACAATTACAAGCTGCTAAAAAAAAGGGCGTTAGACAAGCTACGTTATGGAGAGAAAGAAAGAAAAAAAACAACAGCAACAACAACGCTGTATACAAGTTTCCGCCTAAGTTTCTCAGTCCGGCCCTCCAAGACTAACAATATAGGATGAGTGCGGTTAATCCTTGAATTTTACAGTTTCCACTACAATTGTTTGCTAAAAGTACGAGAACGTGTTTAGACAGACGCAAGCCTTAAAAAAACAGACGTATGCTTTGAGTCTTCTACGCAGAAAAGACCTTTTATTGTTTGGTGCGTGCGCAATCGACCCAGGAATAGGCTCTTTACAGGAACTTGATCACGTGATCTACGCCCGCTAAAATTGTGGGCTAAACCTTAAATAATAGCAGAAAAGCAAAAAGGATGGTTTAGTTTGCAATATCGCCAACTTTGAGGATCTTGGCGTTCAAGTGTGTTTTTGTGCAAGTCAGAGTGTTGGGAAAAGATTGATATGAGGATTTGTTTGGGAAAAGGTTGCTGGATTACCCTTCCAGAAAGAGGACTCAATATGCTTGTGGGGCATTACTGGATGACAAACCTTGCCGTCTAGCGTTGATCCATGCACATCTTTTCAGATTTTTTTTAAATATTAAATCTCGTTATTACAAGTCATGGGCCTCAATTTAGCCGTCTTGCTTTTAACCCAGAACGTGATCTTTCCTGCACGATTACTCTCTAAATAACGGGAGAGAGCATAAGGGTCTCGTTACTGGTCTCCATACATTTTGTTGAGTACCAGTTGGGAGAACTTGTTTATACATCAAGACAGTTCATCTTTGGTGATCATTTTCCTAATTCTCATGACCTGTATGTTTTGTAATGCGCTGATATGACGAGGAGAAATTTGGTGCTGATCACCATAGGGGCTGAAAGGGTTAAGAGAAGCACTGGAGACTACATAACATTACTATTGTTTCCACCACGATCCAGTCGAAACTTGAACAAAGATATATAAATTAGTGGGTGAATGTAAATATATTTCCATTTCTCTCAAATAAACGAGTTTCTTTGCTATTTAAATATTCCGCATCTGAACAAAATTACTTTTAGAAATGGCGCTGACAAGTCCGTTTCCCGTTTTCAAACGCTTAAGAATTTTTTTAGTAAAGTTGAAGACATTTTAGTAAATCAACAGGATACTGGTACAGTATCAAACTTTAAACAGTAAAAATGATTCCCTTATCTTTGAAGTACTTTCTTATTTTTATCGTTTGACCGCGGTGAAGCTACTGTTACTATTATTTTAATTCACAAGTATTATGTATAAAGCCGTATTTTTTTCTGTTTGTTGTTTACATTAGCTTAAATTTTTGTAGTAGGACAAAGATTTGCATCCAAGTTCAAACTTCCTTATGTAAAAATAATACGCTGATTGGGTCGTCAGGAAAATGGGATAACCTTAGTTCCTTTTATGGTGCGCTTCCAGTTTTATTTATTTAGCTGGTTTGTTTAACTTGTTCCTTTACGGGTGGGCTGACTTGCATGCAAGAATGAGAGAAAGAGGCGGAGGAGGTCTGGAACAGGCCAATTTGCAAGTGCGCGGTACAAGCTGGGAAGGGAAGAAGAAAAAGTACTTCTCCCTTCCCAAGACCCCACGCGTGCTAATCAACTTTCGTATCCAATCTTCTCCCGCCCCCAAAACAACTAAATAGCGGCTGGGTACCAGGCGGACGGGTGGGTGGGCAGTATCTGTCAAGTGTGGCATGAGCCTGGCAGGCATGGAAAACAGCGAATGTAATCCACGGTTTGAAGGATTTTATTATCCAATCAACTGCCGAGAAGCTTCTCAATTATTTTTAATAATAAATAAAGTGCGTACAAAACGCTTTGTATTGCTGAGTATCCATCGATATAGAGGAGTGGATATTCCAGTTTAAATGTAGAGACCGGGAATTTAATTGAGGGCACAACGACCTTCTTTAGTCTCGCTGCCATCGGAAAAATTAGGACAGACAAACGTCCGTCATCTTCGGAGCTGTGTGCCTTGCCGTAGCCCGCTTCCGAATGTGCTGGAAATCGACAGAGCAAGCGAGGCGTTTCAGAATCCTGCCGTTGTTTCAGGTTGAGACGTTACTGCTTCAGGATAACAACTTCTTTCTTTGTTCTTGAAGCAAAAACTCCAGGTGCTCTGCCCTTTTCATGGCCGCCTGTGCAAGAAAAGAAAAACTGCGCATTTTAACCCTTCATTATCCTTACTAGCCTTCTTATATTTCTTACGAAGCTTCTTGTTTAAACATCACGACATTTTATCTTTGGTGATTCTTTCCTTTATTGTTATGTAATGTATGTTTGATCAAGTGGTCATACTGTGACGAAAGATGTCATTTACTTTTGTTTTTCTTCTTAACTCACATTTAGATCGTGTTTTTCAGAACAAAAGAATTTGCGAATGTCCTGTTTTTCGGCCATGAAGTCACGCGAAGCTTTTCCAGTGACACCGTGCTAGGTTTTTTTCCTCACTGTTTCGACGGAAAGTTGAATGTGGGGCGTATTTCATCAATAGTTTAAGTACACTTTAAGACCAGTTAAAGACCACACAAGCCATTTTGGTCAATATCTTACTTACAGTGGTGAAAACGTAATAAGAATTAAAGCATTCAAACAAATGCTGTCAACTACTTTGCACTCCATTAACAGCGTGAAAGTAACATAACAGTAACGCAACAAATTAACAAGTTAATGCTGCAATGAAGACACAAAGCAATGTAATCATAGCACAGTATTTGGGTTTTCTTACCTGGTGTTGTTCTCGTAAAGTTTTCATTGTCTCTTCCTTTTTGGCGATGGCCTGCTTCACCCTTTTGAACAAAACCAACAAAAAATAACAGTAAGCAGAAGCTCTCGCAGTAAACTGAAATAAAGGGGTGGGGAAGCAAAGTGAATTGATAAAGTGGGTTTCTGTACATCGTTCATTTTGCGTTGTCAAGAGAGGAGGAAAGGAGGGGGTTGCTGTCAAAGATGCACTTTCCTTCATAAGACCCGAGGGAGTACTGCCATATATAAGCTATATAGGTATGTGCCGCGGAATAGGGTGTGGTTTTCTACGTTCTCGGGCCATTTTGCCCCTTTCTGAAGTTGTGATCCCGGTGTAATCCTAAGATAGGGTTCCTTTTTTGGATTAACTAAAATTGCAATACGTAAACCATGGTTATGATGGAGTATTATTAAACTAGGCTTCATACTAAACTTCCCATTCACAGAAAGAAACAAAAACGACCTGATCACACAATTCTTAGTGGTCGCTACGTCATTCTTTTGGATTTGTACCTTGAAAAGGCTGTCAATTTTTGATTTTCTATCCTTAAATAGTCAGGGTTTAAGAACCTTTGCAGCACATTCCTATTCTAAATTCAGTGATGGGAGTACCCCCTCTCCCCGGGCATAAGGCCTGATCACACAGTTCCAATGTCAATCAATATCATCGAATACAACTTTCTTGTACGACGTTGAGCGAGGTGGGCAAACGAATTCAACATTCTTTTTCACACCCAGAACAAAAAAAACCGTTAAGTCAACACCCTTAAACCTCATTTAACACGCGTTTAAAAAACGCGTTGAACTCAACAATGCTGTGTTGAATGGAAATCTTAAACCCGTTAGTTCGAGGTCTGAGACGGACGTTTAACGAAACCACTACTTTACTTTTTTCTCCACGAAAATTCGCTTCCCAAAGTGTCAAGAACTCAAGATATTGCCGGAACGCTAGACAGAGTGCGTATTATTACATGGACCAGACATTTAGCTGATAGTGGATATACTGACCTCTTGTGCACTTCATCCATCTCATTTAACACGCGTTTAAAACACGTTGAATTCAACAACGCTGTGTTGAATGGAAATAGTAAACTCGTAAGTTCGAGGTCTGAGACGGACGTTTAACGAAACCACCACTTTACTTTTCTCTTAACGAAAGTTGCTTCTTAAAGTGTCAAGATATTGCCGGAACGTTTGACCGAGTGCGTATTATTACATGGACCACACGTTTAGCTGGTAGTGAATATACTGACCTCTTATGCACTTCATCCATCTCTTGTTCCTTTTCTCTGGTGACTCGTTCTATTTCCAGTCTGTGTCGAGCTTTCATTTCACTCAATTCTGTTTTCAACCGCTTGTTGTCTTCGTCAGTTGTCACAAGCCTGAAGAATCGAAAGAAATAATAATCGACTTTGTTGAAACGAAATAGCGCAAACCTTTAAGCGTCGGATTCAGGATCGGTTTGGAAGTTCGAAATGTTGGTTTTAACCGACAAGGCAAATGGGTTTGCACGCGGGAAAAAACCCCTCAGAGCAAGGAAGAAAATTAACAACTCAATCCACATATGGCGCCGGCGCCTAGTTAAGAATTCAAACCCAGGCTATATCAGCGCGACCCGAACCATCTCGTTACTGTGTCATCCCAGCTCTCCATAAAAGAGATCTTTTGGACTATCTCGTGTAACGATTGCTCAACCCAAGAATCAAAATCAGTTCAAGTGTCAACAATCAGTGAAAAGCTATCAAGGAGTACTCTCCTGTGGTGCTGTTTTGATTTCCTTTGAATGAGGAAATTTAAGAATACTTGTCAGATTTGCACTTGGAATCTCTAAACGACAGAGGGTCAATAAGCTACCAACCTATCAGCAAACTCTTGTCGAATGATGTCTGTGACTTTTCCTCTCTCTTCCTGCAGCCTTTTGGCCACCTTGTCGATGTCTTCCATCTCGTCATCCTTCTGTTTCAACATGCTTTTAAACCGAGCATTTTCTCCTTCCACCTCGGATAAGCGAGCCTGTGAAATAAAAATAGAAATTGAGGTTGTCTCGCAGTCCTTCCTTACCCTTTCAATTGGGTTGCATCCTCCTTATGTCTTATCCTATTGGGTTTTATCCCCCACAGAAAGAGACATCTGTATGTCCCTCTCCGTGAGTCTGTCTGCCAGTGTCTGTAAGTTTGTCTGTCTCTGTCGATGTCTCTTTGTGTGTCTGTCCGTCTTTGTGTTAGTGTATATACATATTTTTTCAGTCGATCTGTCTGCCTCTCTATGTGTATTTATCTGTCGATCTGTCGATCTGTCTGTCTGTCTGTCTGTCTGTCTGTCTGTCTGTCTGTCTGTCTAAAAAACTTTGAATGCCCATGTTAGATCTTTTCTAAATGAAATGTTAACTGTCAGAGAGAGAATTGTGCACCCACCTTCATGCTGTTGTATTTTTCCTGCATATTGCGTTCGGATTCCTCTAGTTCCTTCAGTTCGGATTCGTACTTATCTCTAACACGTCTAGAAAACAACAACAAACACACAGAAATCATTTACAAAACATGATATATCTTTTTTTTCGACCCATGTCAAATACAATTTATGTTTAATACTTTTGTAAGTGGAAGATATTTAGATATTCACTTTGAAATCACAGTTCATGGTTTTCAGTTTTAAACTGAAGCAAACGGTTTGAACGGTTTGAGAAAAGAGGACAGTTTAACTATAGTCCAGTCACATAACTTACTTGATTCTGTTTTCGGCTGCTCGTTCGCATTCCTCTCTCGCTAGCGAGGTCTCTTCCTCCAGTCTCGTAATGACCATTTCAATTTCCTAGCAAAGAGGAACACAACGTATTTAGAGCCATCAAACTAAATCCTAGGAATCAGCGAACACTGTGCGAAAACAGAGCGAAACTTGACGTGTACTATGGTTCTACCTTTTGACCCTGTGGATTAAATCCTAGAGAGTGACCTTTCAAATGAGTATAGTACTTGGACTACTTGTCGTGGTGTTTATCGTACTGTATAAGGTGGTCCTAATCTTTGAGTCTCTGGATGAAATCCTACAGTGGTTCCGGCTCTTAAGTCTGTCGACGAAATCCAAAAAAGTGACCAATCAAATGAAAGCTACTGGGCACTTTTTTTTTCTTCGGTGCTGTTTATTACGCTGTACAACGTGGTTCTCATAACTAATGAGTCTGGATTAGTGCAACTATTCAAACTCAAGCTGTTAAGAAGTATTTTTTTCGTGGTACTGTCCGACAACTTGGTATTTTTTAACTCGTTAACGTCGGTACTCTTGGCAATCAAAGAGTTAAACCAAACAATGTAACCAGCCACCAAAATACAAAGTACTGTATGCGAGAAAGAAAACCAGAGTCTGCTCGCTCACCCTATCACGGCCCTCTCGGACTGCTTCTTTCAGCTCTCGTTCTTTAGCCATCAACATAGCGTCCTGAAAAAAAAAAGATAAACAGTAAATAAACAAGCCATCAAGAAAGCAAGGGTGTACCTGAACCAAAATTTTAAACTGTAAAGTTTATGTCTGATAAAGGTGAAGCTTCTCACCTGTTTTTTCATGTAGTTTTCTATCCATCCTTGTTTCTCGATCTCAAGTCTTTCTTTCAGCTCGTTCATTTCCAACTGCAAATCAAAAAAACACCACCGTTATTCAAATGATTGAGAGACCCATTCGTTTATGGCATCTCGTGAGCGGAATGAAATGCTACGATTTTTTTAATGCGTTGTGTAGCGATTCACTGATTCTCTTTTACAGATTGCGTTTGAGACGGCATTATAACGCGGAAATCAGTGTCGTCTCAAACGCTGGCTTGAGATTGGATCAAAAACTGTAATACGGCTCGCAGACAAGGTCAAACTTTAAAACGTTTCTTCAAAGAACCGACGGCAACGTTTGAGTCTTTGCTCAGTACCACAGTTCGAAAAACTTTTGTTATGCTGCGATTTGTCCCTACAAACCACTCACGTTGAAAGACTGCCGTAAGCGTGAATACTAATGGTTTAGAACTGTGTATGCTATAAAATAAATTCGATTTAGAGACATGACGGCTTTTCTATTGACGGCTACCTTGGATAAAAATATATTCAAAATGTTTTCTCCAAACGCCGTTATTATAAACCCGTAATGTCGTCTCAAACCAAAAAATTTATAGTCCATAATGTTAACACACAAAGGACAGCTGTGAAAGACTCTAGAGTGAGGTGTCACTGTGTAAGCGTTGTTACCTTGGCTCGTCTGTGTCATGGTGCTACTATACAGACTGTCTTGTTCGACTATAAGAAAGCATTTGACTTAATCGACCATAGCATTTTAGTACGAAAACTTACAGTTCTAGCCATAACTATAAGTGTAGTTAACTGGATAATAGATTTTTTGTCACATAGATACCAGAGAATTAAGCTTTCGGAAGGCTGCGTTTCGGAATGGGGTCAAGTCCCTTCAGGTGTCCCGCAAGGGACCAAAATAGGCCTATGGTTATTTCTGATCATGATAAATGATCTAGAGGTAAATAATGCACTACTTTGGAAGTACGAGGATGACACAACAGCTTCAGAAATTGTAAGTAAGGGTGACCAGAGAAATGCTCAAGCTACTGCTGACAGGGTAGCTGAATAGAGTTAAGTTGAACAATGACAAATGCAAGGAACTGCGCATCTCATTTGCGAGAGCAGAAAGAGACTTTCCACCAGTAGTCATAGATGGAGAGAACACTGAGGTAGTTGACAGTGCAAAACTCTTAGGGCTTACCATTTCTAATGGTCTGACTTGGAATGCCCATATAACTGAGGTAATTAACATATTGACCCTGAAGCGCCTGTAACCGCCATTGTTTAACAACGTCCTTTGTACCACTTGTGACGTCATCAGTTTTAACGGTCCTAGACAACTTTTACAACTAACTTGTGCAGGGACATGAGATCTTTCAAGCCATACCCAGATAAGGGCGATTCAGTCAAACAGACCAAAGAAAGACGCAAAAGACCGTGTAACTTTGACCAGAAAATTCCAATGAAAATCTTGTCCCACTACCCCCTCCTACTTCCTTCCAAAAAATTCACGATCCTCGAACTTTTTGCAAAACCTTTTCCCGCCAATAGGAAGCCTAGTAAATGCCCAACAAAAGGAAAAAAGAACGGGGAAAGAAAAGCAAAAGATGCAGGGAGGAGAGACAGCAAGAGGTAAAAGACAAGGAGGCAGGGAAACTTTCTCTGAAAAAAACTTTGCTTTCTGCGCATGCCCGAACTTTGAAAGCTGTAATCTGGTTTCAATAACGAAAGCTAGTCTAGTGCTCGACTTGTAAACAACGTTTTGGACAGTTTTGATTTTTTTTGGCTAGACAGCGACCTAAAAACGGCTTGACTTGCTTCAAAAAGACATTTTTTGGCAAAATTCCCAGGAGTCAATGGGTTGAGAAAGCATCTAAACGGCTATATTTTCTCATCCAGCTGAAAAGGGCCAACGTGTCAGAGAGTGACCTCTCTCGCTTTTACACCGCATGTATACGTTCTGTCATAGACTACACAGCTCCAGTATTTCACTACGCCCTGCCTAAGTATTTATCGAATGAATTAGAGCGCATCCAGAAAAGAGCGTTACGTATCATTTGCCCATATTCGGAATACCATAATGCGCTAAGTAGGCTACTCAGGCTAAGCCTCCCCACAATAGCAGAACATCATGACATCTGTAAGCGCACCTGCGAGAGCATAGCTATCGATAGCCAGCATAAAATGAGAAAGCTTTTGCCGCCAGCATTTTCCACACGATTCAACCTAAGGCACCCGTGCACGTATAGTCTCCCGCATTTTAAGACCAATAAGTTCAAGAATAGTTTTTTTGATGGCTTCATGTCATCAAGCTGATATAAGTGTTTTTAATTGTAGTTTGGATGATACCTTTTTTTACTTCACTCTTATTTTTTAAAATGTATTTACCTTCATTATAGAATAGATTTTTAGTTTTTAATAGATTTTTTGATTTCATATGTACAGTAATACACAATTCAGCCACATACGGCGGCGACGTATTTTAATAAAGATCTCTATCTATCCATTACCTGGTGTTTTCTTTCCAGATCATCAACTGTTCTTTGGTGAGATGTTTGCATCTCAAGGATGGACTTCCTGTGAGATTCCTGCAACAAAAAACCGACGAAATAGTCCATTTCGAATGTGACTGGAATCTCGTTTTGCACCAGGCCTCGCCTTGAAAACGAGGCGTTTCAGAAATGACCTGTGATAGTTCGGATAGTAACAGTGAAGAGAAGACGAACAGTCTAATACTAATAAAGATAACCAATTTCATTTTAATCAGATTGAATTTGGATAAACATTTGAGGATAAAAATTAGCGACAAGAGTTTAACACAACGTTTCGATGTCTCCATGACATCATTATCAAGTGAGAAAAATAAAATATAGATTAGTTAATA
>Ga0126336_10001146_pt1 | contig 13121 bp, 10 predicted proteins | sample SidCmetagenome_FD_92530 | JGI IMG/M metagenome (GOLD analysis project Ga0126336, IMG submission 92530) | Coral microbial communities from El Islote,Puerto Morelos, Mexico - Siderastrea C C metagenome | ecosystem: Host-associated > Invertebrates > Cnidaria > Coral | place: El Islote,Puerto...
AATAACAATTGTTGGTAGCAGTTTTTTTGGGGGGGGGGGAGGGGGGGCTTAGCAACGTTTGGTAAATTTGTTAATAAATTACCTATATCACCTGGCGGTCTTATCGCGTAGATTTTCCCACAACGTTAATTGAAATAGCTGAATTCTAGCAGCTTTACGAGAAACACAATCGATTTTTTTTAAATTTAGCTACCTTGTATTATTAACTTTGATTCTTGATCCGGAACTTTTTCTAATCATTTAGTTAACAATGCTTAATAGGCTTAGTCTACTTTTAGATTTTAAGATTGTCTGCTTATTTGATTTTCTAAAAATGAGTGAAACCCTATAGCCGGTTATCTATAAATTAGCCCTGATCATCCCAGTTGTCCTGATTATACTCTAAACAATGTTCAAGCGAACAGAGTGATTGTATGAGAACATTACTGGGAGAATCGCAAATCATGAGGGCGACTGAGGTGATCATGATGAATTGGATATAATAGTAGTCAGTTTTATCTGGACGGTCGAGGCTACCGTGAGCAATCCCAGATGTTTAATTGTAGGAAGTCATCTTTCTCAGAATGCTCTCCATTGTTAGTCATCCATCGTAAGTTTCATGGACTGAGGTGAACTGCGATTCAAAAGTATGATTGTCATCACAATGTAAACCGGGACTACAAGGACAAATTCAGAGGGCTCAACTATTAAAGCATGACAGTTGAAAAGTTTAATTAAAGTTGTTGCTGAAGCAGAAAAGATGCAGAGAAAAAAACGATCTTACTGAGTATACACTATCTGAAAGTTTCAAAAAGGATGTTAAGTGGAAATTTTTAACTGAGTGCAGGAAGTTGAAACTCAATGCAACTTTAAAATTACTGTAGTGACCAACCAACTCGCGTAAAAAATGGTGTCCATTATTTATTGCTTTCCCGAAATGAAGAGTCAGTAGAGGAACTCTAAAAGCCATTAGAGAAAAAATACAAAAAAAAAAATGCTTCCAAACCTGGAGAGAAATATTCAACAAATGCCTTAATTAGAAGCCTCAAAGACATGAACTAAAATGTTTAAACGAGACTAAGTAAGAAAGATAGTGCAGTGCAAAGCATAAGCTTGTGTAAGCAGCAATTAAAGTGAGACCTCGCCACATTTGACAAAAAGGAACATTGATTTATTACAATTGCTTTATCAAATTTAAATATTTCAACAAAAACCATCTACTTTCTTTCCAAGCTTTTTCATTGAATAGTTTTCTGTGACTCGATGGATGACCGGGGCGCCCATTTTTTTTTTTTTTCGTTGTTAAATGATTACCCAAAAATTGTCTGGGTTTTTGGTGAAACTCAATTACTCACAGTATTTATCGTTAATTGCTCCGATAACCAGAGGATTACTTAATATGCAAATTGCTGTTGCTAACTCGAACTGGCTTTTCAAGACGTTCTTCTTGTCCACCTGTGAAGTATGAGCTTAAGTACTAAAATCTCTCGACACCTGAAAACAAGTGGTGGCCATGGATGCTCGGCCATTTTTGATCCATCCCTATTGAACGCCAGTTGTGACAGCATTCAGTAATTTTGAATGAAAGAAGAAAATTTGAAAGCAGTGCCCGTCCGTCCCTAGCATTTGTGACGGGTTCTGTAATCCCTTGAGTAATGCTATTGAACAGTAGTAAATTGCAAATCGGTTTAAGCGTTATAATCTATAACGTAATGTCTGCATCGTAATAAAATGTAGGAAATAGCCAATCAGATTCTTGAATATGCATATAGTACACCCCAGCTTAGAGTAAGCGTCTATCCGGACAAACCTGCGGTTTGATTAGTTGAATTAGTCGCCGTCTGGAGAGACTGCTCAATTACAAAAGCGACTGCCACAGATTTTTTTCTCAGAAATTAAGCCGGTGTTCTGATATCAAACTGAGGTTGGTTGCCATTTTCTCGAGGCGGTTCGGGAAGACTTAAAATTGCTCAGCGTTTGCAGGTCATGATCAATATATGCCTTAAAGTCCGCAGTTGGTTGAGCTAGTGAGTGAAAATTATATATCAATTAGGATTAACGACATTCTAGCAACAATGGGAACCAATATATATTTCGCCCATTTATGTACACCGGCAATGCAAGTTCATTATAATGTCTCAAAAAAAGTACATATAAAACCGTCGTTTTCACATAAATGTGGTTACGCCACGACGTTTTTGGTATCAAACCTGGAATGCTTTGTTATCAAACAATAAGTTTGAAAATTAAGGCGTTCACCCAAATTTCGGGCCCGTATCTGGCGATCAGAAACGAGTTTGTTTCACAGTCATATTTTCCCAGTGCTTTTTGGGTTAAGCAGTAGTTCCACTCATATCTTTGTGGCAAACAACTTACATATAGTGCCAATTAAAGGTCGTCTGTCAAACTTCAAATGTTTGATGGCAAAACACTTTTTCATCAAGGGACCAAGCCTAGATGAAAAAGACGGTAATTATTCATGATTACTTTTGAATTCGTGGTTAAATTGGCCATTTTGATAAAACAACTGACAAGAAGAGACTCGATTTCTACAAATTAATTGAACACGCCCACGAAACTGATTGGTAAAACTTAGTACTTCTAATCTAAGTAAAAGTACGAAATGTGCAGAATGTAATCTATGAGTAGTATAAAAGTACTTTATAGCGGAAATTAAAACAGCACTGTTGTTGATATTTAAAGGGGCTGTGTCAGGCATCACTGATTTTTAACTTACTGAGGTACTACTACTTGAAATCACATCACATCCCTCAAACTTTAAGAACATATCACCAGATAAGGAGGTTGGTGTAACAAAGTAGGGGACGCAGCCCCTTTACTGTCGTCCAGCTGTATATGGTGAAGTGATCTCATCTTGAGTGTTTCAATAAATACTGTAGGTAACGCGTGGTAGTGAAAATGAATAAAATGTTTTTTTTTTTAATTCGTTTTTCTTGATTTTCACCATATATCAATAAAAATGATGATCGCCATAGCAGTTTCATTCTTTGAGTCGGTTAATTACCAAGAAATTGAGAATAACTAGACAAAAACATCCCAAAATCACTCTCCTAAACAGTCTGAGTGTTTTGGCTTTGAACACTTAAACTACTTGTGTGCTGGAATCAGGAGGTGGCCTATAAACTGAGCTAAATGTACAAGCTAAATGAGAAGTTTACAAACAATATATCATTCCCAGAAGTATGTCTTTACTGCATAGAAGGTTTCAGCACGAGGTATGCAGATCAGTCTTCTCAAAAATTAGAGAAATCAGGGTTAACAATCTACAGTTCACTAAAAGTTTTACTACAAAAACTTATCTGAACAAAGTAATACTCTAGAAGCTTCTTCAAGAGTAAAAACAAAAAATGAATAAAGGCCATTGGACTGTCCACATTGGAATAAAACCTGCCAGGCAAATGAAAAAAGTAAAGCGGATAAATTAAACAGTGTATGTAAACCAGTAACACCTGCGAAATTGAACGTTCGAACAGTGACAATGCCAAAAAGGGCTGCAAATTCACAACTTCAAGCCAAATTTTGACCGTTAAGACGGCGGGCCCTTTGGGGTGCACTGACCATTTCATAAACTGTTTAAAGCTATCTAAGTACAGTTCTGTGGAAAATAATCCACGACACTGGTCGCTTCCAAGAAAATTTAATCCAGGTGTATGTCTAAGGTCATATACGATAGGAGTTTACATACATTGCAAGTCTTAAAGACAGTTAAGTTTTCATTTAATGTTTCGTCACGAAATAAGGCTTACATGCACTTGTTACTTGAACCATAACTAAACCTAGGTTGTTATCTGAGAGATCCGCAAGAATGAAGAACTGAATCAGACTCTCTCGACAACATAAGAAATATCGATCGAAAAAGAACTGACACGAAAGAAGGCCGGGAGTGGTATCACAGCAGCGACGTGTGATCGGACGAATGAAGTCACGTAAGCCGTGTTCAACACCGCCTGATGTAAGCCTGGATTCTATTTTGAAGGATGAAGAGCAATGAAGTCATTATAATCATTGATATAGATATCGAAAATGCCAAATATCGCTAATCGTTAACAATCGTTCTCGTGCGACTGGCCAAAATTAAAAACTGGTATCCCCAAGTTCACGTGTTTGTATTGTTTTGTTTGTTTGTCTGATTGCTGTACAATTTGCGTGTTCTTCCCTTTGTTTTTTGTTTCTTTTCGTTTTTACTGCTATTTTTGCTTGTTGTGTTTGTTTGTTTGTTTGTTTTTTTGTCAGGTCACGGTCAATCACCGTTTCACTAGTACGATGTGCCTGGGCGAGTGACGCACAACCTGTCACACCTTCTCTTCCTTAATTTGTGACGCCGTTCATGATGAAGCTTACCTGTTGAGTACATGACATTTGTATCATTGAATTAGACACAGGCCTTCTGACATATGGAAGAGTTAATGTTTAGTGGAGATAACGCTTCTTTACTTTAGTTTTAATTGAAACATTTTCTTAAAAGTGAGTTAAAACTCTTGAATCTTCCCCAGCCTGCAGCCTGCAATCAATCCACATAACTGGTAAACAAAATTCCCCCCAAAAAAATCATGGTTCACGATATCGATAAAGGGGTAGATATGACGAAAGTTTCCTAGAAAAGAAACCATCTGGGTGTGTCACCGATTATCCAATCATATGTTAGCAAGAAGGTCTAATCATCCAATCAGGTGCCATCGTTAGGGACACCCCCTTGTTTATAGAGCCCAGGTTCTAGGAACAAGTTCGTATCCGGCTTTTCTCGGTAACCAAAGCAAGAAACATGTCGTCCGGATTTCCTTGATCTCGCAGGAAATCAAAATGGAAAGTTCGATGATATTGGTCACTGGTTTGCCCGATGGAACAACACGAGAGGAACTTACGATTTACTTTCAAATGGAAAGAGATTCCGGAGGTAGTGACGTGCAAGATGTAAGAGAAATTGATCGTGGACAAGCAATCATCACTTTCGAAAATGCTGAAGGTACGTATCCAGTGAACGTAATATTTGATATACTACGCAAAGAGGCTTGGAGAAAGAATAAACATCATTGCCCATGTCTTAGTCCCTGATATTTGATATAAATTTTAGGCTCAGCTCGGTTGCAATATCATATCTCGAGCGAAGAAGGCCCATAACTCAGGAATCAACATCAACGAAACAGTTGAAATCGAAATCGAAAGCAATGTATCCCTAAATTAAAGCGGAAGTGGGTATTACGTCAGTTGGTTAGACCTTTACTCTCTATAACAGTTTCACTTTCAAACCATGCCTGAGTTAGTAAAGACGAAGATTCTAATAGATACCTGAGCTGCTGCTAGTTTTATGATCGACATCAACAGAAACAACTAATAGAGTTTGGAGGACATCTTTTACAAACTGAGCTAAATAATGATAAACCAGTGGAGCCTCTAAGCTTGCTGCGCGTTTGATGTTTAAACCAAAGAAAACTAAAAAAAATAGATTCATGTAGCTTCTACCTGAAAATGCCACTGCATTTATTAGTTTGAAAATATGCAAATGCAGTGTAATGAAAGGTAATAACTGGAACGCACAGCGAGAACTGAATTGAACAAGATTCATCGTGACGGCTTATTTAAGATGCTTTGCTAGAAAGTAGACAAAACTTAGCCTGGCTTAAAAAACACTTTAACATATAAGCAATTGTAAAAATGACATGATTTCGCAGCCAAAAGACACAGCTTCTCTTTCTTGACTTCAATTGCAAGAGAATAAGAACTTAGTTTAAAATGTTTCACCGTCCGACCTCCCTGTCAAAAAGCCTTCTTGCATTGGATCGTGAAAATTCCCTATCTGAACAAGGATTTCTTCCGACTTGTTTAATGTTACTCCAAACAATGATACATATTCAGTATTATATGACACGTGAAAGTTCTTTTGGTCCTAAAAGTTCCATCAGAAACTCTTTTGCCCACGCTGGGTATCCGTTTCAAGCCGACATTTGATGATCTCTTTGATCAGTGTTTTATGACTACTAAATGGCTAATATTCCACGAGCTTTGATCATTATTAGTTCGTCTTAATGCTAAATACATGTACCTTAGTAGACTTGATGTGCGTCTCTGGGTACAGTCAAGAAAAAAGATGTAATGTAGATTTCACGACGAACAAGTATAAATTTTGGATTTCGAGAAAACGTTAACAAAACTAAATCGAAATCAAATTTCCATTGTTGCAACACAGAACTTCGTTCGATGACCGAATCGACTTTTATTCGATCATTCACGGAAGCGAATCTGTTTGAAGAAATCAAATGTGACAGACCAAAATCCAAAAGGTTGGTTAACCGAGAGCAGGGAAGTCGAATGTTTTCTTTTATATATATATATATATATATATATATATATATATATATATATATATAATTGTTCGAATCACGACTGTTGTTGTCATTTTGATCAACTTCATCGTTGTGTATAAATGGTTACAATTAAACGGTGAAGTTTGAATAGTTAAATTAACGAACGTTCCGGGCGAGATTCCCCAAGTGTTTTTAACTTTATTGCCCCCGAATAGGCTAAAATACTTTTCTTTATTTTCAGCCGCTGCAAGGGTCGTTCGGAAAGGCAAACATTACATTAAGGGCTGTCAAGTCTTGGTGTCACTCCTTCCGGAAACAGAAGGTATTCAGTTGGAGAGAAGTGGTCAGTCAGAAGAAAATGGAAATAGTGCATCAAACAATGTAAGTATAATTTAACGCATCCCTGAAATCGATTGAAAAGTGCTTTGGCTATAAGTATTTTGTTGGCCTTCACTGTTATTTTAATTGCTGTTTCCGGGAAAAAGGGGAATTAATGACTATTTTGATTACTTAAGACGATGAATTCCAAAAAAGGAACTATTCAAGTGGGTATAATGCAGTTACCTGGTTGCGACTTTTTGTTACAGCAAATGTTGCACATCAGTTGGTTAGAATTTTAAATAGACGGCCTTTACAAGCCTACAAGTCTAACCTTTCTACAATGGTTTCCTTTATAGTACCGAATTAAACTTATGTTCAAGGACTGTTTAAACTTGACCTTTTCAAGCAAAATTAGGTTCTGTAAGCTGTGTTCTTGATCAACAGTTACCAAGAATTATCTCAAACTCATTAATAATTTAGAAAGAGAAAACAAAGAAAATCAATGCCGTGAGGGTGGTTTGGCTACCAGATCTTAATAAGGATAGAATTTTGGCGACCTTTTGATTTAAATTTCTCCAAAAATTATGAATGGTTTGATGAGCCATATCAAAAACTAGAAAGATTGTTTCATCTGGTATCCAAACCCCTCAAAGTCGGCTAAAAAAACTCGGCTGCGCTTCGTTTTTTAACCCACTTGTCGGTGTTTGGATATCCTGATGAAAAAGTCTTTCTCGTGTTTGATATATTACTTCATTAGTCCATTGTAACAGCAGCAATCACAACAGCCACTTGACGCCAATAGAGGTCGTTAGTTTCTTCAAATATTTTTATAAAACCCCGTTTGCAACGTTCAAATGCATACCTTTTTACATGTTTTAGTGGCTTGGTCAAAACAACATAATACAAGGCGCCCCAGCTTTAGCATCACCCCAAAAACACGAGAGGATTACACCAGAGGCACTTCACTGTGAGAATTCATCAATGCAGCAGTGTACAATCAAGGTGACGGGTCTGCCGAAAAATGCAACGAAAGATCTGAAAGATGAGTTGACTAACTACTTCGAGAATGCAAAACGATCAAAGGGTGGTCCAGTCTCTGGAATCGAAATAAACAGAGAACTTCAATCATGCCTAATAAGCTTTGAAAACCCTGACAGTAGGCCCCTAGATGATTAACTGATTTAGAATGTGATTATGTGATGTAATAATTAGGTGGATCGTAGATGGTCAATGGATTGGATAGCTTGGTTGATAACTGGGTTGGAAAATTTGTAACATGCTGGGTTAGTGGGCTGGTTGGTTAGTTGGAGAGCCGCTTGAATTACTTGCCAGCTTACTTGCTTGCTTACATGCTTGTTGTGTTCCTTGTTTGCTTGCTTCTAGCTGGTTGGTTGGTTGGTTGGTTGGCTGGTTGGTTGGTTGGTTGGTTGGTTGGTTGGTTGGTTGGTTGGTTGGTTGGTTGGTTGGTTGGCTGGTTGGTTGGTGTTGGTTGGATGGACAATAGTTGTTTGTTTAGTTGGCTGGCTGGCTGGCTGCCTGATTGGTTGGTTGATTGGTTGGCTAGCTGGTTGGTTGGTTGGTTGGTCGGTCGGTCGGTCGGTCGGTCGGTCGGCTGGCTGGCTGGCTGGCTGGCTGGCTGGCTGATTGGTTGGTTGCTTGGTTGCTTGGCTGCTTGCTTGCATGGTTAATTGGTTGGTTGGTTTCTTGGATGGTGGGTGGTTGGTTGCAAGCTGGTTGGTTGGTTGGTTGGTTTGGTTGGTTGGTTGGTTGGTTGGTTGGTTGGTTGGTTGGTTGGTTGGTTGGTTGGTTGGTTGGTTGGTTGCAGGCTGGTTGGTTGGTTGGTTGGTTGGCTGGTTGGTTGGTTGATTGGTTGGTTGGTTGGTTGGTTGGTTGGCTGGCTGGCTGGCTGATTGCTTGCTTGCTTGCTTGCTTGCTTGCTTGCTTTCTTGCTTGCTTACATGGTTAATTGGTTGGTTGGTTGCTTGGTTGCCTTGTTGGTTGGTGGGTGGGTGGCTGGTTGCTTGCTTGCTTGCTTGCTTGCTTGCATGGTTAATTGGTTGGTTGGTTGGTTGGTTGGTTGCTTGGTTGGTTGGCTGGTTGGTGGGTTAATTGGCTGATTGGTTGGTGCTTGGTTAATTGGTTGGTTGGTTGCAAGCTGGTTGGTTGGTTGGTTGGTTGCAAGCTGGTTGGTTGGCTGGCTGGCTGGCTCGCTGGCTGGCTGGCTGGTTGGTTGGTTGGTTGGTTGGCTGGTTGGCTGGTTGGCTGGTTGGCTGGTTGGCTGGTTGCTTGCTTGCTTGCTTGCTTGCTTGCTTGCTTGCTTGCTTGCATGGTTAATTGGTTGCTTGCTTGCTTCGTTGGTGGGTGGTTGGTTGGTTGGTTGGTTGGTTGGTTGCAATTGGTTCTGGTTGGTTGGTTGGTTGCTTGACTGATTAATTTTTTGGGGGAGGTGGGGGGGAATCTCTACTGTGGCCATTGCTTGAGATAAAACAACATGCCGAGTGTAAAAAAACGTTCCTCTTACAGTTTAACGTTTCCTTTATTATAGATGCAAAGAGAACAGTGGAGCACTCGCCTCACCGTTTCGGAAGCTTTTGCCTTGAGGTATCCCTACTTGAAGTTAAAAAGGATGAGTTCGTGGATGATGACAAAGAAACTTATCGAAAACAATCTATTGACGAAGAGGAAGTTATTCTAACTGTCAGTGGTAATTTACCACCGAAAGAATCTTCATCTTTACAGGATTACTTTGAGAACAAAAGAAGATCTGGAGGAGGCAAGGTTCTTTCAATCGATTATACTGATGAAGGGGACGCTGTTGTTACGTTTGCCGATGTGAAAGGTAAATTGAAATTTTCAAGTCTTGATTCCATTTCATTATGAAATGAATACGTAGACAAGCAAAAACAAACAACTTAAACAGAAGTTTTGGAGTCGCCATGATGCCAGTGTCAAGGTAACTTACAAAACGTAAATTTAAACATTGAGTATGAAGAAGCAGTGTCGGCGCTAAATTAGAGAGTGCAAAAATAAAATTACAAATTCTTTCGCAGGAATGGAGTCAGATTGCATGTTTAGACTAGGTTTTAAATGTCGTGTCGTGTATTTAACAGTCAAACTTCTTTCTGCATTTAGATTTAAAACGACTTCTAGAGGGTTCACACTGCCTTGAAGAAAGTCCTATTAAAGTAGTAAGACAGCCTCCTAAGAAGAAAGTTCCACTTGACCCAGCCAGAGTTCATGTTCAAGGATTCAAAACCACACCGAGTAAAGACAACGTGCGGAATTATTTGGAGAAATTTTGTGATGCAAACGTCAGTGAGGTTCATTTTGGTTGCAACAACAACGCACTGGTAGTTTTCGATGCCGAGCTAGGTAGGAAATTAAAGTATAATTATTCTTGTTAAGAGAGGGCCTTACTCTCACGAAGCAAGCTATAAATTTGCTGTCCTTCGCTAGGCCTCGCCCTTCCAACAGCGTGTTTATATATAAATAAGTTTTTTTCACCGTAAGAATAGATCTTTAGTGCAAGGCAACGACACAGGGTATCACCACAAATACGTAAAGCTACTGGGCAATTGGTATTCTCGTCCCCAGAGCCCTCGGCCCTTTCTGCTTCTCTACAACATTATTCGACAGAGACTCAACTTTTTATTGATTTCAAAGTAAAATGTTAGCATCTTCAAAATTTCATCGAACGAATTGGCAAATTTGAATTCATAATTACCACCAGTCGATGAAAAATCAAATTCTGAAAATAACACTTATAAATACCTAACGGCCCCGTAAGTTACCGGGAGATTAATTAAAATAAAACTTGATCAATTCAAGTATAGAGATACGAGCGGGAAAAAAATTTATAGGAACCACCTGGTGGATTTTTTGAGGATACAGAAACCGGGGAACTATAAAGGACGACTAAAACAATGTTTTAAAACGTTTACGAACAAAGCCGCTCCGTCTCATTAGTCATGAATAAAACATCTTTCACGAATACCAGTAAAATTCCTGGACTACTGTGTGACATGAAATTTTCGCGGGATCTAATGTTCGCGAATTCGCGGATTTACCATCAATGTCCGCGATATCGCAATAAAACACTGGTCCGTAACTTGCGGTACGGACTTCGGGCTCGGCTAATGTGGGCTATGTGTTTGATAAAGCTATTGAGACGACAGTGTCGAGTAAACTAAGCATGCAACAGTTACCCCATAAAGAAATGCTGACTTCCAATTCCCAACAAGTGACCAGCACAAATTCACACCAGCTCTATGCTCTAACCGCTAAGCCAAAGGACACTTGCGGTCAGCTAGACAGTCTAATATGTTTATTTGCGGAATATATCCTGCACTATTGGTGTCTTGACGCCATGTGGCCTAGCAGGTAGAGGACACACGAGTAACGCGCGTGACACTCGCGTAATTGTCCGCTTACAGGAGGACGATTGAACGATCTAAGGCATTATAGGGGGGTATGGTGTGTCAGAGTATGCTTTGTAGAGCGGCCAACAAACTCCGTAAAAGCAATAATCACTGAAAAGCGGGTCAGTTGAGGTCCCTGATACGGTGTAGCGCTGTTCTGCGAGTACGTTTTTCACTTACTTTGACTTAACTACCTGAAAAAGAAATTAACCAAGGAAGGATTAATTTTATAGCTTTTGTAAATGAGACACTTGTTCAGCAAGAATTAAGGGGGGAGACTCTTAATTACAGATCTGGCGTCGTTGCTAAAGGATTTTTGTCGATGGTGTTTTGTCATGCGCTGTTTTGCAGCGTTTTGTGTCGCTAGATTGGCGAAATTTATGAGGATGAACATCTGAATTTTAAAAATTGACATTGCGAGTGCGTAGCAAGTGCCAGTCCCCAACCGCGCGTGAAAAAGAGAAATCCCTAAAACGCGGGTGAAAGGAGGTAAAGTTTCGATTTTTTTCACAAATCGGACAAACACAAACTCAGCCTTCTTTATAATCTGACGTAAGCAATAACCGTTATTACAAAGAATAGAAAAACTACAGTAAAAATGTATAAATACACGTGCTTATGACGTCATAGTTTCTATCATACCATGGAACAAACATTGCGAAGCAGCTTATCTGTGGAAGTTAGGGTTTCCCAGATATGATGATTAGATACTTCCCATAGCAACAACATGGTAGTGAAGAGTCCCCCCCCCTTAATATATTAGGCTGGTTTACACTAGCGACCAAGTGCACTTGACGTGCACTTTAAAATCAAGCAGACTTGAGGTCCTTCTAGTTATGTATTTAGCCAATCACAAGCCAAGAAGCTATTCGCGCGTGTAATACTAGTGGTCACAACCGTTTTGACACGGCTATGCTATCCATGTCGACCATGTTGTGATTTTTATCTACACTCTAAAAAAACTTTTGCTTGCTGCAGAAACCACTAAAACCAAGGCCAAGCTGGGAATAAACTGTGAGAATTTGTACTTAAATCGAAATGAATAGAAAATTCAGCGCACTATCTACAAGGACGACGACATTCTTGCGGTATTAATACAACAAAACAGTCGGCACTTTCGGTTCTCCTTAGGTTGATATAAACAGTAAGCTGTCTATGGGAACACTGAAGGGCTTTGATGTTCTTAATAAATCCTAAAAGAACTCAACGAAGAAATCACACAACTGAGGTGCTTCCACTGATGTACAGTCAGGAAAAATCATCGACTTTGAGATCAACATCCTCACCACACCAAGAAAGAAGGGAAGGCATCGCAAATGTTCGTCGTTGTCTGGTTTGATAAGACCCAAAACAGCTTTAATTTTCCTCCTACTTGTTCTTTCTCACTGTTGGTCTTGTATGTAAGAAAAACACTGCATTCGCGTGAACGCAATCAAGTCAGCTGACGTCAATATGCGATTCGGTCCCAGTCCCCGGGACAGTTATGCATTAAAAAATAGGGTTTTTGCCCGTGAAAAAAGAGGTTTTTAAAAATTTCAGAAGGTTTTAAGTTTAGAGTCACTTTTTATACATATCAGACTCTCAAAACCCGAAGAAAGAATTTCGTGTCATTCCCACTTTAATTTAAAAAAATGGTAATTTTGTTTTTTATGCATGTTTAGATACAAATTACGTGAGAGCAGAAGTTGACACACAGTTTATTAGCTTGATAAACAAAGTTACAGCACTAAAGCACGATATGCATCTTGGAGCCTGGCGGTAACACTTGCTCACATTTTTGGGAAATGCGTGCTCGTCTTAAAACATGTTTTTGTATCTTTTGGCTAAGCCTGAAAAATTGGCCAAAACTTTTTTCCTCAACGTAGAATTTCTTTTTCCCTAAGTCGGCTTGAAAAACGTGCTTTTAGCTACAAGGGTGCACTGTCATTGGTCAAGTGCGCTCCCAAGCAAAAGATAGCCTTAGGGTGCGTTTCTTTGGGAAAATCCAAATCCGGATTCTTGTATCCAAAAACGGATTTTGCGTTTCTTTACCTAAATCCGAAAATGGATTAATCACGGATTAGTGATCTGAAGAATCCAC
>Ga0126336_10001147_pt1 | contig 13119 bp, 8 predicted proteins | sample SidCmetagenome_FD_92530 | JGI IMG/M metagenome (GOLD analysis project Ga0126336, IMG submission 92530) | Coral microbial communities from El Islote,Puerto Morelos, Mexico - Siderastrea C C metagenome | ecosystem: Host-associated > Invertebrates > Cnidaria > Coral | place: El Islote,Puerto...
CTCTCTCTCTCTCTCTCTCTCTCTCTCTCTCTCTCTCTCTCTCTCTCTCTCTCTCTCTCTCTCTCTCTCTCTCTCTCTCCTCTCTCTCTCTCTCTCTCTCTCTCTCTCTCTCTCTCTCTCTCTCTCTCTCTCTATTATTTTAAGAGGGTGGCACCAGCTTAGCGCTAAGTTAAATGTGGTGGCCCTCTGTAGACGAAATATCTAAGATACAAATTCAAATTTCTTGTGGGGAACGGTTTTCAGAGAGTGCTCAACTTTTCAGGAGCAATACTAAATTATTCAAAAAGGTTCCAGGCTTCAGGAGTATTTCATCGATTTATTGCTACAGTTCTGTTTCGTATGGTCAAAAGATGACCACACTCTCTTTAGGCAATTTACTCGAATGACCGTAAAGTAACGAAACGTAACACAACTGCCACCTAGCAACCATATTTTGTATTTTGAATTTAACCGCCAGCATTCAAATTAACGGTCATTCGAGTAAATTGCCTGAAGAGTGTGGTCATCTTTTAACCATACGAAACGGAACAGTAGCAATGAATCGATGAAATACTCCAGAAGCCTGGAACCTTTTTGAATAATTTAAGATACAAATTCCATATTAATTAAAAAGATGCCTATAAATAATTCTAAGAATAAAAATAAAATAAAAATTCTGCGGTTACTGATTACAATTGTAAAAAATCCTCAACAATCTATTATGCGAGTCTTTTAAAAATGATTTAAAATTATTAAAGTTTAGAGTACTTGTACAAGATGGCAGTTAGCTTCAGGCATTAACACCTCTATAATAAAAAGATTTCTGTCCTGTCGCAGTATTGATTCTGGGTATTTTAAGATTTGATTTTGCGGCACCCCAGTGTTAGGTGCGTGAATGTCGCGAACATATTTAACATTTTCTCGCAAGTAGACTGGGCTAAGGTTATTTACATTTTTTTAAAATGATAACGTGGTAAAATAATCTATGCGTTGTACAAGGTGCATCTATTTTAACGTGGCGAACAACTCTATTGATGGAAGATCTCGTGGGTGTTTAATGTTCAAAAAAATTGTAGCAGCATACTTTTGGAGGCGGAAAACTCGGTTTATAGCAAGGTAATATCCGAGTGAACGTATAATACAGCTTAGCCCCTCTAATTTCCCAAAGGTCCGCCCTTTCTAATACTAAAACCCTATGGAAATACAAAAATCATTGCTGTCCATGTAACCTCTGTTATATAGACATAAACAAATGCCAGAACAGTCCTTGTAAGAACGGAGGGACCTGTGTCAACAAACCAGGCAACTATGAGTGCAAATGTGTCAGCGGATACAAGGGAAAAGATTGCGAAAACGGTAAGGCATTCAGATTTTTCCTGCCCTTTGCATTTTAAGTAATGATAAAATTACATAAAAAATGGCACATCAATTTTTCTATTGCGTCTATTGCTATTTTTCTGTCGATTTTATTTACATTGAAAATCCCTTAAAGACAGTCAAATTAAAAAAGAATTGTCAACCCCTCTGTCAACGAACTGAAGACCGCAACATTTATTCTCTTTTTAATTAATCTAATCGCATTTATTATCTGCCTTCCACTTGTCTTTTACCAGATGTTGATGAATGCAAGAATAATCCCTGTAGAAACGGTGGAACCTGTACCAATTCAAAGGGAAGTTTTCAGTGTAACTGTGTGCAAGGATTTACCGGCAAGCACTGCAATCAAGGTAAGAAAACATTTGTCCTCATATATACTTGCCTATACAGTCGTCTTAAGATCGTGTTGCTACAGCGTACCCCTGCTAGTATTATAACCCTATTGAAGTACGAAAACCTTCTCTGTCCATGTAAACCCCTCCCCCCCCCCGCCGTCCCTCACAGAAGATCACATAAAGCCCGGTCTGAATAGGGTTAATAATTCTTGAGGACTTCTTTTAATTAAAAAAGTACAAAATTTCCACCCGTTTGTGTTTATTCAGAGAAGCTATGACATATATAGCACTAACAGGACAAGATAATATCCGAGTATAGACATATAATATTGGATACGCTCTCCTTAAGATCATGTTTCTACAGCTTACCCCCTTTTCCCAAAGGTCTGCCCCTGCCACTACTATAACCCTATGGAAATACGAAAACCTTCAATGCCCATGTGCACTTCTCTTCACATAGACATTAATGAATGCCAGAACAGTCCTTGTCAGAACGGAGGGACCTGTATCAACAAACCAGGCAGCTATGAGTGCAAATGCATCAGCGGATTCCAGGGGAAAGATTGCAAAAATGGTATGGCACAGTTATTTTTTCTATTGCATCACTGTCGATGTTTATAATAACAATAAAATAAAATAAAAAAAGACACACCCTCTTTCAACTTACTGAAGACTGCAACATGTATTCTCTTTTCACTCCGCTCGCTCTTTAATGTCTGTCTTCTTACTTTTATTTTACCAGATGTTGACGAATGTAAGAATAATCCCTGCAAAAACGGTGGAACCTGTACCAATTCAAAGGGAAGTTATAAGTGTAATTGTGTACAAGGATTTACCGGCCAGCACTGCAATCAAGGTAGAAAAAAAACAGATACTTTTTAGTTATAACTGCACTGTTAAAGAACACCATGGAGACCGCAAGGCACTTATTTTCAAGTTTGTTGTGACTTCTAGTGGCTTTTGGTTTTGGTGTTGTTTCTGTTTTTGTACGTTTGTTGGTTGCTTCTTCTTTGTTTGTTTTTTTCTCTCTCTCTTTTCTCTCGCAATTTTTTCCCATTAACTCGTTTAATTTAACTGTTAACATACTATGGATAAACAAAATACAGGGTAAATGTCTTGTACTTTTGTATCTGTTTAAAGAAAGCCACACTGAATATACGCTTTGTTATTGTAATTGTTTTTTAATTTATTAAAATAAGAACGCTACACGCTACACAGTTCCCATGAAAACACGCGACAACTTGTGTTTCGGTGGGCGTTTTGTTACTAAAGAAAAGAAACGAAAATTTTTACACAATTTTTGTTTCTATACGGAAGTTATTGCATAGCACTAATAGAACAAGCTTAGCCCCTTTAATTCCCAAGGTCCACCCCAGCTAGTACTATAACCCCATGGAAATACGAAAACCTTCACTGTTCATATGCACCTCTTCATATAGACATTAACGAATGTCAGAACAGTCCTTGTCAGAACGGAGGGACATGTGTCAACAAACCAGGCAGCTATGAGTGCAAATGTGTCAGTGGATACCAGGGGAAAGATTGCCAAAGTGGTAAGACACTGATTTTTCATACTCTTTGCATTTAGAAGTAATGAGAAAATTAAATAAGAATTCACATATCGCGTTATTGTAAATTTTAAAAAAATCTCTTAAAGTGCACCTAACCCCCCAATTTTTTTTCGCTAAAATAACTCTTTGCACCTGTTCGAAAAGCATTGCACTATTTTTATGAAATCCCTCTCAGTCTTGACTTTTTAGAGGCTGTAAAAGTTACAAATCCCCCCTTAAGGTTTTTCTTCAACTTTATCAACCGGAGTTTTTTTTTACACCACCGGCCGTTTTCATTAGCTGTACGCTTATCAATTATACACATTTTGGCAAAGTTGGTGGGAATCAGTTGCTATCCTTTAGGTCAAGCGATTTGTTTATGAAATGCGTGTTTTGACCTCTTTGAACAAAATCCAAGATGACGGTTATCGTTGTCGCTATTTTTGATGACGTCACCGACCCCTAGGAGCTCTCCAACCCATAATATTTACCTGAACTTGTAAAGCACATCACAGGCTATCTATTAGATGTAAAATATTTTGAAAGTTCCATCAACCCCTTTCCCCTCCCCCCTCCCCCTCTTTTATACCAGGGATGCTAAAGCAAAGCATACAGAAAACAGAACACTACATGTTCCATGACTGCAATTGGCAGCAAACATTCTACCATAACTGTAAGAACAGACGAATTTTTTTATTGTTTATAGGTTAATATTGAGCGCGATTTTCAATAAAGAATTGGGCACTCGCCCTTAGATTGCGTTTCTAAAGCTTACCTCCATTTCCTAAACGTCCACCCCTCCTACTACCATAACTCTATGGAAATAAGAAAACCTTTACTTTTCAGCAAATGAAAATGCAATGTTCTTAACAAGATTGTTTGTTTTCGTGCTATGCACACCTCCCTTCATGTAGACATCAATGAATGTCAGAACAGTCCTTGTCAGAACGGAGGGACCTGTGTCAACAAACCAGGCAGCTATGAGTGCAAATGTGTCAGCGGATACAGGGGAAAAGATTGCGAAAACGGTACGGTACCGATTTTTGCTTCTCTTTGCATTTTGAAGCAATGACAAAAGGTTACAAGTTAAAGCAGATGATGCAATTATTTATGTTAGGTTGAAACTCATTAATGCCAATGGCATCCTAAGGCCGAAGCTTAACGTCGTTCCCATAGCATGGAGACATAAACAGGGATCATTTTTAAGTTCTTCTGGATGGGATGTTAATCCATCGCAGGACGTCACTCGTAACATGTTTTCACCGTGTTTTCATCGGTAATAATGGTATGTCTACACACCCATGTCAACACCCATATACAGACGTAGGTGAAATCATCAATACTTCCTGCGTGAACTTACTAATGATTCCAATATTTTCCTGTTTATAATAATAATAATAATTATTATTATTATTATTATAATTTATATAGCGCAAATTCAATATAACGTTTTCAAAATGCGCTTTATAATCATAAAATAAGGGCTCTATAAAGGTATAAAAAGTACAATTAAATATATATTACAGCTATATAAAACGTTATGAAATTTATAATCAAAACTTAATATTACATCGTAATAAGTAGTTAATAACAATTGTAATGTAAACTAATAAACAAAATGATCCCTGGGGAAAATTCCGTATGCCATCATCGTGTGAGAAGTTGTTTGTTGAGCAACTGCTTTTTGCGTGAGCTTAGAAAAGAACTGGAGGTTGCTTACGGGCCGATAGTTCTTCTTTTCAAGTTCTAAACCAGATTTCTTAAGCTTAGGTTTGCCTAGCGCCCCTTTCCACACATCAGAGAAGTGACCCTGTTCAACGGACAGGTTTATCTGCTGCTTACAGTTTATCCAATATTAACTGCCTACTACTGTTATTTTAACAGACGTGGACGAATGTAAGAATAATCCTTGCAAAAACGGTGCAACCTGTACCAATTCAAAGGGAAGTTATAAATGTAATTGTGTGCGAGGGTTTACTGGCCAGCACTGCGATCAAGGTAAGAAAATACTACTTTCAAGCTTTGTTTAAGAGAGGATCCATGCGTATAATCTTCTTTTGCCTTCACATAGTTGTTGGCTAGTCTTCAGGCTTTTCATAATCCCCTTCCATAGGCGATGAAAAAACAGTATTGAATTTTTAACAACAATGGCGATGATGTCACTTCACTTGAACTTGGAACCGAAGTCGTTAACACCTTAAGTCATATCAGTATCAATATTGTCTTGGCGTAACAGTAGAAATAAGTAAACGCACAACATTTTCTCCAATATTCCTTACTTGACAATTTGCACGGTAGTTGCTAAGCACGATATGTGCTCACCGTTCAAATACAACATTTTGAGTATCCTCTCATCCTATTCGTCGCTTCAGCAGAACAGGTAGAAGAATCTTTCAGTTGATCCAAGTCTTCAATATGTTTAAAGCATAAACGATGTTTAACGGAACGCATATCAGTTATGCAAACTATTGCATTTGAAATCATGACATTAGAGACAAACGACAACGAAAACTTGCAAGTAGATGTTAAGGGGCGTTGGGGGGGGAGGGGGGGATAAGGGGTCCGAAGTAAACGTCTTGACTTTAAGCGGGGAACGTGGCAATATATCGACGGCCTTAAGTGCATGTTTGTCGAGTCTGGCTTTGCTTCCTGTGGCTTTTTTATTTGGTTTTGCTTGTTCCTTTTTTTAGAAACAGTTTCGCTGCAACAGTTGGGTCTAATCTCTAATTTAGCCGATAATATTACCCCACCTTGGTTTTATCGGAATTGAAAGGGGTCTTTCTTTGATCAAACAAAGTTTTCTTTCTTTGATCCTGGTTCCTATATTACTCACCACCATCTCACGTACATTCACAATAGGAAGCACATCTCCTTTTCCGTCAGGTACTTTAGTTCCTTATCCCGATCTTATAACTCATAGAATCCACCTGCATAGCGCATCCCGCCAAACCATTGTGGAACCCTCCCACAAGCTGCCTAGATTAGAATTACAGTCTTTAAGTGTATTGTGATCACACAAAGCTGACATATAACAAACTTACTGATAATTGAATTTTCAACTTCAGTTTAATCTCCCAACCAACATTTAAATTTTGGCTTTACCTTCACCAGATGTTGACGAATGTCAAAATAATCCGTGTATGAATGGAGGGATATGTGTCAACAAAGTAGGGAGTTATGAATGCAAATGTGGCAGTGGGCTCGACGGAAAACACTGTGAAAATGGTATGAAACTTAAACGTACAAGTTTATACAATACCACAAGATCCCATTTTTTCAAAGTTAACGTCGCCCCACCCACTTTTAATTTCCTTGTTCCAATCATAAACTCTATCAGACAAGAACGGTCAACTTTCTCTCTTGGGGCATCTCGGTTTATTTACCTATATACAGCCAGTTATTACCGACAGGAGTTTTCCGTTAGAGTTAAATGAAGAAGGCAAGCATTAATGAAAATCAGTAACACTCATTTATTATTACAGACTCTCTCACTATGTTGTTCAAATAAACTTCACACTCATTCGATATGGTAGTTCGTCTTAAAATATATGTCGATTGTGCGCTGTATGCCGCACGTTTAGGAGATGTTGTGTGAGTGAATAGGAAATAAACGAAACTTAAGTTAAACTTGGCTGCTCTTAAAGACATCAGGGGCCCCTCATGAAATTTCCAAAACTTTCCACATTTTTTTTTCGTGTAGATATAGACGAATGCAAGAATAGTCCTTGTAAAAACGGTGGAAAATGCGTCAACGCGCATGGCAGCTTCAGATGTGACTGCGCACAAGGATATGACGGCAAGCTTTGCGACCAAGGTTAGTGAATCGCCCATATCTTGTACGGTGTGACTTTTTGTGGGGCCTCAAAGACCAGTTTAGGATGAAATAATTCTAAACTCTTTAAAAAGAGTTTAGGCTAAACTAGGGTGTGTGGTGAGAACTTCTCGCAAAACGTTTTAGATTTTGCTAGGTTCTGTATCAAAGGGGAACGTTTTAGGAGATACGTTCGAGAAAGGATATGGAAAAAGGGCATATTATGAGCTGAAAAAGAGATCTCAAGATCTAGGCACGCCAGCCCACTTACCTTTGAGGCGAAATGAGAGCAGGTCTTTAGTTCTTCGGTAGCGGCAGTGAAAATAATGAAATAAGGCAGGTGATCCTGTTTGTTTGCTGTAATCCCATATGCCTTGCAGCTCACTTAGCAGAGCAAGGGAAAATATTTCCTGAAGGTCGTGTGCTCTAATTATGTATGAGCCGAAGGCGAATTACAATGTCACTGTTTCTCATCAATATCCCATTAACAAGGGTTATAGATTTAACTCAGGATAATGCAGGATGCTTTTGCTTTATTCTTGAGGCACGGTGATCAAATGGTTACATTTTAGCGCCTGGTCACGGGCGTCATGTTGGCTCCTTTATTTCACAGGAATGTTTGCTCCCTAACGTCTATCTCTATCCACGTGTGCAAATGAATGCCAATTATGAACCGTTACGGATGTCTTACACTATGCTGGTTGGGTTTCGATTGGGGTATACAAATGCAATAAACTTGCATTCCATAACACTGCAGGCTAGTGAAAGCCAGCTCCCCCCCCCCCTCTTTCCCCCTCGTCACAAAGCAAAGGCATTTTTTGTAAACTACCGATATTTAGACAAGTACGTTTAAGCAGTTTCTTCCTTGTATACCTTAAGAGAAAAAAACGCGTTGTCGGTTTGTGAGAAAGTAAAACCATGAATGATACCTCCCAATAGCACTTTGCGAAGAAGGCACGCTTGCCTATATTCCGGGGACATCATCACAGTGATCCCACCCCCATACTCTTCACCTTTATTTCGAAGGGACAATTCTCAATTAGCAATAAGCACGATGCTTGCTAGTGCCTTTTTCCAGGATTGCATTTGGAAGATGTAGATGCATACGCTGGAAGACTTATATCAAGTTTTCTCTCCTAGATATTGATGAATGCATCAACAACCCTTGTCAGAACACTGGTAATTGTTCAAACTCAGCTGGAAGTTACAGCTGCAATTGTATCCAGGGTTTTGAAGGAAAGAACTGCGAAAATGGTAAAGGAATTTTTATTTTCCTTTGTTGGATACCAATGTTTGCTTACGATATCCATAACTATATTCCTATAGCGAAACGAGTTATAACCCCTTTATATGGCACAATGGTCACCTGCGGAAGACGGCTGTGCTTGTGTCTCCATGTATAGTTGTGTATGACGTCACGTGATATTTGTTGGGCTTCAATTTAGAGAAGAAATAGAAAATGGCCGGGCTGTTCAAATAAACCGATACAAACGTTTAGGAAGGTGAGTAGAATTCAAAAGAACCGCGACATAAAAAGCTCCGGTATAAGGAACACAGTCCAGAAGCCCAAACTTAAATCAACCCTGTTATAACGAAGAAACGTCATCACGCACCTGGAGTTGAATGAGTGACAGATCAACAGAAATGCACGCGAAACCTAAGTCACGAACATCTGAGTGGTACAACAAAACACTGTTTAATATTTACGGTGAAATAATTATCAGCCATACCCCGATATATTGAAGATTTTGTTCGTTTTCTCACAAATTTGTTATGACGGGGCTTCCTTTATAACGAACCCCGTTATAACGGACACACTTTCCAGTCCCTTGTTATTTCGGGGTTCCAAAAAAAAAAAAAGAGAGAACAAACAAACAAAAATATATATATTTTGCTTTCTGTTTAATTTTTATCGTCCATTGGCACGAGCTGCACGTGTTTAAAGGATCAACTTTTTACGCACATTTGCATACGAACGCAGAAGTTCAAACGTTGGGTTGAATATAGTTTAGTTCCTATCTGTTTTACTTCCGAAGCGTACTTTACTTGTTTCAAATCCCAGTTAAGCTTAAAGGTTCCTTTAGTTACTGGATAAACTGTGTTTAAGCGAAAACTGCCTAGGCAAACTTTAATTACACCCAGGTAAGGCTAAGCCTGCACATTAAAGAGTATGTTGGTATTTTTCGGAAAGGCCTACTGTACTTCTTTTGTTTAATGTTATTATAATTTGTGATACTGAGTATAAATTAAAGGAAAACAAAGATTGAACCAGAAACCAAATACGAACCACAACATATAATATGGTCTATTTCACTTCTTTTAATAATACAGGATAACTGAACTAACAAAAGTATATACATATTTGTCTTTTCCTTATATATATGATCTAATAATCTATTCTATTACACTGTTTCTAGCATATAATAAAAACTAATAGTATTTTTAAGCGAAGACAATCTCTGGCTTTCTTTGTATTGCATGGACCTTCTGAACTAATGTATATAGTTTTATTAAATAATTACGTCCTTGATTCCATAAAGTAAGACCGAAGGAGCTTCTAACTACTAAGCTTTTTTTGTTTGTTTTTTTGTTTTTGTTTTTGTTTACAACAGATACGGACGAATGCAAAGGAATCAACCCATGCCAAAACGGTGGAACATGCCAGAACAAAGTAGGCACATACAAGTGTGTTTGCCCGAATGGATATTCAGGATTTAACTGCGAGATAAGTAAGTGAGAGCGTCAAGAAGGTCCCAACAATTAACAGTGCATATGGTAAACTAGTTAGTACACGCTATTAAATTTGCTTTTTGCAATTCTTAAAGTGCCACTGAGACGAAAATTCGTAGGTTTATTTCGGCCAAATTCTGTCGCAGAATATCGCGTTGTGTCTATATTTACCCAGAAAACTGAATAAGAATCCGTCCATCCTAATATTTGTTGTCCGCCATTACTGAAAACGTGTTCCTGGGTGATTGCGCAATTTAATAGCTTGTGACGTCAGAGGCTCACCTCAGTCGCGTTTCCTTGTGTTTTGACTCAAGATGCCTTACCGTCGACTGCGAAACCTCCGAAGAGTATTTCTGCGATTTGGAACAGTCTTTAGCCTCCGATGCATAAGAGGATTCATTTCATTCGGCAAATGAAGAATTTTTCTTACCCTACGATGTAAGAACTGCCGTCAGGAGATTTCAGGAGATTTCAGCTTATAAGCTTGTAAACTAACTGTTCAAAGTTGTTTTTCTCGCCTTATTGGCGGGAGTTCAAAATATGCGCGAAATAATGCTTATTCAGTGATTACAGTTCAGGCACAAGTTGCTCAATGAGCGGATAACTCTTATCCAGCGGATAAATCGCTGTCCAGCTATTCGAAAACCTGATGTTTTAAGCTTTGGAAATTTAAACAAAACACCTATAAAAACTCTAGAATTTGATGCTCGCGAATTCTCAAGCATCGGTCGATTGATTTTATTGTTTGCTTCGTTGGAGAAATAAAAGAACCTGTATTTTGTCTGCCATTGTTTATATTTATTATATATTGTAAAGCATTGAGATTTTTGGCCATTCTTAGCATAGTTTGGGAAACATTCTTGAAAAGCCGTAATGCTTTAGTCATTTGGCAGTCAGCTGATGAAGCATATCGTGTCCAAAAAAATACAGTGGTCGCTTAATGCATTGAAACAGAAGTGCTTGGCGTTTCTAAATATTTTGAACAGTTTTTGTAGAATTCTTAACTTAAAACGAAAAAAGTGAAATAAACCAAAATCTCTTTTTAAAACCGCAGGCCTTGTGTGACCGGAATCTAAATATTTGTAGTGCAAATCAAAGCCACAAGGAAAATTTTCTGCTGCTCAACAACAACATGCGGACCGCCGAGGAGACGAAGCTTTCACTTGCTTTATTCATTGCGTTAAAATAATAACTTGATATCTAATCATTTTTCTTGGTAGTTCATTTACTAAGATTGCCATGACAGATAAAAGAAATAACATTGTAAACCCCTTAGACAAATAGTGGCGTGTGATATTTTTTCCCAACTTAAATTTCCACGCAAGACGAGCCGACCTGTTGAAGACTTTATATGTTTCGAACAGTAATGTCAATCGACTCTTCACCGACAGGGTATAAGGAGAAATGTTTCTCGACATTCAGGGTGGTATGCTATAAAATAAATGACCATGCTTCTAAGCGATTACGGCTTTGAAATAAAAAAAAAAAAGAAACAAGGCGAAGCAATACAAACTAATTGGCTTAATCGCGGCGGTCCTGCATTCGCCTAGGATCCATTTTATGAGGACTACGCCGAAGATTTTCGCGCTAACAGACGGCAGAACTGAAAGGGTTTTCCACAAGCAAAATAAATTTTAAACTACGTTAAAAGAAAATAAGTTTTGCTCAATGGTGGATGCGTTGAAAAAGAAACAAACTATCACTTCAACTGCGTTAAGATTAGGTACCTTTCGTCTCGTTTTTTTCCGGATCTGTTTTCCATATAGTTGGAATGGACAATGGAATAATCGACCTCTGGGATCCTTCGACATGAACAGCCCTCTGGAAACACTCGTCCGTGAAGTGATCAGAACAGTCGACAAAGATACCTCTCGGTTTGAAATTTGCACTATGTGTGAGTACGAACATTATCCATTTTTCCATTGCGGGTCCGCTCGCAAGGCTTTGATGAAGCGAAATACCTGTTCAGTGGTTGGATTTATTGTTGTAGCATTGTACAACAAAAGTAATACCCTTTATAACTGCTGCAGTATGGTAACCGTATGAAGGTACTAGGTTTGAGGTGAGCCTCTAACGTCACTTCCACTAATTCGCAAGCCAGCTTCAGGAACAAGGGCCAGTAACGGCGGCCGTAATTTAATCTCGACAAAAACGGTCCGAAAAAAGCGACTTCCAGTCGTCGTAATGAGTTGAAATTTGACATGGTGACTAGCAACCACAGACTATTTTCGAAAATGCAAAAATATGGAATAGCAAAATTCTGGTCCCAGTGGCACTTAAAATTAGAGGTGTCTAGAAAGCAGTTACTACTTTATCCTCTGCAGTAGTGGGTGAAATCTGTTCATTATTTCCTTCCTTCCTTCCTTCCTTCCTTCCTTCCTTCCTGCCTGCCTGCCTGCCTGCCTGCCTGCCTGCCTGCCTGCCTGCCTCCCTTCCTTCCTTCCTTCCTTCCTTCCTTCGTTTTGCACTAAATAAAAATAATCTTTTTTAATGTGTACGGGTTTTTGACAGTTAATCCTGTAAATATCTAATTTGTTGAAGCAATTTATTCAGGATTAGGACGGATTTCTTGCAAACATTCAACGAACTCTTCATTCGATGTTGGACTGTTTGTGTTTTCGTTTGTTTGCGTTTTACCCAATCAATTGATTTTATCAATACATTACCATTTCTTTACTCGTTTTTAAAGTGGTCAGTTCAATTGCACGGTGCTTGTCAATAGAAACGTTTGACACTCCTTTTCAATATACAACTTTGATATTCAATATACAACTTTGATATTCCGCGAAGTACGTAATAATTTTCAATTGTGTTTCTTTGTTTATTTCAGAAAAACATTTCAAGGCTCTTGGCTGTTATAAAGATAAACACAATGACCGCACGATGGGAGCCAGCATGCTTAAGAACCTGCGAAAATACATCGATTGGCGCGACATGACAAAAACAGTTCAAAGCTGCGCAGCGATTGCCAGAAGTCACTCGTAAGTATTTTAATGTTTTTTTTTCTCTTTTTAAGAAATTTGTACCTACATACTTTATCATTGATAAAGTAATAAAAATAAATAAAAATACTTTAGCATTGATAAAGAGAAGGAAAGTAAGTGTGCCACAAGCTTCGTGTATTTTGTCACTAGCATAATAACGCGATAGGACTACATACATATATGATTTAAACGACACATGTATCATTGTCCCAACTGATGTATGACTTCTTAATATAATTTGATTGTGAGACAGGCTATGTAATATATGGTCAGATGTGAAATGTGATTTATGATTTCATTGTGTACTATGACCAGTAAGCTAATATGAATTGATACATGAATGACATCCCTAA
>Ga0126336_10001148_pt1 | contig 13118 bp, 7 predicted proteins | sample SidCmetagenome_FD_92530 | JGI IMG/M metagenome (GOLD analysis project Ga0126336, IMG submission 92530) | Coral microbial communities from El Islote,Puerto Morelos, Mexico - Siderastrea C C metagenome | ecosystem: Host-associated > Invertebrates > Cnidaria > Coral | place: El Islote,Puerto...
CAGACCCTTATTGTAAACTATATAAACAGTTTTCAAATACTGTAACGGTTTATACTTTTGAAAATGTATGTTGACTAGCGTACGAAACGTCAAGTTTATCAAAATCCGTTTATTCACAATGTTTATCACCACTGTTTGTGTTTTATTCTTAATCAAGCTACGATGGCCTAAAAACAAAAGTTTATAGACACAGTCTCCAATCAGATGCAAGTAGGCGGGTTCACTGTTATTATTTAGATTGCCAGCGCTGTTAATTTCGGCCTCCTTACCACTCAGCGGCAACGCCATCTCCTAAATTAACTTTCAAGCTTTTAAGGCAAGTATACTCAAGAGATTAATTTTTTGTTTTTCTGTTCTTGAGCCTGGAATTTAGGTTTTTGTTTGATGTTACTTTATGGGAAAAGCACGTGTCTTAATTCTGGGCCATTCTTTTATCCGTCGCCTCCACGAGTTTATAACTCGTTCACACGATAACGAGTATACTTCGAAGTTAGGCATTTCAACACCAGAGTTTGTTTTCAAATGACACGGTGTTGGGAGTCGAACAATTGCCAAAGTTTTGAAGTATGACTTAAGTGTCGTGAAGGAATTTGGCCCCGATATCACCATTTTACAGCTAGGGACAAATGATCTGGTCAATTCCTCTCCCTTTACAGTGGGTTCCTCCCTCGAACACTTAGTCACCTTATTGCACGACGACTACAAGGTGGACCTGATTTGTGTCTGCCAAACCCTCCGCCGTTCATCTTTAGAAGCTTTATTTAACAAGAATGCTGGGTTATTGACTAGATACCTCAAAACGGTACTTGAGCCCATCCCATATGCATTCACGGCTTTTGGTCTCACAGGGAATTTTGGAAATCAAAGAGTGCATTCTTGTCCCGAGATGGCGTTCATTTGAATAGTAGGGGGCAACATAAATTTTATCGTAGTTTACGAGGGGCAGTGCTCAGATGCTTGCGTTTACTTGATGACATTTAAAGTCTTATTCTTGAATACTGGTCGCCAGTTCCGTGATCCATTTTCATGGCTGTTGTTGCTGTATTGCGTCCGCAGCTGCCGAGGGGTAAAATGGAACGAACAAAAATATGTTTTACAACCATGACTGTTAAAATAATAGCATTTAGAGTTTAAATAAATGCGCTTAAAATCAAGATGTTTTCATCGTCTATATGACTTTGATTTTGATTATCTTCTATTCTCTTTGGTGAATTCTTCCCATATTTTCAAAGTTTCTAGAATTTGGCCAGAAGAAACTTTTAAGTCCGAAAAAAATAGACGGGGTTGCAATGGCAGGTTTTTCGCTTTTTAAAACTTTCTGGTTTTTGCTTCCGCATAAAAATTTGTCTCACGAATTTCCTTGACAATTTAAGCCCTACGAAGGGCAACTAAAGCCCCGGCTAAACGATCAAACATTTTCGTCCAACATCGTGTTTTAACACAAAACGATCGGCTGCTAAACGGGCAAACAATGTTTGACCAAACACTGGACAAACCATTCAAATACATAATTGAGAGAGGCGGCTAAACAGTAAAACATGTTCATCCAACACGATTTTGGACGAAAATGTTTGATCGTTTAACCAGGGCTTTAAGTCTAATCTCTCTGCCAGATTTTATACCAAATCAGTCACCGAAAGGAAATTCGAGAACATCCAGAGGAAAATTTCCATTTTTGCCTGACAAAACTAAGATCGCAATGTGGAATCACCATGAAAAATACTATTATATACCAGTAGTGATCTGAGATTGTAAGCTGTTAATTATATGAATTCATCTGTCATTTACGGATCACAGAACTTTATAAACGTAAGCCGAAATGTGAGTCATGAAAGCCGGAGACCAGGAGGCTTCAACTATCTTAATCTCTTTTTAACTGTGTAATTATTTGCAATTGTCCTCTTGAAGGATTCGCAGAATATCAATAAAGCTAGCCAACACACCACTCTCAATTTCTGCGTAGAACATATATATTCAAAGTGCCCCAGCAACAAGAGGCTTCTTACAACTTTGAAATAAATGACTAAAAATCAACACATAATATTTCGCATACATGGAAAAATTCTGCTGGAAGTACGTCACGCATACAATTGGAACAGTAAGGAGAAATTAACTTATTAACTGAATAAATAATTCAATTTATGACAAATTATCCACCCATCCACCCAACCAACAGATCAACGAACAGACCAACCAACAAACTAACTAACTAACTAACCAACAAACTAGCCAAGCCGACATGTGAGTCTCTGAAAGCAAGACCAAGAGGCTTCAACTATCTTAATCTCTTTTTATCTGAGTAATTATTTGCAGTTATCCTCTCGGAGGATTCGTAGAATATCAATAAAGCTAGCCAACATACCACTCTCAATTTCTGCGTAGAACATATATATACAAAGTGCTCCAGCAGCAAGAGGCTTCTTATAACTTTGAAATAAATGATTAAGTATGAACACATAATATTTCGCAGTCGTGGAAAAATTCTGTGAAAACATCAAATCCCTGATCGGAAAGAAGCCAAACATGTACTTTAAACTTTACTGGAAGTACGTCACGCCTACAATTGGAACGGTACTGGAGAAATTGACTTACCAACTGAATAAATGATTTAGTTTATGACAAATTATCCACCCATCCACCCAACCAACAGATCAACCAACAGACCAACCAACAAACTAACTAACTAACCAAACAACCAACCAAAGGACCAAAGGAAGATAACATTTTCACAGTTTCGTAATATAACTTAACTTCATTTTTACCCACTCTCATTCGACACCCAAGCACATTAAACTAACTTTGAGATTTTTTTCTCACAGTTGATATTATCTGGAAGTATAACACACTGGAAATGAATGACCTATGAATGATACGTGTACCCTAATTGGGTCGAGGCCCTCGCCTGGGTGTTGGCCCTTTTCTCTTTTTTGCTCTTCCCGTTCAAGCTGCCCTACAAATACTTCATCCCAAAGGGTCATTTAGAGAGATAGGATTATCGCAAGCATGCCAAGTGTTATCGAAAGAACAACAATCACATTCAATGCATCGTGCTCGAACTCGTTTGCGGACGGGCATTTGGCTTTTCGTTTGCAAAAACTCATCATCTTACTTTCGTCTGTAGTTAACTCAATGTTTAGTCAAAATGTTCGCGGATTTCTGATTCGCTTAATAAAATCTCTTCAATCGTTTTTTTTCTTAGCGACTAAGAAAAGCCGTTAGCCCGGATGCAAGCGTTCTCAATGCGGTTGTTGACCGTCATAATCTGAGGCCAAAAAGGTGAGGTGTTGCCATTAACAACCGGTTCGGTTACTTTATCATTTGGTATTTTCAATGGTATCTTACAGAGTTTTCAACAACTGACCAACGGACACGTTTTTCAGTAAAGAGCGCAAGACAATGGCGCCTCCTCAAGCCTGTTACACTAGAGGCGCTGTTACATTAGGCAATGTTTCGTGCAACTTGTCTCGCAATTTTGTTGCGACACAAGGTTGCGTGAAAAATTGCCAAAAAAAATAGCAAAGGAGGGCAGTGATTATGACATAACCAGCAATACCGTTATTTTAGAGAATTTGTAAAGCGACAGCGACATTTGCACTTGCTACAAAAACGACAGCGACATTTACAACCGTTAGGTCAGCGACATCGTTCCTGAGAAAGACGCAACAAAGCGACAAGGCTACCTCCCCTTGGAAGGCCTCACTATAGGTGTGACTATGTCAAAACGGACATTTCTCATGCCGCAATGATTTGTTACCTCTGATGAGCGAAAAACGCCTCTGATGGGTACTTAGGATGGCGTTTTAAATTTTATTATAAGCTGTTGATTTTATCCATACTTCTCTGAGCTCTGAACCTAAAAACACTTGTTCTTTTAGTTGAACTTGTTGGCCAACAAATCTGCTATTTTGCCGTACTGTCATTCTTGCAATCTGTTTGGTTTAGTCAACTTCCTCCTTCGGGGGGCTCACTCATTAATGTTTTGTAAGTGGAGGCTCCGCCCCAAGGTTCAAACATTTACCCTTTAAATATACTAATCTTTATCGAAATGGTACCCCTTTTTTTTACCTAGAACAAAAATTGCACTTCTTTTAAAAATAAGACAAAAAGAATAGATCATCGCTGGATTTTAGTTGCTGGAAGGCTCCAATCCAAAACTTTCGTATATTTTTGCGTTGCGATTTCTGCCAAACGTTTGAAAACATTTTTAGTACTTAGCCTTAGCTGCTATCTCTTTGAGTATGAGGCGCATTCGGTGAGCTTTTAACATACTAAAACAGAAAGGGCACCCCTTTCAAGCGGAGCCTCCTCGTATAGCCCACTAATATATAGATTTAGCCAAGCCTAAAAGCGGAGCCGCCAAGGAAAAGCTGGTGTTCGTTTCTCAAAAATAGTCCTGAAACTTTTCGGTCCGAAATATATTTCGGAGCTTTTTTTGGTTCGTTCGCTTTCGAAAAGTGCTTTTTAAGAGCCCGAAAGTGTTCCGAATCGTCCTCCAATATTTTAGGGATCTGTTGTGTAAAACCAAGGTAGAAAGGTCATTCTAGAGGCTGAGCACAGCTTGAAAACTTTTTTCGGGCATCAAACTGAAGAATGTGAAGAATGTGAGTCCATTCGAATCTACCAATCAGCGCGTCTCGACCGTTGCCAGTTCAAAAGCCCAACGGTCGAGACGCCAACGGTCGAGACGCGCTGATTGGTAGGTTCGAATGGACTCGCATTCTTCAACTTCCTTTGGTCGAGAATCATTGCTTTCGACATCATCTTATGTCTTATAGAATCTTGCACCGATCATATTGAGAAAACTACTTTTGAGACTTTAGGATCGCTTTTCTCGAAAAATATTGAAAGGATGAAGCTCTAATTCCGCACAGGGGCGAAGAAATATCTAGTCGATCGGACGCCGGTGTTTTCGAGGTGAGAATTTTGATGGTTGGCGTCAGTTTTGCTGCCTGCCTTGTTCTCCCTTCTCTCTCTCTTTCTAACGGTCGATAAATGACTTCGCAAAATAACGCCTTAGACGGCTCGGGACGGCAAAAAATATGACACAAGACTCAGTCAACATTTCATCTTAACTGTTATTGAATTATTTAGAGTAAATTTTATATTTTGTAGTAAATCGAAGCCGACGTAATGTTTCTCTATATTTCTTCTATACGTGCCGTTGATTTCAACATCGTCTTATGTCAACAATTATTAACTACGAACACATAGGGTAGTCTGCCTGTAAGAAAAGATGGCATTCTCCAGTCCCCGTCGGGTCGGGAGGGTCGAACCAAGCCTGTGTTTCTTAACTAGACTTCCATGAGATTTTCTAAAGTAAATCATTCAAAACTGAAAAGCTGTTTGTCGTGAATGTTACTGATTCTATGACGGTGCTATTTTCTTTTTATAGCGAGGCTTGGGGGAACCATGGTAACTTTACACTCAACTTCACTGCAATTGGTCAGCCCTGCAACTGTACAATGAAGCTCCCTTCTTCTAGTGAAGGATTCTGGGAGTTAGCAAAAAACTATTTTGAAGACAAAAGTCATTTTAGGAAAATTTTCTGCGCCATTCTGGAGCTCAGAAAGTCAGAATGTAAACTTATTTACAATAGCCATGTCTTTTAACAAGTGATGAAATCGATCTATAATTATTTCAGAAATAGCCGGAGAACTGAGCGTTTTATTGTTGGTCGTTTTGTTTCATTGGCTCCATTCCCTCAAAATAATATGTATATATATTTATGTCTGGTATTTCATTTACTGTGTGTGTTTATTTATATTGCTAGGCGTTTTTTTTTTCGCGCCATTTCAAACGGCATCGATGATCCTGGTGAAATCCACTTACCGCTGTGTAGTTTTGCCTTTATAAGGAAATCAAGTCTTCTGGTAGCAATAGCCTCCTTTTGATGGTGTTGTTTCACCTCAACTACCACAATCCTTTAGTTTGTTGTTTGATGATGATAATTATGACATTTTCATTCAACCCTCTTGCACTGAGGCTGCATAACAAAAATTACATGAATTCTAATAATTGTAGTCAAACGTAGTCAAAAGGCACCGCCACAAAAATGGCCTCCTCATAACACCTTCGGATGGTGTGAGGAGGCTTTTGTTTGGATGATTTTGGGAAAAATTTGTATCTAATCCTTTCGAGATAATAAAAACTTTGTGCGTTGTCACAAATAGAAAGTAGCAAGAGAGGATGAAGGGGTAAGAGAGCTATCCCCCCATATAGGCCCTATATAGGTTATTTTAAGTAAAAAAATTCAAATTTAAAACTGTTATATCTTTTGAGTGCATAAACATATTTCATTAATTTTTTCAGCTTTGATATCTGTATAATAAGGTCATTCAGGAACCGACATAAGCCCATAATACTAAAAGTGAAATTTGCCCGCCAACTTTGTGACGTCATTTTACCGGCGAAAAAGGTCAAAATTGGAAATATTAAAATCATGAAATTTTAAAGAATGACGAGTTCTATACTGCAGAGAAAATTCAGGTTAATTGCTTTAAAATTTAGTAAGTTATTTGACATTAGAGTTCCCCAGCATTTGTTACTAGAGAGAAGAATTGCTTTTACGCGAAACATGCATCATTATTTTTTTGTTTTATTTCATTTTTGTTTATTTATTTATCATTTTTTCCACTTGTCGGGAGTTATTATTTAGAGATAATTTTAAGTCATTTTCATCCAGTTATTTTTGTAGGCAATACGAGTGCATTCTTTGTTCTTGTTCTCCTTATCAGCTTTGTGCTTGTTCTTGCTTGCCCTCTCTCTAGTACTTTTCAAATTTATCTTCTTGTCCGAATGATTCTCATAAGGAACTAGAAACGTATTTTCCAAAGAGCGTCGTTTCTGTTAACATCAGGGGACTACATTCATCTTTTAATAATCTTTTTCAGGGTAAACGAAGTGAGCTGAGTTGTGTGAGGCCGCCAGAAGAATGGGTTGTTGAACTTAACACGACCGAGTGGGGCTTTACCAAGAGGAAAATGATAACCCGTTTTCTTATTATATTTAAACAAAATGAAAGAAGTTTCTATGTAAAGTAGGAAAGCTTCCCTTGCCAATTATTCAAGCTTATAGTTTAACATAGAATAAACAATAACTGGAACTTACGAACCAGTGTTTTGGCATCATGTTTGTCTTGAGCTTGTGTGTGTCAATGTTCGCCCATTATTCAGTACTTACGAAACAATTAAGAGGAGTTTCCATTTTATATTTCTCCAAATAAAAACGTTAAAACATCACAAACATTTGTGCTTTCGTCAATAACTTCGAGATTAAACATGAAATATTTGTAACTGACTAACTGTCATTGACTCCCACTAGATTTTGAGATGCAAATTAAACCGCCTGAGCTCTACTGCTGGTTTTCATGTGATCTCATCAGAATTCTAAAACTTGAACTAAGGTCACCACAAAGACACTCCACAACTTGGACAAATCTTCAAGAAAAAAAACAACAACAACAACAACTTCGATATAATTCTTCGCTTTATAGGCCCCATTCCCATCCTAATCCCTTTAAGGTTATTTTAAGTAATTAAATTCAAATTTAAAACCGTTATATCTTTTGAGTGCATAAACATATTTCATTAATTTTTTCAGTTTTGATATCTGTATAATAGGGTCATTCAGGAACCGACATAAGCCCATAATACTAAAAGCGAAATTTGCCCGCCAACTTTTTGACGTCATTTTACCGGCGAAAAATGTCAAAATTGGAAATATTAAAATCATGCAATTTTACAGAATGACGAGTTCTATACTGCAGAGAAAATTCAGGTTAATTGCTTTAAAATTTAGTAAGTTATTTGACATTTGAGTTCCCCACCATTTGTTACTAAAAATAACTTAAGAGGGATTACGATCGGGATAGGGCCTATATGAGGGAGTAGCTCTCTTACCCCTTTATCCTCTCTTGAAAGTAGCTAATACGTTGTTAGTCTCTTTGAGCTCTTAATTTCAAGGCTTAACTAAACTTAAGCCAATAAGATACTATTGGGAAAAGGGAAGGAACATTATCGGAGTTAGTGGGCTGAAAGAGTTTACTCAAACATTAGTTTCATGCTAAACTAAACGTGTTCTCTACTTTTGTTAACAGGTTGCTTATTTTACCGCCGTATTCCCGTATATTATTCGGCTAACCCTGCTCATCAGAGGGGCACCCCGCCGCCCGCCGCCCGCCGTCCGCGGTCAATGGAAGCATTTTTCCCTTAAACCTACCTTTATCAAACTGCTAGAATCGCAGGAAGGAAATATTAAGTTTTGTTTCCCGTACAAGAAACAACCATCAAGGGCAACTAACAAATAAAACTTTGCCCGTTTTTTTGTGTAACGGTTTATGCATTATATATGAAGATATATCCGTTCATTTACAAGCGCAAGTGAACTTTGCAGAAAATAAATAGCATCTGATCACTCTCTTGCCGTTTCAAATATATGTTAAAAGTGTCTATTTTCACTAAGGGTTGGATCGATGCTGCGTCACAGATTTTCTTCTCACTGAGCGTTGGCCTCGAAGGACTGGTCACTTTGGCCAGCTACAACAAATTTTTCAACAACTGTGAGAGGTAAAAATTACAACAATCAGGCAGTTCGTCCATCCATTCATCCATCCATCCGTCCGTCCGTACATCCATCCATCCATCCATCCGTCGGTCCGTCCGTCCGTTCGTCCGTCCATCCATCCATCAACCATCTGTCTGTTAATCAGTCAAGAGTCCCCTACGTTCGATCCCTCACAGAGTGTAGTCTTGTGGCAAGATGTATCCTTGTGGCAAGTTCATTTTCCTCTCATACATGCGTTTTTCTGTTGGAGGAGATGTTCCATCGTGGAATACCAGGTCTTAGAAACGTGTGCAACATGAATGATGGCTAAAGTATGATACAATAATCATGTTGGATAAAATGCGACATACTATCTTTAGGAAGATAATTCATGGCGGTAGTCAACAGAGCATAAATCCAACTTGCAGAACAACTGACCTTATCACATACAATCTTAGTTGAAAAAAGTCACTTATTTCATGTTCCTAGAGTCTTTTACGTAGCTCACACGACGAAACGACATCTTTGACGTCTTTATGAAGGGTGTGCACCATAAACCCTATGACTTTGGGTATCGTGCCTACCCAGAATGCATTGCTCAAATGCCTGCTGCTTCAGTTTGGGCAGTCATTTTTTTTATGCTGTTAACTATTGCACGTGGAAGTTAGGAGAGTGATATGACGACAAATTATTACCGCATTTCCTCTAATAATTACCCTGACGATCAATTCAAAGGGACGATCATTTCTAATTTTTCTCGGTACAGGGGTGTCTAACACTGTTCATAAATATTTTGTGAGCATAACGAATAAATTCATAATAGAACTGCGAACTGAACTGCGAACTGCGAACTCATTCTTCAAAACATCGATAAACGCAGCATTTTTCATCAAACAATTGCCTCTTTTGTCTATAAAAATGACATGGAGACTTCTGAATGTTGGGGGCCACTATTTCGCCGGTAACTTCCTCACGCACGCACTCATTCGGGCCCAATCCAAACCTGTACGTTTTTAATCACTTTTAATCGAAAAACAGCTTGTCTAGCTGGCGGGATGTATCTGCACGGAGGGGATGTTTGATGTTTGAGAACGAGCAGCGAAGCCACGAGAGGAATGGCTTACTCCGGCTTACTCCGATTGTAGTCGCGTTAGGGCCGTTCATGACATCTCCGACGCCAAAACTTTACGTTTACCCGCGGACATTACCACTAGCTAAACAGGCTGATCAAAACCAGAATTTTTAGTGGTTAACCTTCCGTCCACACGTAGATATCTATCTATCCTAATAGATAGATTACAAATTTGTGTTTTATTTTTTGATATCTACTAACAACTCAAACAAACAAATTACCGGTAATGCACATTTAAGCTCCGACAACCTACGATGAGAAAAAGAAAAAGCGAAATTAAATGTTTATGATTGGCTGTTAATTTAAGGGACATTTGGATATGTTCAACACTCCTGCTGTGCAATTTTTTGGTTTTGATAATTGTCATAAACAGTATTGGAAAGGTTTTTGCCTTTTATGTCAACTTAGTCATAATTTTCGCGCAATTTATCGGGTCTTCATTATTTTCATAATTGAGAGCATTAACAAACTTGTTTTTTAAAGGAACGTTGAACAAAAACGCCATTGTAATAAACGCCAGCAACGTAATTAACCAGGGGACATATCTTAACTCCAGGTGAACAGCTTGAACACGATAGTTTAAACTTCTTAGTTGGAACCTTTTCAGCAAGTTAAATTTCGTAATTCTTTTGAAGCCTTTTATTGTTTAATCTTTTTAGTTTTTGCTTTGCGTTAGTATGCCCCCTCTCCCCCCAAAATAATAATAATAATAATAATAATAATAATAATAATAATAATTCTACTACTACTACTACTACTACTACTACTGCTGCTGCTGCTACTACTACTACTACTACTACTACTAATAATAATAATAATAATAATAATAATAATAATAATAGTAAATAAACCCAAATTATTAAAAACGAAGAAAATAAGAAAATGTTTAATTCGATGGATGTCCCTGCGAGAGCGTCCTTTCATGAGATTATCTAGAATGATCTGGGCAGAATGTGATTATTGAAATTACTTAAACATGACAAGCTGTGCTTTATACATTATTTATATTAGTTTCCTCATAAACATCCCAAAGTTCTATGTTTCTGTCAGACTATAATTGGCTAGTTAAGTTTAGAGACGCTGTCTCAAACTCAATTCGAAAAGAAGAAGGATTTTTTTTCCGGCGAGAAATGGTATCCAAATCACTTTGCTTCCTTTTTGTCTTTCTTACTCTCAGTCTGGTGGTTTTTGTACCAGAACTTGGAGTTTCTATAAATGGAGCCGGGAATAAGTATAGAGGTGGGAAAAGGTTCTTACAAAAAGAGAGAGATGTCTGGGTGAGTAGGTTTATTAGAACTTTTTTAACCCTTCCTTTTGTTTGCAATAACTTCACACTTTTTCTTATGTTATACAGCGTCCATTCCATGCCAGATCAAATGATTTCAGTCGAGTTGAGGCTAAGCCCGCCGGATATGACGAGGTTAGTTTTTATTCGGCTGCTGGTAACCGTTTTAATGGTTCATTGAACGTTAAGAGCGCTATCCAGTAAATGAAAAAGTGTTTCACTCATTAGAAACACAGAAAAGGCTGTTAGGTTGGTGCTAAGAGAAGAATTGCTTTTACGCGAAACATGCATTATTATATTTTGTTTTATTTCATTTTCATTTATTTTTTTTTCCACTGGCCGGGAGTTAATATTTAGGGCTAATTTTAAGTCATTTTCATCCAGTTATTTTAGTAGGCGCATTCTTTGTTCTTGTTCTCCTTACCAGCTTTCTGCTTGTTCTTGCTTGCCCTCTCTCTAGTACTTTTCAAATTTATCTTCTTGTCCGAATTATTCTCAAAAGGAACTAGAAACGCGTTTTCCAAAGGGAGTCGTTTCTGTTAACATCAGGGGACTACATTCATCTTTTAATATATTTTTTTTTCAGGGTAGAAGAAATGAATGAAAACGAGGAGAAATGAACGAGTTGTGTGAGGCCGCCAAAAGAATGGATTGTTGAACTTAACACGACCGAGTGGGGCTTTACCAAGAAAAAAAATGATAACCCGTTTTCTTATTATATTTAAACAAAATGAAAGAAGTATCTATGTAAAGTGGGAAAGCTTCCACTGCTGATTATTCAAGCTTACAGTTTAACATAAAATAAACAATAACTGGAACTTGCAAACCAGTGTTTTTGCATCATGTTTGTCTTGAGCTTGTGTGTGTTAATGTCCCCCCATTATTCAGTACATACGAAACAATTAAGAGGAGTTTCCATTTTATTTTTCTCCAAATCATCACAAAAATCATCAAAAGCTTCACAAAAATTTGTGCTTCCGTCAATAACCTCGAGATTAAACATGAAATATTTGTAACTGACTAACTGTCATAGACTTCCACTAGATTTTGAGATGCAAATTAAACTGCCTGAACTGCTATGCTGGTTTTCATGTGATCTCATCAGAATTCTAAAACTTAAACTAAGGTCACCACAAAGACACTCCCCAACTTGGACAAATCTTCAAGAGAGAAAACAACAATAACAGCTTCGATATAATTCTTCGCTTTATAAGTAAAACGCTTTTAGTTTTTATCAAGTTTGTACCAGCTCAAAATGCCATAAATCCGATATTACCTTACTTTGCAATCTTCAATCATGATAATAATAATTGTGAAAATTTCATCTCAGTAATTCTGAAGAGAGCTAAGAATATTGGTTGCATCGGTCTGGTTATTTCTTTGATGGCTGCTCTCTTTGAAAAGAGGAACACCAACATGGCGGACGCATTTTGTAAGTCTTGTAAATGTTGTGAAACTATTTCTTGATAACTATGTCCGGATGAGTTCTGTAGAGCCACAAATTGTTCTAGTTGATTCTTTTTACCTACTATTTAATTCCTCTGTTTCGGAATCTTGTATCGCCTAGCAGATCCAGTTTACCATTTTGATGAAAACGAAGAATTTATCATTGAATTGTCAATTCACGTATAACTTTAACAGAAACTACTAAGTCAAAGATTTTTCTAGTGGATTCAATTTTTAATAAATCGTGCGTCTTTTTCCTATGGTGTTATGAGCAACGGCAGATTGAATCTTTAAAAAAAATTAGAAGCAAAACGAGAAAGTTGAACGACATCCCATAAGGCTTTCGTGAGAACATCTGGAAGTAAAGGTCTTGCGGGAATTTGTTTTAATATGACTTTAAAGTGTATATGACAGATTTTTTTTATTTGCCTGATCGAATCTAAATGACATCCTGATATGAATATCAAAAATTATTTTTCGATTTCGATTTTTCTCCCCGCGCTTTTGCCGTTTAAAAACGTGAAATTTTACTTCCGGTCATGTCAAAACCGCGCAAAGGGAGACCTAGGCATAGTCACGTTGTGACGTCATACCAGGAACGGAGTCGATGCCAAAACAAGCTACGTGGGCCGCATTGCGGAGATCTAATTCATTTTATTTTTCTTTATTCCGCAACCGCCAAATTACGCACGAAATTATGTGAAACTGCTGATG
>Ga0126336_10001149_pt1 | contig 13115 bp, 2 predicted proteins | sample SidCmetagenome_FD_92530 | JGI IMG/M metagenome (GOLD analysis project Ga0126336, IMG submission 92530) | Coral microbial communities from El Islote,Puerto Morelos, Mexico - Siderastrea C C metagenome | ecosystem: Host-associated > Invertebrates > Cnidaria > Coral | place: El Islote,Puerto...
ATCAGGTTTCCAAACACTCGAAAACAATAAAACCACTCGGCCTGCGGCCTCGTGGTTTCAAATGTTTTCTCGTGTTTGGAAACCTGATGAAACCCTCGCACTCGTTTTTGAAATAGTACATCTTGTCCATCTATTTGAATTATTAACTACACATTCTGATTTTGAAATTTTATTTAATCGTCAGCATTTCTTAGCTTAATAAATTACACAGATCTTTTCCTGGTTAATCTGTGAACAGGTTTTTCTGGGGGGATGAAAACAACAACAACAACAACAACAACAACAACCTCGTTCCCAGGACTTTTTCCCTTTTTTCAAATTTGGAGAGGCGGGAATGACGAGTCAAGAGAACTTCAGGACAAGCAATTGAGATTGTAGGTGTTGATGAACAATATTTTAAACCACAATCGTGCAAAGCTCGACAGATTCGGTCTTGTGTTAGTGATAAAAAATAGTAATAATTCTGTTTTTTCACAGTTTCACCCCAAAACCTATCTACAAGCTCCCCTGCCAAAGAAACTGACGAGGATCATGGGAAGAGTCTGGCGGAAGAGATGAAGGAAGATATTAAAGAGATTAAGAATCTGGTTCAGCAGAAGAGATTCAGAAAGAACAGAAAAATGGTTCTGAAACTACTCGATGATCTGTCAGCAAAAGCTGAGCCGTGTTTGCGGAGGTAGGTAGAAAAAGAAATCTGTAGTTAATGGTGATCCGAAATCCTATGTGGTGAGAAATGTTAAGCGGGATTTAAAACTCGTGCAGTCGAAGATCGATTTGTCAATTTAAGGCGGTGGATCTATAACCTTAAAATCGTCTATTTCTCACGAGTTTTTTTTTACCCCTAGGATTTTATTTCAAACCATAGGAAGCCACATCTCTGCGGAAACATAATGAGCTTGAGTCCGAAAAAATATCCCTGGAAGCTATTTTGCAATGTGATACCGATCAATGAATCTATACCAATCTGCTGGGATTTACCAAGATTTAATTCAGGAAAGATAACTCTCACTAAAACTGATGATGAATAGAAATTTTTTTACAACTCTCCAAAGAAGATCGAAAGATATTTTATTGTTTTAAGCATAGGGAATTTTAGTTTTAGACCCACGAATCTAATTTTACATGCCAATTCCATGATGTGACTCACTTCATAAAGAACATCCATCTAAGGGAGAAAATACAACTTATTAGAGGAGCAAGCTGAAAATTTCAAATCAATGCGGGTCGAATCATTCTTTAGATATCTTATCAGCGCAAAACAACTGGTGTAAGAAAACGTCTTTGAGTTAATAAAACATATCCCAGCTCAGGAATTTCTCACTTTAACAGTGGTTTTTAAAGCGGCTTTACGCAAAAGATATATGAAATGTTGTACAGTTTCATGGCCGAAATGTAAGGGGTTTACTTTGTGCCCTTGATTTCTCGAGAATCGGCCGAATTCTCATAACGTAGCAATTCGCCTAACAAAAGGCTGATTTTTTGATTGATAAGTGAGTTTTTCGAGCCTTTTAAAGATCTAACCTGTTTCCCAGGGTTTTCGGTAACATTTTAGAGCAAGGTTAAACAAGCGGACGTGAGCGGCCTAGGCACTAATTAAACAATAGAGTTCTTCTGTTGAAGGCACCAGCGTGTGATAGGTTGCCCGAGGAAATTTGATATTCACAACAAATATTAGCCCGAGAACGTAGTTCGAGGACTTATATGAAGTTTGAACATCAAATTTCCGAGGGAACCTATCACACATAGGGCCTGAGACAGAGGGACTCTATTGTTTAAATAGCACACTGAATTATAAGGTTTTTGTATGGGGAAAAAATTCCGTCTATTGGAAAAGAAAATTGTGCTTGACTTTTTCAAAAAAAAACCGCCTACCTGAACCCCATTGTTGTTCTCATTGTGTAGCGTGTGGTTTTTGGGTGGATTTGAAGCGATTTCTCGGAGTTTCAGTTGCAACGGTTTCTTCTCTATAAAGGCTAAAACCTCAAATTACGTGATGCTTGTGTAGACATTACAAAGGTCAAACTCGTAGAGCTTGGGCTTACCTGTGGTTTACTTAAATACCATCCTTAGTTTATAGAAGGGAGTACCCGCCCACCCGTGATCGGGCCGATTTCAATTTTTGTAAATCTGCCGCAAATCGGGAGTCAAACACGTACGATTCACTCTCCGATACTGTCGGCCAGTGATAAATGGGACCGACCAGAAGCCGACAATTTTTAGTGTGTCAGAACACACTACGAATTATGCTCCCATAATCTCAACATATCGGCCCGACAAATCGTAGCAGGTAAGGCGGCCATTCGTAGCACTGTAAAACAAGCGATTAGCAGAGAGATTAAAAAAGATGTACGTTCTCTTTACTTTAAAAATATGATGCAAAGTAATACTAATTATCATTTTCCTTTTTTTCTCGGTCAAAGCCAAGAGTCGATGCAATCCATGTTCATTACCTTGGCAACTTTTTTCCTTTCCCTCCTCAGGTCATTTACGTGCTACCATCTTATTTGAATTGTTGTTGGAACTTGACTTTATGGGAGACAGAATAGTTACAAAGTGTACTCGCATCAACTGAAAAGGCTCAAAAGAGCCGCAAAGGGGATGACTCTTATCATTGGCCCATACTTTAGAAAACATTCTAAATCTGGTCTGCGCGTACCATTTTAGTGCCCGCCTGAAATCTGCTATTCTTTTTTGGTGTAAATGGGAAGAAACTAGAAGTGCCACAAGTGATGGTTTTAGGCCCGGCTGTCTGCGCTAGTTTGGCGTTGATGTTGGACCATGTGGACGGTTTTATCTTACGGATTTTCTCCATCCGTTTGTATAAAGATTGTCTGGGGATATCATAACCATCAAAATGCTGCCTGAGATAATCTTCCAACAGCTAGCATAATTCTAGGGAGGAAGAAAAGGAGGGGAGAAAAGAAAAATACGCACAAGTCGAGTTTGGGACAGGGTACACAGTGGGTCCAAACGTCCCGCTTCCGGTACCCTTTAATCCCGGTTGTCGCCCCTTTTTTGTTGGTTCCCGTCCCTTTTTTGTTGGTTCCCGCCCCTTTCCCCTTCTTCTATTACAAATTATAGTACAACGCTAAATTTTGGCGTTTTCCCATTGGTCGAAATCGATCACTCAGCGGGCGCCTATCAGTGCGTAGTGCCCGTTTTTAGCAATCCAATTTTCGCTCAAAATTTAGCGTTGTACCCTAAAAACTATCGGAGTTCTTCTGTCTCAGGCCCTATGTGTGATAGGTTCCCTCGGAAATTTGATGTTCAAACTTCACAGAAGCCCTCGAACTACGTTCTCGGGCTATTATTTATTGTGGACATCAAATTTCCTCGGCCAACCTACCACACGATAGTGCCTTCGACAGAAGAACTCTATTGTTTAAATAGTATGCAATGTGGTGTAAATTTTCCTTATTTCTCCCACATCCCACCACCTTGAGGATCCCGCATCCCGCCCTTTCCTTTCCCGATTCCCGCACACTTGCCATTCCCTTCCCTCCCGCGGGATCCCCATCCCCTTTTCCCCGCCATCCCGCCATCACGATCTTGTGACAATAGATTCTGTTCAAGTCTTTAATATAGCTGTTTCTAAGTATCTTGGTTGTCTTGTTTAATCGTGGTGACATTGAATGATTCAACCTATTTATTTATCTATTTATTTATTTATTTATTTATTTATTGTTATTTACCGATATAGAAATTGTAATTGTGCAAGTAACTGGACCGCCAGTTGGTGACTGCTGACCTTGTAGCGATTCTGCCCCACCCCCCCGAGATGTTGCTCGTTAAAAATAAATGTAAACGTAAACGTAAATTTATATTTCTATGTGGTATCAACATGGTTGCTGTCCTTGGTCCTTAAACGACTCGTTAAAATAAAATTCGTGCGAGAATAATCGGCTTTAGACCCGGTTTTCAAGAGGTCTCGAAGTGCGTTGAGAGGATTAGCTTTAACCGGAAGTACTTCTGCTGCACTCTTCCCACCCCCAGAAAAGTTCGATCCCCTACCCTACCCCGCTTCCCCTTAGTTTTCGTCGCCACAGACAGCAAAGAACATGGCGGACGACCGTCAAACAAACTGGTCGTGAATGTATCCATGATTGGCGAGGTGTTCAGGTAATCAATTGATAACGTGTATGAATGATAAGCCCACCACTTTGGTGGAACGTTAACTACATAGGTCATTATTATCTACTTTGGAGACGATCTCTGTAAAGATCGGCGCTATATCATTACGAGCAACATGTACATCTCGCATTGTGCTTGTCGATGTGTTTCATCAACGTGAACAAAAGAAACTACCTCATTGAATTCCTCTAATTTGATGTTTATTTTTCTGCATTGTACGTCAGCTGCACTGTGCTGCAGAATGAGTATCAGTAAATAAACGTGCGTCGTTGATCGATAACTAAAGAGCGCGAAGATTTTTCTAGCTGTGTCATTGCGTGCCAGGGTCACGAATCGTCAATCCTCGGTTTCCATCAAGTTTTTACTATTCGGGTGGCATGTTACTCTAAAATTAGTCATGAAACAATTTTTTCAAGACTAGTTACGTCGTTACATTAATGTGCAGCCTAAGAAGTCGGTCGATCGTCGGTTGATCGAAGGGCCACACAACAATCTAACAACATTCACTAGCTCATAAGCTTACTTGTAGTGGTTTGGGTGTAACTACGCCGATATCTATGTTTCTCTGTGTATTTTCTTAAAAGCTGTTACGATAGTTTATTTTATTGGTTTTTGAAATGAATAATATATTTCTCGTGCTTTGTGTCAGATTTTAAAGTGAATATGCAAAGAAAGCACAGGTGACAGTAATGATCCAATTCGAGTTTGTGAGTTACTTCCTCTTTGGATTTTTCTCATTCTGTTCTTTTAAGGTCTCTTAATGACATCATTACTTCATGCAGGTATTAGTTCATGGTAGTGGGATGTTCTCATTCAAAGTTCTCAGAGTCTTAGTCTTTCCAGTTGAAAAAATTCAGGAAAATAAAGATTGAAGGAAAAGAGACCTTAAGTTTGCAGTTTATTATGTGAAGTACTGAGCTTAGTAGAATGTACATGTAGAAATAATTGTTATATTGAGCCAGAAAAAAATCTGCTTCTGACAAATGCTCTACCACTGAGCCATGAAGCCACATATGGAAGTTAGTAAACTGTGTAATACCCTATAAAGGCAGTTGACAAGAAAAATTTGTAGTGATGTTTTCTCGAAAAGAACAAAATGAAAAATTGCTTACATTTTAATAGTACTTTTTATTTGGTTTCAGATGGGCATATTGCACTGAAAACTTGTTCACCTTAGTAGAGAGTTTTGCTAAAAGTACCTACGGTTGCCATGGCAGAAGAAACACCAGAAGGGCTTCAAGCAGGCTCTAATACCAATGATGTACTTCAAAGTTTAACACAAGATATTTCCCCTGAAACAAGGAAGCTGGTGATGGCAATGGAGAATGCGTCTGAAGAAGAGTGCAAGAAAGTATTTGCTCTCTTGGAGTCATTATCAAAATCAAAAGAAGCCAATGCAGATGAAAAGCCATCTGTTGACACAAAAGGCAAACCGGCTGTGGCTGGTGGAAATCTTGTTGGCTGTAATGACAGTCCTGTACAATCACAGCATACACCTGAGGTGTCTGTTCATGGTGAGGCTGAAGATCATGCGCAAAAGGTGGCTGAAAATCTTTATACTGATTTAAACAGACAAGGGGAGAGCATTAATGGTGACTACTCTGGAACAGAAAATCCACCAAATCAGGAAGGAGGCACAAATGGTAACTCTTTTGATGCTGACGATAAAAATGTCATCCATGAATCTGAGTTACCTGGGCTGTGTTATGAAGCAGAGAAGTTAACTGATCAACCACCGACCACAGGTGAAAATTCCGCAGGTGAACATGAAAATTTTAGCTTAAGTGAAGATGGAGACTTACCTGAACTGTTGTCAAACAAAGCTGAGGATACTTGCTCTGAAATTGAAGATGGGGACCCAAAAGAGCTCGTAGGAAGTCTCCCTGGTGGGAATGATACCAGTAGAGAGAGAACTTCTATGGAGGAAACACCCTCTCTACTAGTTGATTCTCGTACAAATTTATTGCCAGAGTCAACAAAGACAGAGAAGTGTTATCCTAAGGCAGGTGACTACGAGTCTTCTTCAGATGATGATCAAATGGCATTGTCGTCCTCCCATTCTGAGGTGATGTCAACAGAAAGTGAATTGTCAGATGTGGTTGTACCAAGAGACACTTTGGCTGCACAGACAGAAGGGGCAAACAGTGATTTAAGAAACGTTGAAGTTACCAAGGATGATGCTGTCATTGATGATGATGCATCTGAAGTAGAAGCTGCTGAAGAACCAGTCTTAGAAAGGATGTCCTCGGTGCTGTCAACAGGGACTCAAACATCATCTGAACCTGATGAAAACCTCCAGCAAAACCAGCAGTCCAAGGATCAGGTCTTAAATGTATTAGTGGGGTTGAACCCTGATGCTCTGGGTAGTATCCTGGCCAGGAAGGATAAGGGACCATCTAAACTTCCTTTCTGCTATCAGCCGCAGATTGTCATGCATGAGGAGCAACCTGTTCTTATTCTTCAACCAATCTTGTCATCGTCTTCGTCCCAAAGCATCAGTGGCAATGTTCCTGGTGTAAAAGAAGGAACAGTCAAAGCAACAGTTCCAATCATTTTGCCGCTGACCTCTCCCGACATCGACAAAGCAACCAAAGATGCTATTTTAAAGCAGCTAAATGGGGATGGTGCAGTAACATCTTCAACGTCTAGCCAGAGTGATTCTGAAGTTTTCTTGTTGCCTAATAACTCTTTGACTGGTGCTGTCCAACCATCACTAAACACAGCCCACTCATCTGGAACCAGTGATGAGTCTGGCCATCTGAGCTCTGCAGGTCAAGATACGCCGATCATTAAAAGCACATCATTGGGAGATAAAACTTCAGATGGCTTACCAGAGTGGTTACCATCATCTGAACTCGATAAAGCATTCTCTGCAGCTGGAGGAGACTCTGCTTTAAGCACAGAAAATACACACGCCTCACTGACATTTCCAAGAGTTAGCTTGCCAAGCACAAATCCTTTTGCAAAAGACTTGGCAGCTGCGCAAGAATGTGGACAAAGTGAAGTCAAAGTCGGTGATTTATCGAGCTTGGGTCTGGACAAGACTCTTCAACAGTCTTTATTTGGACCACCTAGTTCATCAAGTTTGTCACCAGGTGCAAGACCCAAACAGCTCAAGGGTCTTCAGGAACCTGGGCATGTCGGCAGTGTGACAAATCCATTCGCTCCTGATTTAACACCCAAGAAACGTGGAAGAAGACAGGAAAAGGATGTCACTGAGCATTCCACTGAAGTTGTTGTCACAGCAGAAGTTCACCCTCCTGTCAGCCAAGCTGCTGAAACAAACAGACCCCCACACAGAACACACAGACGTCGAATTTCCAGCGAGTCAATGGTTACGCTTATTGAAACCACATATGCGGACACCCCTGCTAGCTCTGTTGAACTGGCACCAGCAATTGCACAAAGTCACATAGATGAACGCAGTAAGATAACCCAAGCTCTCGAAGATCCTAAACCACAGCTGGGAAGCAAGGAAGAACAGACAGACACTAACACACCCAAACTAAAAGTGGTAAGTAGTAAGGAAATGTGGTACCGTATTTTCCCAATTAAATGCCCCCGGTGTTTATTTCAAACTAAGGGCATTGTGGACCCGGCATTTGTTTGAATCAGCAGTTTATCTGGGCCCACCATTTCTGGAGAAAGGGTTATTATTCATTTTTCTTGGCAGCCATGTATCTTGCCCTTGAATCTAAACTTTATTATACAACAAATAAATGCCTGAGGGGCTTATTTACAATTCCCTATTTTATACCCGGCGTTTATTCGGGGCCCTGCATTTTATCGAGAAAAACGGTAAGTTGTGTGGTGGAACCCAAATACAAGCAAGCACCAGGAAACTGGGAAAAAAGGTTTCCCAGTTCTCTGGTGGCTCACAGGTATTGTTTATGACAAACCCCTGTTGTTATGAATAATTATTGTAAGAAAATGACCAAAATGTGGGTAAATGATCCACCATTTAATGTCCCTTAGGCTTTCTGGTTTATTCGATTCAATAGAGCGGATGTGCCAGTTATATTAAGGCTGCCCTTTAAATCTGCTTCTTAAATAAGACAGAGGTCACATACATACAGTAGCAAGAGAAAACAAGGTGTACAGAATGTGGGTAAATTAATTCAGGGAAAACTAGGAAATAAACTGAAAGCATACAAATTTAATTATAATAAATGGAACAAAAAATTGTATTTTTAACTGTGTTTAACTGTATTTTTGTTTTTGATTTTCAGCCGGGAAAAGTACCCCCAATCTGGATACCTGATTTTGCCTGCTCTAACTGTACTAACTGCAAAGCCAAATTCACCATTTTTCTCAGAAAACATCACTGTAGAGGCTGTGGGAAGGTGAGTTAAAAAGTAACTCAATTTAAGATGCCCATTGTACTCGAAAGAAGTGACTATTAAGTCTGACTAGCCCTAGTACTGTCAGCAACAGACACCATTGGGGCCAAGATTTGGTATCCATAGTAGAGGAAGTCCGTAATAGAAGGAGTTATTTTCAGTAAATTCTTCTTTGCCGGGACCCCAGCTCCTGTCTGTAATAATGGGGTGTCTGTAGTAGCAGGGTGTCCTCAAGGCAAGAGGTGACTGTCTTAGTTTTGCTGTATTAATTTGCTCTGGCAGTTTTGCTAGGTAGAGAAAACATTGTGTCACTGTCAATAACTGCTAATCAGTATGCTCACCACCAACAAAATAACTTGATGCATGGCCCTCTTAGGACAAGCAGATTTGACTTTTGGACTACACAATGCTTTGGTTGAGGGACAAGTACATCACTAAATTTTTTCTCTTACTCTGGTGGTCTAGTCTGATTTCCACGGGTAGCTGTGCATGAGGCCAAATTTATATATCTACATAAAGTCCCATCGTGTGGTTACAGAAAATATCCATACCCTTACCACAGAGGGTCACTGGGAATTCTGAGGGGGAGGGGATCTTAAAGGCCAAAATTTTTAAGGAATGCATGAGCCTAAACTGGAATTTCCAGAGGGGTGGGGGGTTCAAACCAAAAAGATGGGAGTATGGATATTTGGTGGAAAAATACACTAGGCTAATAGTGGGCCCCAAAAAAGTCCAACGGCATAGAACCTAATGAAAATCATTTTTATGGGACTGTTATACATAAAAAAGAAACAAGAAAGTCCAAAATAGTTTTTTCTTCTGGGCAGGCAGGCTGCAGGATATGCACAAGTTCTGCCAACTGAAAATCTTTCTTCTTAAAATAAGTCCATCAGGAAATTTCTAATGCCCAAAAGGCCTAAATGACTAATTTTAAACCTTAACAAGGCCTTCACACTTCCCTATACACCTTATTCCAAAATGCGCCATTTTGGATTAAGGTGTATGGTTTATATACCAGGGTCCCCCCCCCAGGTCTCATAAGGCGTGAGATTTTTAAAGGGATGGTTTCATGGTTTTGGGTATGTGTAAGGTGCGATGTCAGGCCATTTCAATTTCATTGTTTATGAAACAATCAAAAGTGATTAATCATTTATGACTCTTGCAGTAAATAATATTTACCTTTGAAAATTTCACAGTCAATCGTGAAAACGTGGTGGGAGAGGTGAGATTTTTTGAAATTAGTATTCTGTTTGTATGTTCCAACTCAATGCATCAACATTAAAGATACCTTTTTCGCTTTCCTACCAACATTTTTGGTTTAAAAATGCCACATATGTACATCAATAATCAAAGACTACAAGCGGAACAATGGATGACCAAATATTATGTAAGATTTGAATCAATCTACACCAAAAATTTAGAAACAAATATTTACCATCAAATTTATTCTTCGACCTTAAGAGTTATTTGTGGACGTATGCATGAGTTGCCTACTTGCTTTCATTTGGTTGTTAAAGAGCCAGTGCCACCCAAAGTGCTTTGCACGTCAAGGTGCATTTTTCATATGTGAAAAATACGCCATTTTCTTGATTGTCGTGAAGTCTGATTTGTATCTTCTTCCATCGCTGCCGTTAGCGATTCGAAAGCACTAGTGTGAATTTTGACTTGACACTTAAGTGTCGCTGTACCGATTTTGTTGTATATTTCCAAATTCTCAAGTGCTTTTGCGGTGGAGAAGGAGATCTTTAAATTGGATGCCTCGTAGGGTTCAGGAATGTTGAGGCGAAGGACGAGTCTTCCAGGCTCTGCCAAAGTTGTACGGCTAAAGGAGTGCGTGTATCAGTAGCGGAGGGAAAAAAAACAGCTACGGGTTTCAGCAATAGTACTGACACTGTGTTTGCCGAAATAGAGCTACATTCATTACCGAATGAAAACAGAAGGAACGTTAATTTACCACAAAATAACAGTAAGGCGGGCTTGCTCCAAAATAATGCTTATGGTCATGAGCTTGTGCTGTTTTGCTTAATTATTCCTTGTGTTCACCGTCTGTTTATGTTTTATTTTTACAAAAAGTGTAAGTGGCTATTCTGGTTTTGCGTCCATCGACATCGGTCGACGCGATCGATCACGCAATCAATCGATCGGACTGTAATAGAACCATGTATACACATTGAATGCAAAGTAAGATCTTGAGTAGTTTTCTCCAGTGACATCTAGTGATGAAGACGTCAATATTCTTACTACTTGTTTTTGTCTTATTATTTTTATATCGAGTGGAAGTGGCTACTCTGGTTTTACGTCCATCCAGATCGATCGATTGATCGATCGATCAATCGATCAGTTGTTATAAAATCTCCATACTCGTTGACTACAAAGTCAGATCTAGAGTTGTTTTCTCCGGTAACATCTAGCGATGAAGATATAATTACTATTTTCAGAGGCTACTAGCGTAAATATCAGCTTGCTGAAAGGCCAGTGCGGCAGGGTATAATTTGCGAAACGTCCGGCAAACGTGCCAGCCAAACTTCAAAACAAAAACACAACCGTGCAAAGCACTTTGGGTGACACTGGCTCTTTAAACAATAGAATTCAGTTACTTTACGTTGTAGCAAATGCGCTAAACCGTGAAAACCTCCCTTTAAAATTTATTCACTAGAATGGTATGTTTAGGGTTCAAATAAAGCTTGAGCCTTGCCCAGATTGGTCACCTTTAGTGCTTTAACCCTTTCAGCCCCAATATCAACATACATGTTCTCCTTACTGTTCTCCATATATTTCTTTTGGTACTAGTTGGGAGAATTTGCTTACACATCAAGACACCTCATCTTTAGTGATCATTTGCTTAATTCTCATGACCTGTATGTTTGATCAAGTAATGATACTGTAAGGAGAAATTAGATGCTTGTCACTATTGCGGCTTAAAGGGTTAATCCAAATTCTCTGATAAGCACCCCTACCCCTCTCACATGGGAGTGTCCCCCCTGGGTTGATTTTTTTCCCAGCCCACTTCCCATGAGCACCTTGTTCTGTGCATAAATGACTTAAGGTTTTGTGAATGAGTAGTGACTGGTGTCAAGACTTTCTAATTCCAACAGCCTGTTTGTGGTTGGCTGTTAGCAGTTAGTGCTATGTGTTTGTGGTTAGGGCCCAACACTAGGCATGAGCTATAGGAAACTTAGTGTGAGTTCTCACTGAACATTGTTTCAAGCAAACAGCACTGAAATATGTTGACACTTCAATACATTTATCACCTTACCATCAGTTCTGTTGTCCTGGGTTTTGATTTCCACGTCTTCTTCAAATATCCCTGTTTGCGTCCAATTCTTGAGTGTGTTTGATATTGCCTGCCATTTCGAAAAACCACTTGGTCCCAGTTCCACGCCACTCACTAGACACCCCTAGAAAGACTGGGCAGGCAATTTTTCCCAGGTCATAGTAACAGGCTTGTAAGAAGCATGCTTGATAGACTTCCACATACGGAAAGTCAACGTGCAACAGGTTAAAATTTGCTATTCAAATTACTGTTTAAGTTCTGTCGAGAGACTAAGGACGAATTTGAAAAACAATAGAGATTGTCTTTTTGGCCCTATCGTTGGTTAGTGGCACAGATTTCCTAGTGATGCCCCAAGCGCATCTCACCCAGTCATTTCAGGAGGTTTTCAAATACAGTTTGTAGGCAGCGTAGAACTGGGACTGAGGGGTTTTTGAAAATGGCGGGCAGTGAAGGAAAGATGCCAAACTGACTCAAGAATCGGAGGGAAAGAGGGATATTTACAGAAGAAGCTGTGGAAATCAAAGACACGGGACAACAGATCTAATGGTAAGCTGATAATTTTGTTGAAGTGTCAGCATATTTCAGTGTTGTTTGCCTGAAACAACTCTCAGTGAGAGCTTGAACTACAGGTACATGTTTCCTATAGCTCATGCACAAGGTTTTTAACAGGTGTTGTGGGCTGTTCCAGGCTCTTCCATGTTCTGGGTGTTATAAGAGACCTTTGAAAAATGCATATTTGTTATTAAATAGAAGTCATATATTTTGAAAGTGCTTGTAAAATGTCTGAATTGACCATAGAGGCTAAAAAGACTAGAGAACTGTTTTATAATGGTTGCGCACCAAAGAAATAAAACAATCATGCTAGTTAAGTTTTACGTTGGCATATTTTTTGAAGTGGGTAAATGCAATAAATAAAATGTTTTTATATACCATTCCACAGATATTTTGTAACAATTGCTGTTCGCAACTGGCCAGATTTCCTTACATGGATTATAAGATTGGAAGAGTTTGTCCTTCATGTACAGAGGCTATTAAAGAAGGTAACACTCAAAATTCCATCTTTTTTAATTTGCACATTTTTCCCATGAAATACTACATCTGGTTGTGCTTGACTGAAATTAGACAGTCCTGGATAAATAATATTCTACAATCCACGAAAGTTTTCTGCTCAAGCGTAATTGAAATATGATGGTAGGGGATTGAAGCTATGGCAACATGAAGTTGTACTGGTGTATGATTACCATATTTACTTGATTATTTGCCACCCTTGATTAAACGCCTCAGATGGAAGCAAAATTACCAACAAATGCCGCCCTCGAAGAAGTGCTGCACCCAGTCAGAAGAATGTGGCGTTTATTTGAGGATTATAA
>Ga0126336_10001150_pt1 | contig 13115 bp, 4 predicted proteins | sample SidCmetagenome_FD_92530 | JGI IMG/M metagenome (GOLD analysis project Ga0126336, IMG submission 92530) | Coral microbial communities from El Islote,Puerto Morelos, Mexico - Siderastrea C C metagenome | ecosystem: Host-associated > Invertebrates > Cnidaria > Coral | place: El Islote,Puerto...
ACGAAATTCGCGCTGGCGATGATGCCAAAATTATGCCGGCGCATCGCCATTAATAGCCACACTTCAGGAATTTCGATTGCGTTGTCCCTGTTAATGTTATCAGGATGAAGTCTTATGTGGATAGCTTCCTTGACTCTACGGGTGCACCAGCGTGAGTCTTGATCAATTAACTTTACCTCGTTCCAAGAGGGTGGTGGCCGGTCTTATTGGCGTGCTCACAAACGGCGGAGGTCTGGGTACGGGCAAGTAGTATATCCCTGTCATGTTCTTTGATCCTCTCCTGCATAGATCTCCCTGTTTCGCCAACGTGGAAATTTCCGCATTCACAGGGAATCCTGTAGTCCACGCCGTCTTAATTAGCCGGGTCGACGATGTCCTGTGGCCGCATTAAGTGTGACCTATGGCCGCATTAAGTGTGACCTAAGTGTCGTGTCGGACTTGAAGACGGCGCGATCTATGCAAGGAGGGGGTGGGGGGGGGAATAGGGTAACTGGTTTGCATGCAGAACGTTGAAGAATAGTTTTAGGGTAGTGTCAGTCAATGTCTGCAGTAGTTATATGGAGGCATAATAATCTTAATTGCCAGAAGTGCATTTAGGAGATTTATTCCGAAGAAGGAATAAATTGTTTTATGTGACTGTCACGCAATCTCTTAATCTATAACCAGCATCCGGGCATGCTGGCATCTAGGGGGCATCTTTATCAAGGATATGAGGATAGCGAACTACCTCAAACGGTTGGAGAGAGACACTGGTGTTAACATTCTTGCCTACTCAAGCAAGTCAAGATGATTTTTGGCTACGATTAAGATGTCCATTTACAAGATAAGTTTACTCATTATTCTATTTTACATTTTACGGTTTAGATTAACACCAGTGCTATTTTTCTCACTTTTCTTGGGATTTTTGCTATTAAGCTTAGTTCATAGAGTCAGCAATGCACGGCTTCGATTCCACGTGCTGTACTTTCCAACTCAACTTTTGGCCTACCTGGTCGAACAATAGTCTACATTTGTACGGTGAAAACAATAGGAATCGAGGATGAAAGGTCGACAAAATGTTTAAGTGTCGCGCTTATCGAAATTCTGGTGAAGGTTCTGAACTTGCCGGGATAAGTTTTATTCATGAAGGTAAAATAAGCCTACGTGCCGAAGAATTTGCAACCTACTTCGGGACAACGGTGAAGGAAATTATAGTTTAGAGTGCGAATTTCTGTTATTATAAATGTTTGATTGACATTTTTCTCTGTTTTATTTGTAGTTTTTGAGAATAACAAAAAACGTGCCTAAATTCAGCCGAATTGTTAGCGAAGGTCTCTTGCCATGTGCTGTTAGCCGAATTCAGTTTGTTAGCACAATTCCTTGATTCATTATTGGAACTCATTTTGCTTTTCAAGGAAATTTATGGACATTTGATTAAAAATTGACTAAAGAAAAATTTGTGGTCCTTTTCCTGGGATGGTTCATTCATAACTTAGTGTGAAAAGTGATTTCAGTCAATTGAAACCAGATTTGTATTTTGTACTTCAAATTTCCTTCGCAGCGCCTTTTTCAAAGATGTCTTCGTATTTTATTTTGCCTTCAGGCTTGTTTCTCCGGCAATTTTTCTACGTGCATCCGAATGTGAATCTCTGTTCATATTTGTTTTGATTAGTAGTCCTTCTTGGTGTTTTTTCGAAGCTTTCGCGAAATAAAAACGTGTCTTAATGCAGCCGAACTATATTTCGAATGTTTAAATAAACGTCAAGTTCTTAGCCGATTTTGTTTGCTAGAACAATTTCTCGGTTCATTCTTGAACTCCTTTTGTTTTTTAAGGAAGGAAAAAGATGAATTCAGGTCCTTTTATCCTGTGTTTGTTCATTTATAACTTAGGATGAAAAGCTCCTTTTCGCTATCAATCTACTGCGCAAAGGGTCGCGTAAAAACGATTCGAGCGGCCTAAATAGAAAATGGCCTCCGTAATCGTCTAGTTCACATCTTACGTGTGTGATAAAATTCGCTTATCAATGTTGGTCAGAAGGCCCTCTACCAACGCTACCGTGAAGCTATCATGTAAGCTTAGGACGGTGAGGATTTACCTGGAAGAGCGACGCTATTCAGAGACCATAGACCATTTATATGTTTGAAGCATTTAACATCCTTGTCTTTAATTTTATTGGAAATGAAAACCGCAATTGTTGTTCTTTTTGTTGAAGAATACCTGTATTCTCCTGTTTTCAACACAAGTATCATGGCTACACTTGTATTATTCTTTGTTATCACATTTTGGTATCACATTTTACATGCGTTGTCATGTATTTACATGCATCACATGTCACATATATTGTGTTGTTGTTTGTTGTCGGGGAAGGTGTCCCCCAATTCCCTTGGTACAATGTACTATGGGATGGGGTCCCTAAGCAAGTGGTTGGTACTGTGTACCCTGACCCAGCCTCCACCCTCTCCTTCACTCCCTTCCATTTATTGCTAGGTCCGTGTCCCTATTATTACGCGTAAATGCATAGAAAATTAGTCACATAGTGCGCAAAGGGTAACCTATGTTGTTCCACGGGAATTCAACACTGTCAAAGCTATTATTATTATTATTATTATTATTATTATTATTATTATTATTATTATTATTACTATTATTATTATTTTGGTACTGGCAACCTGGCAATTGTATCAACTATGTTCCCACATAAGGACATACATATATATATATAGATACACATGGACTTCACCAAATCAGATTGACCATGTGGCCATTCGGTCCAACTTTAAGCGATCAGTGCAGGATGTCAGGGCGTATAGAGGTACAGATGTTGCTTTCGACCACAACCAAGTGATTGCGAAGACACTGCTAAAACTTAACAGAACTGGCAGAAAGGTACATGTTGTTAAGAGGTATGATGCAAGTAAGCTGAACACGCCTGAAAACAGGAAAAAGTTTCAATTGGAACTAAGAAACAGGTTCAGCTGCTTATCAATTGATGATGAGGAGGAGGAGGAGGAGGAGGAGGAGGAGGAAGAGGAAGAGGAGGAGGAGGAGGAGGAAGAGGAGGGGGAAGTGGACAGGAGAGTGTGGTAGTACTCGCAAGCTAGGTAGAGAGTAAGTGGACAGGGGTTAAAAACGCTTTCTGCGAAACAGCTAAGGAAGTACTAGGCTACAGGACAAAGAGCGGCAAGAGTTGGATCAGCTCCTATAGCTGGAAGGAGATTGAGGAAAGGAGACAGCTAAAACGAAGAGTACTGGGCGCCAAGTTAGAGAGAATTAGAGCGAGGCTGCAAGAGGATTACAGAAAGGAAGATCAGGAGGTTAAGAGAAGCCTAAAGAGGGACAAGAGAGAATGGGCTAACGGTATCGCCCAAGAAGCAGAAAATGCTGCGAAGCTTGGGAATATGAAGGGTGTTTACGATGCCACACGGAAGCTATGTAATCAACCACCAAAGAAAATTGATATGGTGAGAAACAAGGACGGAAAGATGTTGACGAATGAGGAAGAGGTGGGGCAAAGGTGGAAAGATCACTTTGCAGAGGTACTGAACAGACCACAACCAGAACAAGTGGCTGATGTGCTTCCTGAAGCGGAGACGATAGAGGAAATACCCTCAGGCCCCATCAATAAAGCAGAGATCAGGAGTGCTATCATCAGGAAAAGCACCTGGAGTAGATGATATACCAACAGAACTCCTCAAAGCTGACATGATATCAACGGTTAATGTACTTCATAACCTTTTTCGTACGATATGGTATAGTGAGACTGTCCCAGTGGACTGGAGTAAACACCTTATTGTTAGACTGGTAAAGAAGGGTGACCTTACCAAGTGTGGGAACTGGAGAGGAATTACGTTGATGCCTGTTGTTGCAAAAGTGATGGGCAAGGTACTGATTAGAAGAATAGCTGATCGTGTCGACGAAAAGCTAAGGAAGGAGCAGGCGGGCTTTTGGAAAGGAAGAAGTACGGTAGAGCAAATCTTTGTTCTCAGGAACATTTTGGAGCAAGCCCTTGAATGGAATGCCATCCTGTACGTATGCTTCGTCGATTATGAAAAAGCATTCGACAGTGAACACAGGGAAACCCTGTGGAAGATAATGGCGAGCTATGGGATCCCACGGAAACTTGTTAAGATGGTTAAGGCAATGTATGCTGGAAACCAGTGTGCAGTGGTGGATAGCTCAGATCAAACTGACTGGTTTACTGTGGCGTCTGGTGTTAAGCAAGGGTGCAACATGTCGGGGTTTCTGTTCCTGCTTGTGATGGAATGGATCATGAGAGTAACAGTCGAAGGTAGTAACACCGGTATCAGATGGAAGATGTGTTCCAAGTTAGACGACTTGGACTTTGCAGACGACATTGCCATTATTTCCAGCACAAGGGAGCAGATCCAGCAGAAAGTTAGAAGCCTCAGTACTAATACTAAGGGAATTGGGTTGAAGATCAATGCTGAGAAGACCAAACTTCTCAGGTTGAATACATCCAACACAGAGAAAGTACAAGTAGATGGCCAGGACATCAAGGAAGTGGAAAGTTTCGTGTATTTAGGTGCAAATGTCAGCAACGAAGGTGGTACGGAGGACGATATCCAAGCAAGGCTTGGGAAAGCAAGGGTAGCATACAACAAGCTGGACAAATTCTGGAAGAATAGCCAGTTTACCATCAAGACCAAGGTCAACGTTTTTAAGTCCAATGTTAGTTATCTCAGTGTTGTTGTACGGGTGCGAAACCTGGAGAACGACTAAAGCGGATGAGAAGACATTCGACGCTTTCCTTCACAAGAGCCTAAGAAGGATATTAAAGATCTGTTGGCCAATGCGCATTACAAACGAGGAGGTTAGACGAATGGCAGGCATTAGGGAGACTATAAGCGACCAAGTGGCAAGGCGGAGATGGACATGGCTAGGCCATGTGCTCAGAATGGATCACCACTCACACCCACGCATTGCACTCACCTGGGTTCCAGAAGGGAAACGGAAGCGGGGTCGACCACGAGAGACAGGAGAAGGACAGTAGAAAGGGAGATCAAGGACAAAGGGTTAAGGTCATGGCCAGAGGCGGCGACAGCAGCAAAGGACAGAACAACCTGGAAGGAGAGAGCATGCGGCCCACTATTCCCCACTTGGGGAAACATGGAAATTGATGATGATGACTGTGTACCATGGGACTGTGTCCCTTATTGTTTGTTTTGGTCCTGTGTACCAGGGTACTGTGTCCCTATATTGTTTTATTTGGCACTGTGTACTAGGGGACTGTGTCCCAATATTTTTTGTTTTGGTACTGTGTTCCAGGGAACTGTGTCCCTATATTGTTTTATTTGGCACTGCGTGCCAGGAGAATGTGTCCCTTTATTGTTTATTTGGTATTTGTGTACTGTGTACCTTCCCTATCTTTGGGGGGGGGAGGTAATTTTTTGTGGCCACTGCATGATATTGCTGCGGAAGCTTTTTGCTCTGAGCCATTCATGATACTAGTGGGGCTGCAGGCATTGTGGACATTGTGTCGTCTTATTTTTTGTTACATACATCATGCTACATAGATTATGTTGTCTTGTTATGTTGCTCTGCCATTACGTGCAACATTTGTTCTTCCATAATTTATATATTGATATAGCTGTTAAAGGTTTAAAATTACACAAGATGCGGGCTAGACTTGGGTTAAGACACGTGCGTAGGTGCAGTGCCGTATTCCTCAGGGACTAGCCATGTAACCATTACACATCTAAATTAGAATATAGGGACAGTTAGCGATAATTTTCCTTTAGAACGTGTTTCGTGATCCTTTATAGGGTACCCCTATGGTATAAATTTTGCAAATTGTGAATTCTTCTGGGCCAAAAAGAATGGCAGTTGTGTGACTGCTCGAAGACACTATTACAGCTACAACACCAATCATTTACACCACATTCAAATGATATTTCTTACAAAATATACATCAGGTGTCAACTTAAATTGATTTTAACTTTACAGTATTGCTGTAAGAGTGCCAGCTTCTCCATTACGACAAGAGAAATTATATGAATCAATAGAATAGGAAAATAACCTTAAAGGTTACTGTAAGAAATTACACTATGTGGTGAAACACTTTGTCAATTATTGTCGCTTAGTGAGTACTTTTCTGACATCTTCACACCACTTGTTCACAGGCATTTAGTAACAATAGCCAAATGCTGAATAAATTGTAGTACTAAAGATAAGTATGATACGACTGGGGTTACGTCTACCTGCTAACATTGTTACACGGCCATAAGCCTACCCACAGGTAAAAGGGTCTAACGTTGCCAGACCTCAACCAATCTTGAATACCTTTCCGTCAAAAACGCCATTGCGATCGAGAAGAATTTTTGTTTTATTCTTTCATGTTCCCTAGACCCACTTATAAAAACGTTACAGTTGCTGCCACTTATTGTTAGATATATCAGGTTTTAGCACAGAGGAACATTTACGAGATTTTTGTAAAGTTTCAGTTTGAAAACGTTTTGCCTGACAGAATCACGTAAATGACATGAGACATAATTCTTCTAAGTTGAACTGGATTAACCAAGTAATTCAAATTGTTAGCAAAACAATCGGGTCATCCGTGGCAAGATTGATTAAGGAAATCATATTTCTTAACGAGTTTGGAGGGGGAAAAAGTGATGCTAAGTTCGGTAAACTTTAAAATTGCCCTTTGACGGATACTGAACATAAGGAAAAAATGGCTCGGGCAATTTCAAAAGTTGAAGAGAAAACTGCTAGTGGTATCTCTATTTGTTTATGAAATATGTCACAATATAGGTGATAAATAAAGAAAGATGGTGAATTTTAAGCTCGGAGAAGAAATAAGAAAAGATGGAATATTCAACATGTCGCGAGCGTGGGACAAAGAAAAAATCTGAGTCCCCGACGGGAATCGAACCCATGACCTTCCTTACACCGGTCGGACGCTCTAACCACTCGTGGCGAGCATAGGTTGTATTTACTGAGTTTCTGGTGACACGCGTCCTGCATACTGCTAGGATGAGCAATGTCGAAGTGCCCTATAGGTGATAAATAACGAGTCTCCCAGTACAACCTGCAGTAGCTCAGAATCGTGATACCAAAGGAAATTCTCAGTTTTGCGTTTGTTTTGCCTGAAAAACGATTGAGTCGCTTCGCGACTCCGCCCAACACGGAATATATTTTTTTCCAACTAGCTGCAATATAATGCAGAATTGCCGCCTCAAAATTGCAATTAGTTTATAATGTTGATAGAACAATTACGAACGTTAACAGGTAGTAGTAAAGCTCGACTTTACGTAAAGTAAAGGTGGCGTTAACTTAACGCTACCATTATGCCAACTTAAATTTGTTTTTTCATGCTGTGCGGTGCATAAAAGAACCCTTGATTTCGATTGTCCTCAGTACTTAAGAAAAACAAACAAACAAACAAACAAATATGGTGTGGTCTCAGTCTCCTATACTAATTTAATGTGGTGCAGCCAATGATGTCTCAGAATCTCGTGGGGTACCTCCACACGCTCGCGGCATGTCGTTTCAACCATTCTGCTACAAGGCTGGTGTCTAAAATGCCATTATTATATACAATATATGCACTTAAAATTACAAAGAGAAAATTAGAAAATTAAGAAATTTACAATAATACTATTTTAAACAGAGGAACTAACTGTTAGGAAATGCCAACAGAAAAGCTTGGGGTAACCCTAGCCTGCGATGGACTAGCATCCCATCCAGGGGAAGTTGCGATGCTCTTAGTCACTTTATGCTGGGTATCCTGCGATGGACCTGGGGCCGGAGTTGTGATGCTCCGAGTCGCTTCATGTTATGGAAATTGGAGTTAAGTGCCGGCCATTGTGAGCCTCATGGCTCGTTCAATCAAGTGCACTGGACACATAACAACCTTAAAATATCAGCTAGTTTTCTTTTAATTGAGAAAGCCGGTTGTTTAAAATTTATATGCTGGTAAATATGACTAAAATGCTTTCTTGTTGTCCTATTAAAAGTTTAGCATTTTTAACATCATCTGGTAAAACAAAATTAAGCGTGTTGTCTTTGAAACTTGGACTTGCGTCTCTTGCCTATAATTATGTTTGAAGTTTTGATAAGTACAGGACGTTTTTCCTTTTATCTGTTATTGTGATTATACAGGATCCTGCTGCTTATAAAATACTGAAAAATATTTTTAGCACTAAATTATTTCAACATTAAGTAACAGTAGCTAAAATGCGATGAAGCCGGTTAAAGACCATTAAGGGCCAAAAGAAAAGAACGTGATTATCAGACAAATCAAGAGCAGGGATGACAGGACTCCATGGAGATGTTTGCCTGCCGTATTTGCTATAGCTCCTAGAAAAGGAAGAAAATGTAAACGGAAAGAAAATGGAATAAACAGAAAACATTGAAAATGGAATAACAAAACAAAGAAAAGCCAGAGAAAGAATGACTTCATGCCTTACCTGTTATGTTGAGATAATACTCCATCTCTATACCCTGAAAAAGAAAGTATTTTAAAAATGAGATATTGTTTAAGGATTCCACATAATTAAAAATGCTATAAATTAATTTTTTTTACTGCAACGAAAATGTTTGGAGGACAATTCTTGGTTTTCATCATTGTGATAGAATGAGTTTGCTTGCATGAGCAACATTAAAAAAGAAAGAGTTAAACGGTAGGTAGAAACAATTTCTAGGTTTGTAGTAGTCTTCCGAACAAAGTTATCGAGAAAATAATTTTTGAAGAAAGACACGGTATGCGCCCGCCATATTGGTGTCCCTCTTTTGGGAAACAAAGTCAGTACAGTACAAGAAATGAACATGAGTCAGTTATGAAATCAGTATTCCTAGTTTCCCTTTACATATATAGAGATTTAGATATATAGAGTAATTTTTTACGTTATTACGATGCTTGAAAATTGAAAAAGGAAGAAAAAGTTCGATTTTATAACATTTTGAGAATGCCTGTGTTTCGAGCTGCTAGTATTCACTGAATCAGGTGGTCCTCCAGTTATCGAGAAGCTCAAAAAATTACCTAAGAACAAATTAAGCAGCGGAAGGATGCAAGCCACTAAATGAGTTCATGTTTGAGTAAAGCAAACAAGAAGGTATATGAAAGGGCCACAAAATCCACTGCAAAGTGAAATACATGGTGTCTAAAGCTAAGTATATAAAGGGTGCCAACTTTTGGCAGTAATAACAACGCGAAACACATAAAAGCTTGCAACTGACCCAGGAGGACTGAAAGTTCGGGGAAAATGTGCCGATCATAGGAAATTCTACTGTTTTGGCTTATCTTTGAGGTATAAGAAAGGTACAATTTGCTTTAGGTATATGAAAGGAGATCCATTTTGATAAAAATTAGTGTATTATAGGGTAAGGGTTTCAAGCTCCGGGCAGAGCTTCCCGGGACCATAGACAAATATTTGGACACAAAGCACGTTTGTCGAGAATGAACATGCTCATTACAGGGCCCTGGGGTCACGTGCATTTCTTAGGCTGGACACAGTGCTCCAGTAGAAACACCTAGTCTGAACAAAGACCAAGTGATCATGAAAGTAAATGACAGTACCTTCGTTGTAGAATTACAGTTACTGATTGCTAAAAACCAACATTTCTTGGTCGAAAAATCTTCAGTCTGCACTCGATACATTTGAGAACCTGTGGATAGCAATGAACATCACTGTCTAGACTTCAGTTTTGATGTCAATGACGATCGTGTACTATTCATCAAGGTTGACTGTGTAAGTTTGCTCTCCTACCCCTTTGACGTCAGATCACGGACCAAGATTAGGTAGGGCTGAGTCGGGCCCAGCAGGGTACCTGAGATCTGGGGATGAAGCGGGGTCGAAACCTACTTGTTAGTTTTTAAAATTTCCCCCCAGTCCAGTATGAATAAATTCTATCTTGTCTATCTGACGGCTCCCGAAATCCAAACAGTCTCAGCTTTTCTGTTTTTCCGTGAAGGCATGTGACATAGTTCTATCAAACACATGAAATTTGGCAATAACTGATTTGTTTCTTATTTTCTCTTCTGCAAATTCTTTAATTCAATATTATTAAATCAGTTGATCAGTAACATTTACAGAAAATTACAGCTAGCTTGCGACTACAGACGCTTCTCTTCGTGCACGTTCCTGATCTGGATAGCAGCGTTCGCCGCGGGATCGATGAGAGGCACCCCAAGTGACAAAGGTAACACTACCTTGGCATAAGATATTTGTTCCATTATTCGAGGCCACGTCTCGACAACGTGCCCGTGAACCATTTGTGGTCAGTTTGAGAACTTGGCTTTCATGTTCTTCCAGGACGTTTGTCTTCTCGTGACAGTCCTGCAAGACAGTACACAACGTCTAACGTCTTCCTGTGATTGTCAAATCTTCCAAATACTTGATATCACCCAATTTAGAAAATGATAACTGAAAGAGACAGGAATAACGATGGTGTATAACATTAAATAAGCAGCAAACCAGTTCAGGCCTCGGCCATATTTTCCACCACTGGTCTTGGAAATAGCTAAACAATTTGTAGCAACAATATTCCTTTAAAAAAAAAGAGCAAAAATAGGGCTTACAAAGGAGTTTAATCTAAAAAAATGTATTAATTATATAACACCTTATTAAATGGTGATGTTAATATTTATATAACAGTGAAAGGAGGTGTGTCACGAAATTTAGCCAAATTCAACCACCAGGACCTGGCCACCAAATTGACCGAAACATAAAAATAACCACTTAAAACATTGACGAAAGGTTTCAATAACACAGCAAGTACAAAAGAAGGCACGGATGGGCCAAATTGAAGAAGATCAGTAACACAGATTGCAATTAGAGTTTTCAAGAACTGTTCAGCCTAACAGTTTTTCAAAGTTTATCTCTGTTGTTTGTAAATTAATATATAACGGTCGGGATACATTTTTCTTTGTCACGAAACTGTGATTTTGTCATTTGGAAGTAATTTCTTCGCTAATGTTAAGTTCCATAGCGAGTAAGGGCGAGTAATTGGAAAAACTAAACAAATTGAACTGGACTGCCGTGACACAGCCCCTTTAAATGGTACAAAGTCAATCCTAGATACTAAATAAAACAAGAAAAAAAGAAGCTAACATCACACGTTACTGATGAAACGTTGTAAACCAGACACTGATACTAAAACACTGTGGAAGTTTGTTCTTTCCATCACACTTTCAGAGTAAGAGTAACAACCTCGTTGCCAGGTTCTCTCGTCTTCGGAATTTTTACTGATAGTTTGCTTTTAGCTGCTACATTTCATAAAATTTTAATAGTGTTAACTAGCGTGTTATGCAGGCCCCCACCCCCGCCCCATTTAGGCCCTCCGTCGAGCGAGGCAGCCGTCGCCTGACAAGAGTTTTTTGCCCATTTATAAGAAAAAATAGTTTGGAGGGACATAGGCGTAAGGAATTTTTCATTGCTTTTAACTAAACAGCTTAATTATCACAATAGAAGTCTTACTAAAACTTGGTTTGACAGTGGCTAAGAAAAACGCTCAAAGGAACGTTTAAAGTAACAGACGTTTCAAAATTATCAACTATTCTGCATTGGTACAAATACTTGAATACGCCATATACCAAAGTAGAAGTGGAGGTGAATTTATCAATCTTCACCGACACTGATCGATAGTGGACAGACCAGAGAATGGAATCAAAGTTACCCGCGCAGTATCTGTGGCAATAACATAGGCTCGTTCAGATAATTTAATAGAGCTCTGACCACAGTTAGGTGTAGGCATTAGTAGGAATAATAATAATAATAATAATAATAAGATTACTGAAGGGAACATTCGACAAGGACTGTTGACGCAATTGAGGTTCAACTGGGGTAAGGGAATTTAGATCAAACTAGAACGTTTTGGGAGTCACTGACGGAAATCAGTACTTATACTTTAACTACGTACAAGTACTTGTTGTAGCATTTGAACATTTAATTATTAACAAGAATGAGAGAGGCCATTGTTAATAGAGTAACATTTGTACCTGCGGATATGAAAAACTGTATTGAACAACAGGCCCGCTTGCGTTTCCACAGAAGCTTCCAAGGAACGCAAAATTCTTTAAAGAAGAAAGAATAAAAGTTTGGTTACTTCAATTTCAAATATACTTTATACTGAAACAGAAAAGCAAGCAACAGAACATAGAGCCATGACACAAAACAACACAGAACTGACATAAGCAAATTAAACAAACTATCTGAAAAGAGCGGAGACTTACATAACCAGCGAGTTCTAGATGTCCCTCGAGTACAACCCTGGAAGATACTGCTGTAAGTGCAGTCAAACACAGAAAAGCAACCATACTCGACGAAAAAGCCATTCTAATGCGTGCTCCGTTACATTGTGACCATAAACATGTTGAAATAATATTTTTGTTGATACACTTCAGTGCCGCAGAATTTAATTTGTGCACAAGAAACCATGGACTAAATAATTCCATGTACGCAAATTAGTTTTGCATAGCTTGTATGCATAACTTCTACATAACGAGTGTAAAGCATCTGCTTTTAACATAGCGGTTCTCCTAAACTTCCTACGTGTTACAGTACTATAGCTATTGTTTTTTTAAAACCTGTGCCAACCTTTTCAATATCAATGTAAAGAAGATCCTCGCAGTTATTAACGCAACTTATGCAGTTGCGAAAAGAAAGCCTGAAAACATCAGGCTTGCCGGGATTCGAACCATGACCTCTTTCATATATTCATAATTTCATCTTCATCTTTCCCGGGTATATTACGAACCAATTTAATGACCAGCTCCCAGCTGGCTTGTTAGCTCAATTGGGTAGAGCGCTGCACCGGTATCGCAGAGGTCAGGGTTCGGATCCCGGCAAGCCTAATTTTTCAGGCTTTCTTTTCGCAACTGCATAAGTTGCGTTAATAACTGCGAGGATCTTCTTTACATTGATTTCTTCATTCGGCAGTTCAAATATATGAATTTCATATATTCATTATTTCATCTTCATCTTTCCTGGGTATATTACGAACCAATTTAATGACCAGCTCCCAGCTGGCTTGTTAGCTCAATTCCTTAGAGCGCTGCACCGGTGTCGCAGAGGTCAGAGTTCGAATCCCGGCAAGCCTGATTTTTTCAGGCTTTCTTTTCGCAACTGCATAAGTTGCGTTAATAACTGCGAGGATCTTCTTTACATTGATTTCT
>Ga0126336_10001151_pt1 | contig 13110 bp, 10 predicted proteins | sample SidCmetagenome_FD_92530 | JGI IMG/M metagenome (GOLD analysis project Ga0126336, IMG submission 92530) | Coral microbial communities from El Islote,Puerto Morelos, Mexico - Siderastrea C C metagenome | ecosystem: Host-associated > Invertebrates > Cnidaria > Coral | place: El Islote,Puerto...
CAGTAGCGAAGCTCTGAGAAAAATGTCTGCTCTACAGATCAAAAGACACAATAGAAATCATCTCCAGTAGGTTTGTGTTTGAACCACTTAAAATTTATTATTCCACACTTTTTTGTTCACGAAAACAGCACCGAAAACTGCCGAAACTCGAACACAATTAGAACTGGTTTTTGTAAGCTCGGTTTTCCTAACGGACTTCAGGCAATTGTTGTGCTAATTTCTTGGATTGCTTTGTCAGGTCTTTATGTATGACTCGTGTATAAGTCGAGGGCGAATTTTTGGCCTGATTTTTTTGTCATAAAAGGTCGACTTATACACGAGTAAATTCGGTATCTTTTGCGTTCACTTGCGAGTTTTCGCAGTTCTTGGTCTCTTGAATGACATAAATCCAAAGCAAGCTTACGGATTTTACAAAATCTGCGAAAGTTGCAAAAGATCGCAAGTTCTACCATTTTTTGCGTTCACTCGCATTTCTTTGCACTTTTTCATATCACTTATAACATAACTCCAAAAATGGTTCCCGCATTTTTTACAAAATTAGCATAAATTGTGAAAAAAAAATGATTCACTACTTGCGCAGTGAGGGTGCGTACAAACATTTAGTTTGAACACATCCTTAAATCGTTTCAAGAGTGTGTCGACCCAAATGTCAGGCGCGATTACACTATTCTTTAAAAAAAGTTAAGTTTTTAATGCCGGCTCCATGTTAAATTCCTTGCTGTGTTCCAAGTATTGGGAGAGGGATTGACTGATGCATAACATGGAATCCCTTTCAATTTTTAACTGCGAGACATACCAAATTTAACAAATGCTAAGCACTTGAAATGTACTATACACCTCGTTCTATTAAGTATGTGCGCAGTTGGGGTGTGCATAACCAAATCCTTTTAACCCTTACGATACCAGCAACACATATATTCGTGGAAAAATACCAGCCCCCGAATTTGCTCGTTTCTGAATAACCGAGCGAGACTGGTTGCAAAATTACAATTCAAAATGGCGGGTAGAACGGAAATCTTGAGTTTGACTTGAAAAATGGCAGTTTTTAGGTAAAATTGGAACTCCAGAGGCAATGTTTCGCAGCATGGCAGCCATCTGTGGCGGACGGGGAACCTGGTTTTTTTTTTCTGCAATAGCATCTAAGCGGTGCGGTGAATTATCGCTAGCGAGTGCTATGAACCGCGAGGAGTCCGATAGTAAACAGTGCTCGAAGTTTATCGAAGGTAGGAAGGAAGGGAAAGAAACTTAATAGTGATTTATGTTCGTGACATGAAGAAGACTGCACAAAGTGATACATGTTTTGGTTCGCAAGATCACTACAAATATTGAAGCGTATGGTGGAGTTCAAATAAACAAGCCTTCTTTCTTGGTCCTGTGATCGTTAGATCTCTCTCTCTCTCTCTCTCTCTCTCTCTCTCTCTCTCTCTCTCTCTCTCTATCTATCTCTAAAAAAAATACTAAATAAACGAGCAATTCTGAAGTATTTACAGGCGGCCGATGATAACTCTGCCCGCCTCTTAAAATTCCAAGGAGGCCCAGCACATGAATCTGTCACCAAAACAGTGACTATTTGAAGCAATATTTTGACAAATGTTGTGACACTATCGAGAAAGATATTTTGGGTATTCTGAAGAATTTACAGGTATTCTGAAGAATTTATTCGCGTTGCATCCTCGGTCTCGAATGTGTGACCTTTAGCACTAACTTATAGTATCGATAACATAAGAGATATAAAGGAAATATAATCCGAATCACGTGCAGGAGATATCAATTACGTTTATCGGTAAAACTATACTACAAACACTATATCCCTCCCCAAGTCTAAATCTACAAGCTAAAAAATGTCCGGCTAAAAGTGCTTAAATGTCTATGAGAAATACCAAAAGCGACTTTCATTGAAACGTTCAAAATTCGCTCAACCATAACAATCAAAACAGTATACATGTAGTCAGAAACGGTTATGTTTTTCTCAGCTCTTGTAAGTTCAGTTCAGGTGAGAACACAGTCTCGGGGATAGTCCGAGGGTCGTCGCAACCTCTGAGGCCTGTTTTCTACATGTGTTGCTGCTCTTAATGTAAATAGTTTTAATTCTATTCTTAGAAAATATTATAATTTATTTTAAGTGAGTGTGCAATAACTGATTGATGTAAATAGTTTTTGGTATGTGTTTTTTAGTTAATTTTGTTTTCATTCGGAGATAGTCTCTGTTGGCCGCGCGACACCAAGAGGACTACGTCCAAGTGATAAACGACAACGAACGATGAAAGGAATGCAAAAGGAATGCAACTTCCATTTTATGAGCCGGCGACGTGCGCAAGCGCACGACGGCCGCCTACTTGAAAATAATACACCGAATTCACAAGTGGCGGCTGACCTCGGGCGGGTGAGCGGCTGACCATGGAATCGAGGCATTTTAGGATAGTCGCCGAAGGAGAAATGAAAACATGACTGTTCTGTATGTGGTTTTGACCTTACCGAGGGCAATATCCCGTCCCTACATCCTCTTTAGATGGACGAAATCTACCAGAGCTGATCATAGAAAGTTACGAGTTAAATTTATTGGCTTTTTGCCTGTATCGCTTGATCTATCTGTTGATTCGATGTTCATCGATTTTTTTCTTACTTGCCTACCTGATATAGTCTATGGGGGAGGGGATGCAAGGAAAAATGCAAGGAGGATTATTGTACTCACTATGTCGGAAGGCTGAAATGTTTCACGCTTGTAGTAATCTCCTGTAGTTGTGTTCCACTTTAGGCTGAAACCCGCACCAAATTGTCAACCTACCGATCTGATTTTCAGCACGTAATCGATCGAGCCATTGCACGTAAATCCCGGAAGAAAGGTGCAAATTTAAGTACTAAAGAGGTTGAAAGGAACGTCACAACAAATATACTGTTTGAGGAAGTTTAATTTCTTTTGCGAGATAAAAATAAGTAACACACCAAAATAATAACGAAGACTTAAGATAAATACAAAAACTTAAATTATTTTGTTGAGTCTAGATTTTAACAAACAGATTTAGGACAAAAAATAAAAGTGAAAACCGATCCTTATGGCTTCGAAATGTCGTAAGATAAAAGCATTAGTGAAAGGAGGGTCACAAGTCAAGTAACTCTGCAGCATACAACTGTCCAATTCATTTGCATTCAGAGGAACCTTTGATCTGAGATAAGGTATTGTTACAGGATCAGAAACTGTGTGCTTTTCAAAAATGGCAACCGGACTGCTTTATATCCTACGGAACAATTTTGAACAGCAGTTTTTGGTCATTATATGGATCAGAATACAACATTTACCATCTGAGCTATATTTCAAAAGACAGACTTTTCAGAACCACTTTAAATTCGTTGTCATACGTGTAATCTACTCCGGGCCAAGAGGCCGATATCCGTTTCTATTGCCGAACGTGTATTTACAGTTTTATTGAGTTCATCATCAAAAGTCCGTACTAAGAAATCCCTGTTTTAAAATATAAAAGAAAAAGGTAAAGACGTGTATAGAGAGGCTACACTTCAAATCGTTAAATAGACAGATATAAACAGAAAGAACTAAGGCCATTTGTGCGAAAGGTTAAAAACCTTTTGAGCGTTTTGACCTATTTCTGTGGGTTGGTTGTAAAATTGAAAGTTGATTATTCGTTGCCCGATGAAATATTCGTTCCCCTAGAAAAATATCGAAAATTTTTATAGTTCGTGGGCGGTCATATTTTTAAGATTAACTATATGGTTCACGGATTAGCGACATTTTGGGATCAAATTTCAGTTCGTGGATGGCCACATTTAATACAAGGGGACCGTCTTTGATAAACCACATGGTTTCTTGTTTACCTAAGCAGTTCTCCTCCGCTTGTCAAGTGACATGATGCAGTCAGGCGATATGATGCTTAAAGATATTTTAACCTTTATTTTTGCAATTTTTTAGGTTGGGACTCGTTTGAACAGAAATGTCTGAACATTTTCAAACAATGCAGCAGCAGACACCTCGACAGAATAAGGTCTGAGCTGACAGATTTTTTACCTGAAGTGAAACTTCAGAAAGTGCCGGAGCCGAAAGAACTGTTCTCCCTGATGGTTAACGCTGAATTGTTATCCCCAGGCAACCTGTACTTTTTGGCTACAGGGTTGGCATCTGTTCACCGATGGCATTTGAGAGACGATTTGTTAGGAAGCCACCAATTTGAAGGTAATCTTATAGTTTTGAAAACAGCTTTTTTCCAGGAAGAACCACCATATGTGCACCCTTCTCGTAACATGCAATTTGTTAACCTTAAACTTTTAATCAACTGGCTTTTATGTGGTTCGGACGGATCTTGGTTAATAGGTTAAACTAAGTAACTCAAACAAAAAATTAGTAGTTATTCAAAGGCCTTGAATATTCATTAGCCATGCCGATGACGTAATTAGCATTATACAAGCCTCCAGTAATTATGCATCAGTGTCATTTGTCCAAAACTGGTTACTCGTGACTACTCCTGAGGCGCCAGCGCATCCAGCCAACCGTTCACCGGCAAAGTTGCTTCTAGCTGCGAGTCACCAACCAGTACCAACAGCTTCGGGTAGTGTGGACAATTCTGTGGCTGGTGCTTCTCAGAGCTCACAATCTCGACAGTCTGGGAGTTCAGCCGGTTCAGATAACCTAGAGGTATTTCTTTCATTTCATTTTGTTCGGGGGTTGTTTTTGTATCTTCGCGTATAAAAATTTGGTTAGTTGCATAATTTTTTTAAGTCTGGTTTTGTTTGGCCTTTTTCTTTTTCTTTTTTTTTCTTTGTCCCCTTTATACCCTGAGGGAGGAGACGTGACCCCACAAGCGTTTTGTCTCTTAGGACATACCCTTGTGCCTTGTTTAGATGTGACAATGGTGGTCACTCTCTTTGAGCTCGGGTTTTTTATACGTAGATTTTCTGGGATTACTTTTAGTCATTCCCCTTCTGTTGTTTTCGTTTCCCTTAGCCCCCCGTGAAGTGTATCAAGTTGTCTTCAAGGGACGTTTGAACACTTCATGCCTTTGCAAGCGGAACATCGGGGTTTGTCAAGGGAAATTAAGAGGGATGCTGTTTGGCGAACCTCCGAGCTCGGAGAAAGTGACTGACCCTGTTGAAAGACCTTGCGGACATAGATCGGGTTGTTTCCGGAGAAACACTTATTGTCCGGGCTCTTGCTCTAAGGGATCCCGAGACCTTTAGGGCGGGTGAATTACGTCATCGTGTCGATTTTAGGAAGACGATCTTACAAGGTTACCAACATGAAAAACATGTTTTGGAATGGGTGTCGTCGGGTGTGAACATTCAGAAGTTTATGAAACCGTACAAGGGTGTCTTTAAGGGTGTCACATATGATTCTCCTTCTCCGCCTAAGAAATTGTTTAAAAATTATTCTTCGTGTGATCGGTTTTCTTGTTTTGTGTCCGAGTATCTTTTGCAACGTGTAAAGTCCGGGGCTGTTCATGTTTGGGGAAGGGTTGGTGGGGTACGTAACACATCCATGGCTTGTTCTTCCTCTCACTGTTGAGCCTCAAACTCATTTTTCTTTGGATACTTTAGATGTGATACCTGATTGTGTTTATTGTGAGTCTTTCATGTCAAAATCGATGATGAATCGGGGTACGATCACATTCTATTGTCCGAGGATTCACGGCAGTATTTTGGGATTGAATGGCAAGGTTGGTGGCTTGTTGGTGTCACCCTCCCCTTTGGATGGAAGTAAAGTGGGATTAGGGCCGACAAATTTCGTCAGGAATCTGGGGATAGTGTGTTCATTGTATATTGATGAGTGTCGTAGTGGAGAATTATTCGTTACCGAGGGCTATTGGTCTTGCCCCATCAGTCAGCGGGACCAAGAATTTAGTTTCCAGACGTTGGAGGCCGCTTTGTTCGTCGTAGTTACGGTTCTTGTCCATCTTGGCTATTTCCTTGGATTGAAGAAATGCGTGTTTGTTCCTGTAACAAGTATTGTACATCTTGGTATGCTGGCAGAGAGGGCATCTTGTCGTTCAAGTCTTCGGTGTCTTTAAAATCGATTTACAAGTTGATGGGAAAGTGTATTTCGTTTTCGCTTGCTTTCAATGGGGCAAAGTTTTACATTAAGGAGATGGCTGCTTCGATTGCTAGGGCTTCCAAAGGTACAAAAGTGTCCTTGACATCTGCCTTGCGGGAGGAAATCCAAGTTTGGCGTTTTATGGATGATTGGGACAGTTTTATCCCTTGGAGACATGAGAGGCATGTTGCGCTCTTCCTCTCTCCAGATGCTTCGTTTTACCGTTGGGGGCTTTTATCCATCTCCAGTCTTCTGACTTTTCCATCAGCGACTACTGGGATGATGAGGTAAAGAATAAGCATATCAACGTTAAATTTATGTATGCTGTGGCCAGCACGTTGGCATCTCTCCAGTGGAAGTTCAACATCGTACGGTGGACGTTTATGTTGATAGCTAAGTTACCATTCATGCGTGGTCTGGCAGTGGTATACGTTCATGGGGATTGACACAAGTGGCGAAACGTATTTTCGATTTTGTTACGCGGGGGAACCTCGCTCTAACCATGTCCTATGTTCCGTCACGGGCGAATCCGGCGGATTGGTTCTCACGGAGTCTTTCCAAGTTCGATGCCATGGTATCTTCTTTGTGCTGGGATGTGGTTCAATCTGAGTTTGGCGATGTGGAGGGTGTGGATCGTGTGTCCTTAGATTCCAACACCCAGTGGGATAAGTCTGGAAATCCCTTGCGTCATTTTACCCCACACCCTACTCCAAACTCTTTGGGAGGGAATGTTTTCAATCAAGATATCTCACTCTGTGATGGTGTTGGGGTGAATGCATACGTGTTCCGACCCTTTTGCCTTATTTCTTCATTGCTGCGTTTCCTTAAGTCCAAAGGAGCGGTTGTAACAGTAGTGGTTCGAAGACAATCTCCGCTACCTGCTTGTTTGCCTTTAATTAACGCTATGGCCCAACGGAAGGTTTATTAGCTGAGCGACGTTCGATGCACGCAGTTTTATTTCCTTCAAAGCAAGGTTTCAAACCTGGGCCATTGCCTTGGGATCTGTGGGCTATTCGCTTAGCTGGAGTATATTAATTGACTGCCGTCTTGTTTTTTCTATCGCACCCAGCCTCTGCCCTTGGTTCCTAGATTGTTCCTGGCTTCCAAATGACCATGGTTTTCAATTTTGTCAGCGTTGTGGTTATCCCTCAGGGCCCCTTTGGATTGGTCTTACATTGAAACTCGGAAACAACATGTTCTCAAGTTGAAGCAATCATCCCCGTATGCTAAACAGAAGTCTTTGCTTGAAAAAGAATTTCTAGCCTTTTTGGCAAAGACCGCTGGGGATAAAGATATTTTAACAGCTACACCTGATGACGTTGTGAATTTCCTCGTGTAAAAGGATCAGTCTGGGAAAACGACGGTTCATCAGGATGCCTGTCCGCTTTATGGACGTAAAGAAGAGTCCTTGCCAGTGCCTAGGCGTTTGGCTTATGGTACGCTGGATTTTTTGGTAGGAAAATTAGGCGCTATTTTCTCTCAAACAGGCCGAACTTTGGGGGATTCTGTACCTCCGGGATACAGGAATCCCGCACCTTCTTTAACAGTTAAATCTTATTTGTCAGCGGTAAAGGAAGAACAGCTTATAGCTAGAACTGTTCCGATTCAGGCTGAACCATTCTTTATTCAAGACCAGGCAGTCATCTCTTCTGAAATCTTGAAACGTCTGTCAGGACCAATTTCCTCCCCTACTCAGCTTTTTGTTCTTGCAAGAGATCAGGCATTTTTTAAGACGCTCTTTTTTGTGGGCAATAGAGCGGGGGACCTTGGAAGAGTTAAGACAGAGGAGCTGTTGTACTTCCCTCAGAGAGAAGCTCTCCTTCTTAATCACATCCTAGCGAAATCTCTCTGCGATGGTACGTCGAATCTATTTGCTATTAAGCGTTACAGGGAAGCTTCATTGTGCGCAGTTGCTGCTATTGAAACGTATATTCGAATTTGTGATTTAGTCGGGGCCCCGGTTAGGCAAGGTTTCTTGTTTCCTCCAGTTAATCCATCGGGTGAAATTCTGCCAACTTCTTTTGATTCAAGTGCGGCACAAGCTAGGCGTACATCTTACACCCATCAATTATCAGGTATTTTTTAAGAATCGTTGGATCACTTTGCATGGCTTGTGAAGTGGATGTGCGATTTCGCTGGCACTAGCTGGAACTGACTTAGGGGTGATCATGGGTCATGTCGGTGGGAAGACTACCTCTTCAGCTCGCCATTATATAAAATTAAATTAGGTTCTGCATCCAGGAGGTGCAAGCGACACTCTAGCTGGAATTTCATCGGACTTAACGGAACGTTTCAAGAAACGAAATGGTACGTTATCCCTCCTGCTTACTTCATTAGCATTAAGATATGGGATAGCCACCCCAGACGAGCAAACCCATCTGGGTAGACTGAGTACCAATAAAGTAAACAAAAGGGGTGTGGCGGGAGGGATGACTAACCAGTTTTGGACTTTTAGTTTTGGTTTTGCGCAAATAACACTGATGCATAATTACCGGAGTCTTATATAATGCTAATTACGTCATCAGTAGGGGTTAATGAATATTCAAGATTTGAATAGTATTATAATATAAGGTGTTGTATAGGGATATTGAAACCGGTTAAAATCGCAAAACCCAAGTTGATAGGAACGTTTTGGTATTCCCAACCATTTCCTTAAATATTGAAACTACAAACGGTCACACAGTTTGTGTGGCCCCCGTGTGTTTCAATAAACGCGACAAGACCGAAAGGTAGGATGGGTAGCTGTAAATCCGTCTTAGTTTGAGCACCTTTGAATCTCCTGCCCGTCAGTCATTCGCAGTGCTAGTAATAAATGGCCACTCTTTGATTGTCAGCTGTTCAGTTACGATTCAACCTCCGATTTTCAGTTTTTAGAACTTGTTTAGAGTGAAAACTCAGCCTTTGTGGCAGGCGCTGAAAGGGGAGAGAAATGGGGTACTTATTGAGCGTAACTTTCCCTTTCCGTTCCGCGCTCGTGTCTCGTGCTTGCACTGCCTCGCCTGTTAGCGCCTGCCATGCAAGTTACGATCACTTATAATTTTTTGTTGTTTGTTAAGTAAACACTGGCACAAGTTGATAATCATTACTCAAGGTTGTGCGTCTTCTAAGGCTGTGAAAAGTCATAATAAAAGCAGTAAACTTTCCTCGACTGTAGCGGTTTCGTTTCTAGTTCAAGTTCTTTTAAACATCTTGCTTGAGGATACATACCTCCAGTAAACAAACGTTCCAAAATTAGCAGTTCTTAAACTGGACGAGAGATAACGATTCGTTTACTTGATCCAGTGTCATGAAAGCCTAATCCCATGGCTCACTACCGCACATCTACGCTGCGCGGATAAGGTATTGCTGATTTTGGTACATTTCTGCATAAAATCCTATATATTACCTTTCGGTCTTGACAAGTAGGCTTGAAGCTTTCAATCAACAACGTTAATTGGAATAGCTGTTTATAGAACTGGTGTAAAAAATACCAAGTGACGTAAAACAAAAAAATTCAAAGAAGAATGCCCTGAAACACGTTAGCTACCTAACAATGGTTTCCACAACACCACAATAACTCCTCTCTTCTGGGCCCCTGGGACCCCTCTGGGACCCTGACCAGCGACATTTGCTGTCGAAGTCTCTTTCATTATAGTGTCAAGTCATCCTTGATCTTTTTTGCTTCTTGGTGAGCATTGTACGTTCCTAATGGCCAAGTCTTCGAGTGATCTGAATGCACACGCGGGCTTAAATTTGCTGCCTCATTTTCAAATTTCCTTCCTTTTTCTCTAATTACAGTGTCTCGTGGCTGTTGAAGTTAGTTTTGAATGCGTTATCACCTGAACTCTTCACATTGCTGCTTAATTTGTCTAAGGAAACAAACAAGGAAAAATTGTACTAACTCTGGCCAAAAGTTAATTAGAAAGCCTGAATATACAGCTCACAAGCAGTGTAACAAATTACGCCCTAAAGTTCCTAATTATTCCGCAGTTCCTAATTCCGTTTACCTTTTTATGTAATCTAGCCGGCAAGAAGCAAAATTGGTCAAAAGATCTAGATATAAAACATTACATGCGGTAAACAAATACATGAAGTAGGACTGTAGATGTCCGTGTAGACCTTACGACCTCTTTTTAATGTTTAATTACTTAATGAAATAATTATTTATTATTTAAAAATAAAAATGAAGTGGTGCGACGTCTGCCTGTTTCTACCATCATTTTTAAGCACTGAATGACAGGATGTAAATATGTGGAAATAAATTCTTGACATTATTTTTTGATAGTTTAAGTCACCGTTTTACAGATGAAAGTAACGTTCTTTTACGTGAATGAAAAAAATCACATCCTGGCCACAATGTAATTTAGTTTTGCTTTTTTTTTTAGTTTCAGCGATTTATTTCATTTTTCATCGGTCATTCATATCACTTAAGTGAAACATATTTATGAACCAATGCTAAACACAGTAAAACACTTTCTGTAATAACCACATCTTTTATGACGCTTCCTGTATTTCACACAAATTCTGTCGTATAACTACAGTAAAATAGACAGAAATTGTCAACAATATTTTAACCGTCTGGTCCATTCCAAATGACTAATTAATTTTCAGTGCTTCAAGCCACTGCCCACTGAATTTGCCTTCCTAAACTCTTCTGTCTTTACAAGAGTTTACGGTTCGTGTTCGTCCATTACGACTGTTTACAGGTTGTTCTTGATGACTGAGCAAACAAAGGTCCATAACTGCATGTTAATTGTAAATGGTTCTATGCGGATCTCAGAGAACTTTTTGACGATATAGAATTTGCCATTTGGCGACTGAAAATTTTGCCTCTCAACTTGCCTCACACACGATGAAACAGCTTAACTAATTGTCTAGCAAGGCAGTGTGCTCATTTCTTTTCTCAAGTGTGCGGCAGACTTTATTCTCCACTTGACACTAATGAAAAGTTAATTTCGGACCCTGATAAAAAAAAACTGAATGCCACAAATCTAATAAGAGAACTGAGTTTTAGACATAAGCCTTTTATGGCCCCCGCCCTTCAATGTGACTTTAATGTTTAATACAGTGGTGCAGTTTTTTTATTCTTACCTAATTTACGTCCGTGTTAAAGCCCATAAGGCTCCGTTTATATGGATGGATGTTGTCCTGGGTACCTCGGGTACTCGTCTTGATGGACAAGACTACTTGGTTGGATAAGTTGTGCTTACTAGAGAGCCGGGGAGGCGGGACATCTTTTTCTCACATAAACACCGGCACGCCTATATGGGAAGACTTCTTGCGTCCTGCCTGCTACGTAACATCCGGTTTTTGATTTAGAAACGACTATAGGTAATTCAGCAAGATTTACAGCAAAGTGAAATTTAGATAATCAAGAGGACAGAGTACCCGACTTAACGAAAGAAATCCCAGGGAAAAAGGTGAACTGATTAACTTTGTCATGGTCAGCAGGACCAACCTTTTCTCATATAAGCTCCTAGCTTTGACTATTTACAGACTGAGCTTAAACAATTATTATTTATGATCCTGTCTGAGAATTTTAAATGATGAAGATTTATTTAATTGTAGGACGAGCACGTTATCAAGAATTGGTCAAAAGTGAAGATAATCACATAACAGAGTCATGTTATGTTTTGGCGATACATAACCACCCTGCTGGTTACCACCTTGTTAAACTGACAGGGTGGTTTGATTTCAACTTTGGCTTCCACTCCGATGTCCACAAAGGCCTCACCACAAGTGAAATGTTAAAGTTATTGAAAGAAACGGCAAACAAAGATTTTTTCGGTTATGATGGGTTTTTGTGCGTGATCGTAAGCTATGGATCTAAAGATGGAATCTACGGAAGAGATGATAAAGCGATTAGTCTTGAAACCATCACGTCACTCTTCAGTCAAAACAAATGCCCCTCACTCAAAGGAAAACCAAAAATATTTCTGATGGAAGCTTTTCAGAGAGGAGACAAAGTTCCCGGTAGTGATTCAAGTTCAAGCCCAGTGGTTTCTGAGGGTGATTTTCTCATCAACTATGCCACCCCTAAAGAAAAGGAAAGGCCATCGTGTTTTGGGTTGATGTCTGCTGTTCATTACGTGTTAGAGGTATACTCAGCAAAGGAGGACCTCATGAATATGATGACGAGAGTAAACAAGTTAACCACTAAATCTTACAGTGCCAGCAAAATGCAGAGCCCAACCCTGGTCAGCACGCTAACAAAGAAAGTGTTTCTCAAACCCCTACGGTCAAGGCGGTCCAAATTTTTTTTATTTTGGTAGCTGGTGAAGTGGGAATTTGTAAGTAAGCGACAAAATAAAGGAGTCACCTTAGAAGTAATATCTTGTTTGCTCATGAAAGTAACTGGGGCTCAAATTCCCATAGCGGGGGGTGAGTTTTCCTTTTTACGCCCACTTCAAAATGGCGGCCGATTAACGTTTTTAGAAGAAAAAAGACAACTGTTTAAACAATTTTAAATTTGGTTGGATTTAAACAAATTCTCTGCCGCTTCTCTAAATTTACACTTAATTTCTCGAACAAGCCTTTTTTTAAACGTGTATATCGTGGCACTTTGCATTATGCGAACACTGGTCGTTTTCTAAAAATAATCAACCAAAAATTTGTGTAAGCATAAATTGCGACCTATTGCTGAAGCCGAACAGTAAAAGAGGGTTTAATTCTAAATGTTTGACTCCTTCTCAACCTGAAAATGTAATAGGTTGTTTAAGATACTGAAAAACGCAAATGTCCGTCATGTTAAAGTGGCGTAAAAAGAAAATTAACCCCTTATTGGCAGCCCTCGGCGTGAGTAATGTAAAAAATTTAATTATACTCTCCGTGTTTATACAAAGTTATAATAACATGACTTTAAGTTTGAAAGAAAAACTCCTATATTAAGTAAAAACAAGAGATGAAGATCCTAACAAAGAAAATGTTTTTCAAGCCAAAGTATACAGAAAGGACGTGGCATGTTTCTTAGTTAGGTTAACACAAGCCAAAGTCTGAAAGAGTGGGAGAAGCTGTTATAAATGAAAACGTGAGCCAAATACGAGTGTTTCGTGGTTGCTTCAAGTTTTCTCAACCTTCCACGACATTAACAACAACGG
>Ga0126336_10001152_pt1 | contig 13106 bp, 9 predicted proteins | sample SidCmetagenome_FD_92530 | JGI IMG/M metagenome (GOLD analysis project Ga0126336, IMG submission 92530) | Coral microbial communities from El Islote,Puerto Morelos, Mexico - Siderastrea C C metagenome | ecosystem: Host-associated > Invertebrates > Cnidaria > Coral | place: El Islote,Puerto...
AACAGCTGACAGTTACCGTGAACTAGGGGTCACACAGCATCAGCTAGGTGACCTCACATCAGCTCTCCACTCGCTCCAGCGTGCTTTGGACATTCGTCTTAAACTGTTTGGAGAAGAGCACGCAAAAACAGCTGACAGTTACCGTGAACTAGGGGTCACACAGCATCAGCTAGGTGACCTCACATCAGCTCTCCACTCGCTCCAGCGTGCTTTGGACATTCGTCTTAAATTGTTTGGAGAAGACCACGCAAGCACAGCTGACAGTTACCACTTACTCGGGTACACACAGCGTCAGCTAGGTGACCTTACATCAGCTCTCCACTCACACCAGCGTGCTCTGGACATTCGTCTTAAGCTGTTTGGAGAAGGACACGCAAGCACAGCTGACAGTTACCACTCACTCGGGGTCACACAATGTCAGCTGGGTGACCTCACATCAGCTCTCCACTCACACCAGCGTGCTTTGGACATTCGTCTTAAACTGTCTAGAGAAGAACACGCAAGCACTTTTTTAGAGTCACCTTTCCCTGATGAGAACAAAACTTAAAAGAAAACGGAAGCCTTATTTCGAAGCTTCCCCTGATTAACAGGTTCAATGCCTATTCCAAGACTAAGCCATAAACTAGGATGAATACTAAGAAGGACGTTCGATATATTTAATTTAACAATTGTTCGCCGAAGGCGAAGTAAATATTGGCGAATATTTACCGAGCCGAAGGCGTACTTGCCAATTTTTACTTAGCCTGAGGCGAATAATTGTTTTCAAGCTACAAATTAAAATTTTCTAACTTTGCATGTAACGTGAAGGTATTAATGTAATGTTACAATCGATGACATCCCTTTAAATTTAAGAAAAGAAGTTTATCTGCACAGATGAACTTGTGGTACATTTTTTAAACAAGTTATCCACCACGAAAAAAACGAGTGCTGTATGACCTAATAAGCTATAATAGTAAGCTGAAAGCTGTTGGGCAGTACGTTCCTTTGGTTCTGTACAAAGTGGTTCTACGTTTTAAGTCTGTGGATGAAATCCAAAGGTGTGACCACTGAAATGAAAGAAATTGAGGGTACGCTCTTGCGGTATTGTTTATTTTGCTGTACACAGTGGTTCTAACTTTTGAGTCTGTGGATGAAATCCTAAGGTGTGACGATTCAAATAAAAGCTACTGAGCAGTACTTTCCTGTGGTGCTGCTGATAATATTATGCTGTACAAGATGGTTCTAACTTTTGAGTCTGTGGATGGAGACATGTGACCATGGTATTGAAAGCTAATTGAACAGTACCTCATTTTGAACAGTGCTTCGGTTTTGCCTGTAAGCAGGGCCAATTAGTTCAGTCTTCGCACGACTTGGCAGTGGAGCGACTCTCTACGAGCAGGCGAAGAGAAAAACCCATTCTTCTCGCCAGCACACTTTACTCGCGAGTTACTCAAGTGAGCAGGCTATGACGTTTATTATCTGATGGTGAAAAAGGTGGTTCTTAGTCTTGGTTCAGTGTGCATAAAACCCTGGAGCTTGATAACTAATGAACAGTGCGCTTGGTCTGTTTTTCTTTCAATACTTTGAAGATTATTCTTTTTCCAGTCATGAGCTTTGCCGTACTTGGAATTTTTATTTTAATATTTTCAAGATTATTCTTTTTCGATCACGAGCTTGGCCGTGCTTGTATTTCTTCTTTCAATATTTTCAAGCTTATTCTTTTCCAGTCGTGAACTTGGACGTGCTTGCAGGTTAAGTTGTTAGTCGTCAAGGATGTTGAGTGTAACGTGAAGATAAAGAGGTTTTTGCGTCAATAAATTCAGCCTCTTGCTGTGAAAGTCTGTTGGCTTCTGGTACCTAAAAAACAGGTTTGACACGTCGACCCTGTTAACAACCTGTTTAAAAACATATGGGAGCTTTGACATAACAAAAGAAGCATTGACATCATATATAAGGAAGCATTGACATAATAAAAGTGAGACAGAATGGGGTGACGCACTGCGCATGCTTGTTGCATTACCGTACACATCGTACACGAGTCTCCAGTCTTAGGGGACTCGTGTACTCAGGTTTAGGACTGCTCTCAGGTTTAGGACTCAGCATCCCAGAAACAATTTCTCTTGAGAACCCTCGACAGAACATCCGACACTGCTTTCCAAACTAAAGAACAAATTAATTAAGAAAAGAAAAGAAAAGTCACGCACCTAGAAAGCTTGCAAATAGCAACTCCTTATAGTAATAGGGTCGAGGAAGAAATGGCGAGCGGACTGGGGAGAAGAACGGGACAACGGAACTTTTGTCGCTCCCTCTTGTTCATTGTGGCTACCGGCTTTGCTGCTCGGATCACACCATCAACTCCCTGTAGTTCTTTTTTAGCCGGGGGAAGAAAGGAGAGGGCCACATTATCCCGATTATTTGTCGATTTTTGAAAAGAAATGGCTCTACTTTGACTCCCCAGTTCTTGATATCCTGTTTCAATATCTAAACGTAGCTTCTAGGAAGTTTGTAAACAATGAAACACAATATTTTTTTCTTACTTACAGCTCTGTACAGGCGGGCCCAGGTTTAAACTCATCTTCTTCCATAAACGCAAAACATCTTGTGCTTACAGTATCCTTTTTAGGTTTGTAATGCTTGAACTCGAAGACTATTGCTGTACCTGGGATGAAAAAAAGGCCAACAAACATAAATTAAACAACCAAAAAGTCTCTGTAATTGACGAAGAGTTTGCAGTCGATGCAAGGCAGGCATGAATGACCATTTTGTTAAAAAAGAAAACGCAAAAAACCAAACAACAAAAAAAAAAACAAAAACGAAAAAACGTATCAAAGTTGTCGCATGTGGAAGCGTTGGATTTCGTGTCCAATTAACATATTAGGTTGGAATACTCGGAGCAGAGAGGCTTTTTTTTTTCGCTTGTCATCAAATAAAATCAGAATAAACCCAATCCTGTGTGGTTATTTCAAGTTGTTCGTTTGAGTGGTTTATTTAATTTGTTAACTGTTTTTACTGTTACTGGGTATCAGTGACTCTGCTTTTAGCCGCGTGACACTCTTACTCGAATGAAATTAATGAAACGTAACACATCATCATGTCCACAACAATAACATCATTTTACCTCTTGGTAGTTTTTCTATGGGTTTCTGTATTTCAACATCAACACCAAAGTTGATAAACTTGCCATCTTTTCTGTTTGATATGGGCGTGTCTTGAGGTGGAGTTACATTAACACTGTTAGCATCTGTGCAACAGAAAGAAGCAAAGACAATAATGCCTCCTTAGTGAAAGATGAGGTAAGCTCTCTACTGAAACTCGGAATGGAAGAGGAAGCAAGAAAGACCCCAAAACACAGGAAGGAGGTCAACCGAACACGAAGTATGGCAGCGAGGCTTCTGTTGAAGTGACATGGAATCCCGAGATCAGGATCGGCACGAGTGGAGGTGGATGTTGTTGATGTGGATGTCCTATGCCTCAGCTAGGAGGGATCAGGATAGAGAGAATAAAAAAATAAATTTTGAAATGTGAGGGGGCTATGGGAAAAAGTATTCATTTGGTTTCAAAGTGTGCTCTTCGTGAAATAAGAGGGCGTCCTGTTAGACTGATCGTCACTGAAACGAGGTGTGCACATGCATAAATGCGTGTATTTAACTTATAATTAAGGAACTGTATTTTTGATGTTTGCATTCGAATAGTGTCCTAAAGTCACTCAATTGTGTAGGTTTTCTCCAATAACAGTGCACAAGATCTTAAACTCTTTTTTTTTTCAAATTACCTTTAACTGAGGCAGTAAACAAAAGGATTGAACATGCTCATTCTTTAACCAATCTGGTCAACACGATCAACATGGCGATGCCGAAACCTTCATATGGTTTCCTAGGCAACAAAGTCTCTCCACCAGCTATGAGACGCAAAAAAGACAACAACAAATTAAAATTTAGTCTTGATGTGTTGTGTCCACTCCCCTTTGAATTTTTACATTTTTTCAACCCTTCAAGCCTCTTTTTCAACGTGCATGTTTTCCTCGCTGTTCTCTCTCTTTATTTTTAATGATTAGTTGGGAGAATTTGGTTAAACATCAACGCATTTTATCTTTGAAGATCATTTCTTTATTCCCATGACCTGCATGATTGATCCGAGTAGTGATACTGTAAGGAGAAACTAGATGCTAGTCAATATTGGGACTTGTAGGATTAATAGCCTGAGAAAATAGCCGACGTTTCGCGAGGTCGCCACTTACGCAAAACAACGTCTGAGTAACGAGCGCAGAAATGCCATACTGATGGCGTTCATTACCCAGATCTTGGTAGTGCTTCTGATTAGTTGGAATGTTCTTTCAACCAATCAGAAACACTACCTAGACCTGGTTAGTGAACGTCATCAGTATGGAATTTCTGCCCTCGTTACTCAGACGTCGTTTTGCGAGGGTTCAAGTGGCGACCTCGCGAAACGTCGCCTGTTTTTCTCAGGCTAAGGATTAAGGGCTTGTAAGGTTAAGGTACACTGTTGTTAAGTCCCAGTCACTTTTAGAGAAATTACTCAGTAATTACTGGTTTTAGAATTCACCATATTTTCCGGTGTATAAGTCGAATCCTACTATTTAGCCCTTGAAATCACATTTTTTTTTCTATTTCTGGTATGTGAATGGAGTAAAAGATGGGGCGCAATTCTATAGAAAGATTAGTCTTATTAGTCTCGCAGAGTGCCTTTAAGGCTAAAGAACAAATATCTCTTAACAGATTTGCACTAAAATTTACCCTTTTATTCCCAAAATACCTATAGCTATGTCAAATGAATCACCGCTGGTAGTAATCCAGTTTTTGCAAATTGACTTACCTACTGAAGTGACAAAATCAAGTTAGCTTTGATCCACAGACTCAGTATCTTTCCGTTGTATGGTTAAAATTTTACATACAGATAGTTACAAATGGTTACAATGTAAGAGATGGGGGTTAGTTTCTATAAAGGAACTGTGGTGCTGCGTCGGTGGGGAAGTGAAACTGAGGGTTACCCCTTCGTCCAAGGGTTCGCTCTGACGAAGGGCTAACGCTGGAAACGTCAGCTTTCAATTTCTTTGGGTGGTCAATCCAAAGTCTTGTGTTTCATAGTCAAAAAGAGTGAGCCGATTAGCAACTTACCAACTTCAGGTGGGGACAGCGTGGCTAAGTGGTCAGCGCTTTGAACTCGTATCACGAAGGTTCCGAGTTCGCATCCCGCTCCGACCACTAGCTGGATATGTTTCTCGATAGTCCCGAGTTCAACTCCTTGACCACGCGTGTAAATAGCTAAATGGTTTGCCTCCCGCCAGTCGGGGTTTTTAGTTATCTTATGTTTAATTTGATTCTTTGTTTATGAGTCTTTCAGTGGAGTGCCTGTGAACCATCTGTATTAGCTAAGTGCACTTCTACCTTAGATAATACCATTCACCATTTTTTTACCATCAGTTAAACGAAGTCTAAGTAAAACCTTCAAGCACTTAAGGTAGTTATTAAACCACATCTTAGTTGACCAGTTCTAAACTTTGTTTCATTAATGTAGCTGCCCCTTGCCCTGTGTTTGAAGGAATTTCTTTCTTCCTTTCATATTTCCTACATTATATTGTGACAGTCAATTTATTGTATGTTGTTGTTTACCAAGCTTGAAAACATTTTCGATAATTTATGATACTGTAGAGACCAAAGACTGGTGACTGAAGCACACAACTGCCTTTAGGACACTAAGACTCAGTCAGCTTGTCATCCTCCATTTGAATGGTCACTTTTTCGGATTTCATCCATAATCTCAAAAGTTAGAATCATGTTGCAGTGCATAGTAAAAAGAAAAGTACCGTTGAATAGCGTTAATTTGGATGGTCACACCTAAGGATTTCATCCACAGACTCAAAAGTAGGAACCACCTTGTACAGCTTAATAGCAGTATCATCGGAGAGTACTCCTCCGAAGTTCTTATTTGAACTGTCACAGATGGATTTCATCCACAGACTAAAAAATTTGAAAACATGGCATGATCTGAGGCCAGCTTGCCTGTGGGAGTGAAGTGTGCCGGTCTCTACCCTGAGTAAACAAAAACAAAAACAGGGAGAGGGTGAATGCGATCCCAAAGAGCTATCGTTAGAATACATGAAGGAGAAATAAAGAAATAATGGACAATTATGCGTTTCTGGAAAACTCCCCAGCCACCCCTCCCCTAACTCAACATTTTGCTCAAAGTGATAATAAGTTAAAAAGTTAGTGTTAATGTTGAGTTAGGGGAGGGGTAGGTGGGGACTTTCGGAGAAACACATAATGATCCGAACATTCCAAGAACACGAGCCTCTACCAGTTGAAAAGGTAGATGAATCGAAGACTTCTTTACGAGAGTAATTGAGACGTCAAAGCCACTTGGCAATGTATATAACGCATACTGAAACTTGGAAACATCAGTGTATTGAGAGCAGGAGGCGAATGAGGGTTGGATGAGGGTTCTTCTCTTCAACTGCTTAATTTGGTAATATCACAGCGATTATCGTCATCATTTCTTTTTCAGACATAATGGTAAAAAATGTCCTACCAAAACTTCATTTTAGTTAGCCTAGGGAAAACTGATAGCTCGCGCTGTGCTTTTGCATTTGTTTAAATTTTTTCTACAAGTCCCGCATACTGTTCGGCCCGTTTCATCATGGTTTCACCTCAGATAAATAACATCTATAAATTCTTCAGCGACATAAAACGTCTGGAATTTTTCGCTTCCTGTGTTTCTAAGATTTTGGGAAACCCCTCTGCATATCCTGATAAATTAATAGTACGTAAATCGCTTCAAGGAGTCACGCCACATTTTGTGTCATTGTTTGTCGATGTTGCCCTTTATGAATGTAAATCACAAGAGTTTCAAACAATTCGCTCGAGTGAAACATTTGTCATTTGAGCTGTTAGAGTTATCCTGTACACTGCTCGTCATATCCCTGACAACTTACGCAGTTTTGAGGCTCTTACTGAGTTGATGCAGGTGTGTTCAATCAGTGTTCAACGTCCAGCTTTTGTCTTACGGAGGTATAGTTTATAACATTAACGAAGAATTTTGAGATGTAGTCGACGCTAACATGATTCGTTCTTCGATCCGTGGCCGCGAAGATTTCTTGGAATGCAATTTAACAATTCTTGCTGCATAGATCAGGGTAGCAATCGGTTCTAGGGCTCCATGGCTTAACAATTCCGGGTTTCTTGTTTTTATGACAGGAAAAATGGGGCTCTAGGGCTCCATAAGGAACTCAAAGTTCCAAACAACCAGAATTTTGTCCAGGCGCCGAGCAGAGAATAAGTGCGTTCCCAGAGCGAACAATTTAGGCCCCTCCCTTTTTTTTTTTTAGGCCCCCTTGGTTTGGGCCTTTAAAATAGGGTACTCCTAGGTTTACCTAGGCACCTATCTCGTAAACGACCGCGAAAACTTTAACTTAAAGCAAGAGAATGCATATTATTTTGTTGCTCCAAGTCAACTGATCAATAGCCGTAATTAGATGATGAGTGCGTCCGTAGACTTTCAACAGAAAATGTTGACAATTGACGTTTTGGCAGCCTGGTTTATATGATGCATTGAAAACCGTAGACGTTATTAGAAAAGATAATGAGAACGGAAACGAAAAGACTAAACTAGAGACGCAGGTTTTGTTTACTGAACAGAAAGCTTCGTTACGCTTACCCATAGTTAGTAGAGCTATGGCTTACCGAAGTGGCTCAAGTCTCGCAACGACTGTGAGTGACTGACAATTGGATTTGTACGGCTTTGGCTGCAAAAAGGGGAAAGATACTAGATTTTTTAGGCATTAGGCCTGGTTTAAGCTATAGAAACTCAACTCTTGGAGTCTGAGATGGGTTAGAGTGTGCAGAGCTCTGAGGCACCCAGATGCTAAAGCGTTACGTTTCCCTGGGGGCTTCGTACAGAATACTGGATAATTAATCTGTAATTTTTTTGAGATGAGCTTTCTCATCCCCTTGTCAGCGCTCGATAGTTTATACCTAATTCAATAAAGGTTGCTTTGGGCATTGGGCAATTGGGCATTGGGAAGCTATTGTTTGAGGTCACTCAAGCAAAGCATTGCATTGTGTTCCGTATGCCCAAATGCCTAATGTTCAATTGCCAATGACCAATTGCTAAAGCAACCTTTATTGAATTAGGTATATATATTTCTTAGTTGGGATAAGCTTTCTCATCCCTTTGTCATCGCCCGATAGCTTATATACTTCTTTCCGTAATTTGTATACGGGTTTAATATGACCGTAGTCTGAGTCACAAGACGTGCGGAAACGTGCAAGACGCACAAAACCTGGTTCGTGATATTTTCCAGGCATGATCACGATGCGTGCTGCAAGCGTTCAACGCAAGACTTATCATTCATATTGTTGAAGGAAAAATCATCCCAAGCACGGAATTAAGAGCCACACGTATTCGCCAAGTAAATGTCCGCATGCCTGCGGACCTGAATCCTAAATCCTTAGATTTTATTGGCTAATTACGCGCGCGTGACCGGTCCGCTATTCCGACCGGGTTCCGACCGGAATCTGAGGGATTAAACTTGAAGTGAAATCATTTTCCTTTAGCGCAAGGAAACGTTGAAATTTTTTTCCTCTTAGAATGGAACTTTTTGCTCAATAACAATTGTAACGTGAAGGAAAAATTGGCAATGGAATACAAGGCTTGGTTATGCTCTAAAAAGGGGAGTATTCATGTGATTTTGTTGACAAAAGCTTGCTCGTTTGCTTGTCTTCGAATTGTAGTTTTGTCAACCCGCCATTTGACCACTGCAAATAAGCCTTTTGACTTCCGTTTCTCAGTTGAAATTTCTTTAGTTTCCTTGGCGTTTTCTTTCCTAATCTTGCCCCATTTAGCTTTATTTAAGACAATATGATTCTTAGCTAAAATAGTCAAATATAAACCGTGCAGGTACGCCGTGTCTTTGACAAGAACTTCTGACAACAAGTTTTCCAGTGTAGTGTTCTCTGGGTGTATGTTTGCGAAAATATTGATGGAGAACAAACAGAGCAAGCACAAATGCTTAAACTAATAAGATATCGGAGGCAGAGACTCAGGAGTGTGAGTACTTTCCATTGAAAGTCTCACTTCAATGTTTTCAAGAACTTTCGGTAAAAGAAAAATTTAAACGTGTTATTTCGTTTTGAATCGAAACAAAGCTTTACGCAAACATTTATTCGCCTGTTAGCGTGAGTTTTTCAAAGATCATTCTTTAGTTTATGTTTCAAATCGAGACCAAGGTCTACATAAAATCTACGAACACGGGTCTCTTGCTCCACTACCAGAGCTATGATGTTGATATGCGCTATAAACGAGGGCTGTTGAAAACCATGCTTGATCGTGCGTATCGCTTATCGTCGTGTTAGTCGTATTTTTCTGCATAATTTGACCGATTGAGAGTAATCTTCTCCCGGCTGAAATATCCGCAACAACGTATCAATACTTCCATTAGGATTTTTGTTGCTTCAAAGGCCGAAGACCAGCAACCAATACCTGCCCCTGGAGATAGCCCAACAGTTTGAATAGCCCTACCCTTCAAAGACCAGGTTTCGGCAGATTCGGTCCGTGCGCAAAACAACTCAAAGACCTCAGCCAGAATACCCACACAGTCATTCAGCCTGTTTTTGTTAGCAACAAGATCCAACAGAAACTTTTTTGTAAACCAGCAGTGTGTAGTTTATAAATTGTGCGATGCAAGTTATGTAGGGTACTGACACTCAGGCACTTACAGCAGCGCGTGAATGAGCATATTAGAACCAATCATCTTCTAATGGCAAGCACTATACTGTATTGTCCCGAAAGACCTTGACAAACAGTTTTTTGTCCTAAACAAGTGTCGTAATAAGTTCGATTGTTTAGTGCACGAAATGTTGCTAATTTGAGAATTGACACCATCTCTCGATGTCCAATCGGACTCAATTCAAGCCAAACTATTTGCGTGACTCTTCATTTATTATTTATGTTAACCTTCACCTAACTATTCCTGACAGTTTATCCGAATCATTTTAAACTTGAAAATGGCGTCATGACGCCAAAACGTCGTTCGATTTTATCCGCGTTGTTAGTTACTTGTTTGTTTATCGTAGTCTATCCTTCAGTTTTTCCTACGGTCTGCTAACGGCTCTTTCTTATGCGTGCGTAGAAACACTTTACAAACGAATTCGCAAACAATTCGCCTTCTCTTGTCTTCAAAAAGGCAGAAAAACTAGACAAGTTGTTCACCGGCCTTGGTCGGTCCGTATAGGGAAAAACTGTGTCCTCGGTCTCGAGTATCGGCCTCGGCCATAGTTTTTTATCCTTTCATCTACAGTATGCGTCACTGGATTTGCAGCCGAAACTCGAAAACCGTACCCTTTTTACGACCAAAATAAACCATAAACCACAAAACCCATAACCTCTTTTGGCTGAGATAATTATATCCCCTATATCTTAGAGAAACACAGCTCAAAAATTTCCAACGGTTTTGGGTCAGAAAAACCTATGAGTAACTTATTTAGGGGAGCACCTGTTTGCTATTCACTTTGTTTCTTACTACATTCCCCTATTGCATGTTCCGAGGCTCTGTTAATAAGAGACCGCTATATCTTTTTGCAGGTTGTTCAGTACCTTGTCACCACATGCAGTATTCCAGCAAGGCAATCTTAACCACTGCTGATAATCAAACATGGCTTTACAGCCTTATAGAGACCAAGAATTAAATTATTTCAAGTTTTTGTCCATCGTTTTAAACGAATTCCCCAAAGCCTTACGGCAGACCTTCAAGACCATGTGGGACAATTCCATCGGACACCGCCCTGGATTTCAGTGCTGGGATGATTCCCCTGCTGTGCGAAATTTGTTTGTCTCCACAGAGGGTGGAATCACCAAAGTTCCTACTCATCAATCCTATAATGAGTGGGATTGCACCGCTTTGTTTCAGGCCACTATCTACTCGCGTACCTTCGCCTTACTAGGTAGCTCAGGTCACTTTAAAACACTCAGTGATTTGTACGTGAAGCCCCGTGGTGTACTTCATGGAAGTTTCCATGCATCTGTGGTGAGCCCGGGTGGAGACGATGCTGAAACCTCTGCACTCGCGATTGATCAACTGCGACTTCTAAGAAATTCACTTTGCCACTCGACCAGTTCTGAGATGAACAAAATACCATTTGACCAGTACGTGCAACACACTAAGGATGCGTTCAAAGCTCTTGGACTTAAAACCGACCCGATTGATGCCATTGGAAGTTTGACCGAGTCAGACTTTCCCACGAATGAAGTTCGTAAATTAGAGCAATGTATCAAAGAGGAGACTCGCACGTACATCAATTTTCTCGAGGGAGTAAGCTCAGATATTAACGAGTTGTGAGCTCTTTCAACTGCCTAAAGCGGAGGATGGAAAGCTATACTGCTAACAAGGAGGACATCGCTATGTTGGAGAAAAAGATCAGTGAACTGAAAACAGCGCAAGACGAATGGCTTGCTCAACCAAAAAATTCCGGTAATGACTGTTTTTTTTAAATAATTTAATGTATACTTCTACGGTAATGTACTACTCAATAAAAAGTTCCCTTGAATAATTCGAAGAATCGGCCACATTTAGGGCAGAATCAATCGCAGAAAACGGTTTGTCTATCTTTTGCTTGTTTTGAAATTTTGAGTAATGAAGTTAGGTACTTATAGCCCCTTTCACAGTTTCATTTTCTCATTTGCATTACAATGCATTTGAACCTGGAGGCAGTTTCGGGCAATTTTGCAGTTTCTGCCTGAAATTGCCTCACATCCGTGACGTTCAAATGCATTGCAATGCACTGTGTGGGGCTACTATCACGTATTACGGCTTAACTAAAGCTTTGCACGCATGTGCAGAGCCTGTTACCAGGTATGATTGGAGCAAACAGCTACCGGCACTCACCATCATTGGATAACACATCGTGAAGACGAGGCTGAGGATGAGTGCTAGTGCTAGAGCTAGTACTAGTGCGCGTTGTGAATAAATTACCGAATGCTAATGATAACTTACATCGGACACTCACGCCATGTTTCTTTATGGACGGTAGATCAGAGGATAATAGGGTTTTCGGTAGTGTACTGTCGACTTTATTAAGGCCCCCTTGTGGCTTATGTCAGGAGGAGAAGCACATTACAATTTGTAACGACTTAGCTCATTGCAAATTGTAATGAGCTAAGTGTATTCTGGCCACGTCAATAAAGGTTACTTACTTTACTTACATAAAGGCAGGTTTCCAAAATCGGAGGGGGGCGAGGCTTAACAGAACGGGTTTTTATAAATGGCACATCAGAGAGCAAAATTTAATTCCCTCTTCCAGTTAAAGTGGGGAGGACGTTATCACAAAATCTGACTTCCAAAAGATGGGAGGGAGGGGAGGGTCGCATTAGAGTGGGAAGCCTAATAGCGAGAGGAAGGGGATGTTCTTGTCTTTACGTTTTGACCTTAATAAAACATTGTCTTGGAGCAGAGCACTTTATGATTCCTCCATTTTTTGTCTATTAAAAGGTACAAAACCATCGCTACCAAAATCTTGCCTTCCACCAATGGTCCCCGACTTCACTGGACGCGAGGGCGAGTGTGAGGAATAATCGCTCACGTGACTTCTACATCAACCCGAATGGTGTCGATCTGGGGTTCACCCGGATTCCGGAAAAACATCGGTTGTCATCGCAGTGGGTCATTCTCTCAAATCTCAAAAGTTGCCTGTGTATTTCATCTCACTGCAAGGCCTTCAGTCAAAAGCAGATCAAAGCTTTTAGGGTTTGTTAGACCAACTGTCACAACTGATTAATCATCCGTTCAGCGTTTATTCCTTGACGATGAGCTTTGCAAAATTTTCACCGGCATTCCATATCGCTGTGTATTTATTCTTGATAATACCGATGACATATTGGAAAGTGGTTTGCCAAAAGTGAAGGAAGGCGTTGTGCAACGTCTTGAAGAGATTCTAAGAAGAAATGATAAGGTGACTTTCGTTGTAACCACAAGGGAATCTCTCGAATTTATGAACTTGCATTTCCAGGGCCACCAGCCTACAAGAATAAGACCATTAGATGAAGCCTCTTCTAAATCTCTAGTTTATGAATTACTCCCAAATGCGATCACCTCGGACTGCTCAAGAATTACGCAAATC
>Ga0126336_10001153_pt1 | contig 13106 bp, 8 predicted proteins | sample SidCmetagenome_FD_92530 | JGI IMG/M metagenome (GOLD analysis project Ga0126336, IMG submission 92530) | Coral microbial communities from El Islote,Puerto Morelos, Mexico - Siderastrea C C metagenome | ecosystem: Host-associated > Invertebrates > Cnidaria > Coral | place: El Islote,Puerto...
ATGAGGCCGAGGGCTTAGAAATTCCATTTTTCAATTCCAGTTTTCAACTTTCATTGACAAAAGCTCAAAGGACTGACTGATTTCTGATAATAATTCTTATAGCTTTAGCGATCGTTGACTTTTTTTGTCATACTCTAATAGCCGATACAAACCTCGAGCTTACAACCACATAGCCAATCAGATTCACGTATTAACCCTTTAATCCCCAATATCAGCATGCATTTTCTCCTCACTATAGTTGGGAGAACTTGCATAAAAATCAAGACATCTTATGTTAATGATCATCTCCTTCATTCTCGTGACCTGTATGTTTGAACAAGTAGTGATATTGTGAGGAGAAATTAGATGATTGTCACTGTTGGGACTTAAAGAGTTAGTAATGTCGTGCGGCAAATGTCTTCGTGAACGGTTCTGAAATAAACGATGCTTTCAGGAAATTTACTAAGATTTCGTCCGACCATTCTAAAATTACACCTTGTTTACGCAAGCCAAGAATTGTCGTAGCGTAGACGTTTTATAATTTAAAAGAGTTTCTAACAAGAGTTTTTCCTTAATAAAAATCCAATCATAAAAATTGCCCTCGAGGCAAAAGATCACTTGAAAAGGCGGAAATTTTCTGAAGAGAGGGCTGGGACAAACTAATTACTGCTAACTCTCAGCTATGCTAGTTATTCAGAAATTGTTTTCTGGAATGTTGTAGGAACAGTTTGGGTATTTTAGCAAAGAGTGAAGTCAACATTTAGCATATTCTTCTTGACATCAAACTGTTTCAAGGTGGCAGGTATTAAATTCAATGTTCATCGGTTGCATTCCAAGTCGTTTAAGCCGGACACGGCATTTATATTCACAGCATATTACTTGTGTATTCGATCTAAATCTTCGTTTTGGAGACAATAAAAACCGCACATAAAACTTCAAAACCGGAAAACGCACTTTTGTTCGAAAAACAATGCGTGTCGATTTCCAAAACGGCAAAGGGCACTTTTTGTGGTTAAGTGATTGACCTCAATAGATTGTGCTCGCATTTTATTCATAACTCACCAATGAAGTAAAATGTCTGTTGCATCGTTGAAGCGATCAACTCAACTATAAACCATCGGTATTAGGAACATTTGTTTTGCTTAAATGTAAGATCAATTCTTTGCCAATATCTCTGTGAATTAATACCCAAATAATTGTGACCTTCTGCCAAATTAAAAGAAACAGGGCGGTAGATTACAGAACGCGGAATTAATTTGTTAAAACTTAACATTTAATTAATTTACTGAAAGTTTTAGGGGGAGCATAATATTAGAAATGAGAAGATTAAACATTTCCGTTCTTAGTGTAATAAGTTCAACAACTGGTAAAAAAAATCCCAAGTTCATCAGTCAGGTAGCAAACGGCAATAAAAGCAAACAGAAACTCGAGAAAGAACTGCTCAGTACATACCATACCACACTGCAGGCATCACTGTTCGATTTTAAAAAGAAGCAAAATTTTTAGTGAAACGTTTTAAACCAGTTAATTACTATTCTGTGGTATTTGCTTTTGCTTGTTTAGGAGAACATTTTCGTGTTTATTTTATGACTCGATGTCTGACAAGATTTAAATCTCATGTCATGAACACTTTAAAGACAAACAAGTATTAAGGCTGTTTCAAAAGCTTATTGTGCGCATGGATTTTCAATGGAACACTATCAAATGATTCTTGCCAGTAGATAAGACATATCTCGTTGTCGGTAGATTAAGAACGCGTTTATAATTCCCAGAACGAAAATCAATCAGGAAAGCGAGCATCGGTTCATATATAGCGCCGAAAAGGTGTTTTGCTCAAGAGCCATTAGGCACAGAATAAGTGATCTATAAGTACTTTGCTACCTTTTTAATTAAATGAAATTAAGCACATCTATGTTTGCGAATTGGCTAAATTAAAATGATACGAAAATGTAATTTTACTTACCAGCGAGAAATTGAAAGGCGCCTCCAACACGAGCCGAAGTCTTCGTAACAATGTCTTTGCAACAGCATGAAAACACAGCTGTTAAGGCGACAAGAAGAAGGAGCCCACAGCCGATTCCAATCATCACTGTACTAGCTCTCCATGCCTCTGATGGAATGTCTTGAAAACTTGCATACCTGCCACAAGCTTTCTTTAGATATGAGAGACCATCCTCGCCTTTTATCAAGAAGTTACAGCGACGAAAAACACCCAAGTACACGGTCGAGTTGTAAATCTTTCCTTGTACCCAGTAGGGAAGAAAATATCCCGTGCAAGCCAACAAGGCACTAATAATCGACAGCAGAACCCAAAATAAACCCGTTGTTGTCAAATTATGGCACATTTCGATAGTAAGAGAGTCAGTCAACGGATTAACACGTTCCTTACGAGACAAGCTGTTTACGAAGCCTTGTCGTTCTTCTTCGTAGGGTTACGAAGCTTGTTTTGGGCTGAAAACAGCGGGAAATTCCAAAGATCGTCGGCAATTTACATCTCTGAGCGAAATGAAAAGTCAATTGCCCGCGAACAAACACCGTGAAATAGAGTTTGTTTGCGGTTTTTGCTACCAAAGAAGGGTGACAATTCTTGATCGTCAATTGATGCCGCGGAACTCGTTTGTTTGTTGTTTTCCTGTTGAATCAGCTCAGTTCACATAGATCTCACTTCTGACGAAATCACTAAATGGCAATCGAACTTCAACATTGGGCAAAATGCGATTATGCTAATCTCTTTGCAACATGTGCTTTGAAAGCACTTTTGTTCGTTTCGAGGTTGAGTGGACGAGAAAAAAGGCCGCTAAAAACTCTTGACACAATCAGAGTGAAAACATTCACGGATATCAGTTTAGCTTTGCTGATAAACAGGTAATGATAGACGGATCAGACCTTTGTCAGCATTGTATTTCCGACGAAAGACTGAAAAGAAATAGCTTTCCTATAATGACGTACTACCTACCACGACCATCACGGGACGGTTATTACCAGTTAACCCTTAAATATCTCAAACAAAATAAAAAGCGTGAATGTATTTAAATATCCAGTTGGGAAAAATTAGAGCACAAAGAGTACCACAGGAAAGAACTTCTTAGTACCTTTTATTTGAATGGTTACATTTCAGGAGTTCATGTACAAACGTGATCAGTAGGATAGTTAGAGCCACCTTGTACAGCGTAATTAACAGTGTCATGCATCTGACTGAATGAAATTAAGTTATTTATTATTTATGAAGAATAATATTTTATAGGATGGTAACACTTTGGGAATTCAACCGCACACTCAAACGGCAACCGTGAACAGCAAAACTTGAATCAAACCCGGGCAATGCCGCAGCAAAGCCGGTAATGCTCAGTAGCTCTCATTCCATGGTTCACACTTACAGACTTCATCCATAGACTGAAAACTTAAACCACCTTGAAAGGGAACGCAGCAAATTTCTGCTCAGTAACTTTCATCTGAATGGTGACCATTTAGAATCACACCCGAAGATCTTTTTCACACTGTAGGCAATGTCGTGATCAAGACTGAATTCAGTCGGAGTCAAAACTGGCTGAATCGTCAGTTGTGGCTCGTATAATGTCTACAAATTAAAATTCATGCGTGCAATTCTAAGTTTCATACTCTTCATGCGTATAATTTGATTGGGCCGGTATAGATAGATCTCTGGATACATCTTTTAGGACCTCAGCTGGTTCAATTTTTTTAACCAATCGGAGGCGGTCCTTCAGGCCCCAGTTGTTCAAAAGTTGGATAACGCTATCCAACGGATAAATCTCTATCTAGTGGATAACGCAACTGGTTTTCCTAATACTTTTCTACTGGATAGTGATTTATCCGGTAGATAGCACTATTCAACTTTTGAACAACTGCGGCCAGATCAGTTGAGCACTCCGTCACCACCATGGGATTTTTCCGGTCCCGGCCCACGGGTCTCTTTCCGGCGGCTCAGTCTGACATATAAATTCCAGTTTCACCGTATTTTGCAGTTTCCTTCCTGACGTCGTGCATTCAGGCCATGACTCCAAATAAAATGAAAGACTAGAAAAATCACAAAAATGAAATCCTCAAGTGCTGACAGCTATTGAGAAGTATTTCAGATTGTGTTGCTGTTTATCTTGTGCTAAGCTTGCGAAGCCCGGGGATCACAGTCCGGTCACGCGATCTGTAGCTCAATGAACAAGGGGGTTTGTTTCTGAAAAAACTATGGTGCTGCGTTGGTAGAGAAGAGAACATAAAAATTTGGATTTATCAACTGAGTTGATGGTAAATTGGCCTCCGCAGGGAAATTGAAAGCTGACTGCTAACGTTTCGAGCGCTGGACGGGCTGACGCTCGAAACGTTAGCTTTCAGTTTCTCTACGGTGGTCAATTTACCTTATCAATTCAGTCGATAAATCGAAATTTTTGTAGCTCAATCACAATGAACCTGTCCTATAAACCTGATATACCCGAAGAAATGCCCGTGTGTTCAAGCTACAGGTTGTCACCCTGGCCCTATCTAGGAAACGCCTTTTATTGGTCCCTGAAAACGTCTCTTTCAATTACCAGATCTTACTTGGCTATTGAACAGCAAGAAAAAGCAAACAAATCACAGAGTGCTCAGTTGCTTCGAAACCCTCACACGTGATGAGCTTCTGACCTTCCACCAAGTGCCAAGTGCCATTTACCGTTGGAAGACTAAGTAGGAGTCTTGTGGAGAGATCACTTCACCTTACGTGACGCCCTTTGCGGAGTTTTGACGTGGACTCCAACATGGCGGTCGGCGAGTTTTTCTTTACTCCTTTGGTGCTTTTGATCGTTCCTAAACACTGCCATGATGAGTTCTTTATGAACTTGAACTTCTTTCACGGTATGAAAAACATCATTTCAACAGAAGTGGGCTTGTATTTCTTTATTGAAACTCTCTGGGTCTCATGCTTTTGTGTTTATACTTGTCCGTAATGAGAGGGCCAAGTTACATTTGACCTTTGATGCAAGGCGATTTCTCCATTTTATCTGGATTATTTTTTATGAGGTAGTTTGTTATTTTGCAGTTCCCTGTCTGAAGATCGCGATAAGCAAATGTCTGGGATATGGCATCGTCGTTGGATCTGCGATGAGTAAGTAGCGGTTACAAAATATTTTCAGAATATATTAGTTCTGTTTTGTTAATTATCTAGTTTATTTTAGCTTTTGATGTCCAAGGGCTCTGTTTTTGTTGCACCGGTGCCAGTACCAGTTTCAGTTATACACGCTAAATCCCTGTTCAATTCCACAGATACAAGGATGCAAGAAAACTATATCCTGTTAAATATGCAGTAGCTAAGGAAACCGCATACTATTTCAAACTCCAAAATAATAATAATATTAAAATACAATTAGTACTATTTAAACACTGGTCACATTGGCTGGAGGTTAAAGCTGTCATCTGTACAACCCTATCCAGCTTTTTATTCTTTGTTAGCAGTGAAAAAACATTCTTTTATATTTTTGTGTTTGATTAATAGGTATTATCTGTTGTTTCTGTTTGCAGTCAAAATCCCTCAGATCATTAAGATCTTACAAGCATCTAGTGTGGAGGGTCTCAGCTTGCTATCATTTCTTCTTGAGTTGATAGCACTGACTGCTACTGCAAGTTACAGTTTTGCAAAGAATTTTCCATTCAGGTAAGCAGACACACTACATGTATACTGTAGATCTCTCACAGGCAACAAATCTCAGTAATGACTCGTAGTGTTTAAAAGGCTTGGTGTTTAGGCTAGATTGCAGCATATATACCCTGCAGTTCATTTTCATTTTAGGGTTCTGTCTCGTCACGTGGGAGTTGCAGGGCATTCTGCAATCGCTCTGGTGTTTATTTTTGTTTCATCAGGGAGTTATTTAACATTTTTTATTTGCTTGTTTATCCCATTCTTCTGCAGCATTCATCACTACATGCGTGTAAAAAGGTTTTCCCGTATTAGTGATCCAGATCTGGTTATTGCTGTACAATGTGTTTAACTCGTAGCCTTGGATAGGTGCTCATTGATCACGGAGATAAGTCTGAATTGTCAGCTGTCCCCTCCCCTGTGCCCCTGTTGGGTTAGAGGCGAAGATGGCATTTCAGCAATTTCTGACTGTGTATGTGTCTCAACGAACACAAGTTTGAGAAATTTTCCTTAGACCTGGTTCAAATACACTCACAAACATGATTGCAATTTTCTCATGCAAACACCTGAAACTTCAAGTTGAACAAGTCCAAAAATTGGATAATGCCAGCTTACATCCCAAACAACACAAGTTTTTACTCCAACCAGCAGGATCCCATGGAGACCCTAGCTATAAGATAGCCATCAGATCCTCAAAATAGACTAATTATCTGAGATATCCGATGACAGAGCGAAGTTCCTCTCTTGGGAATACTGAAGATCTCTCAAACATCAGCAAATCTATATGAGAGCTCATAGAAAAAAAAACACAGGAACGTGCTCAGGAACATCCTCAACTCTGCTACAGTATCTCATAGTAACATGAGATAAGAATACTGACCTTTATTTTCCTTTTTTTCAGTGCTTGGGGTGAAAGTCTGTTCATGTCAATCCAGACCACCCTTCTTGTCGTCATGTACTTCTACTACACCAACAAACCTCTTCTAGCTGTCTTGTTTCCTTTGCTGTATGGAGCCATTGTTTATGTTCTTGTGTCTGGTCTAACTCCCATGGCTGTCTTGGTTCAACTTGTTTCACTTCAAGTCGCCTTTCTTGTGATCAGTAGGGTGAGTGCTGCATTTTATTTGTTTGCCAATTGAACCCAGTTATGCGTATGTGGAAGCTAAGGTTACATGTAAAACTTTTCCTGTTACAGTGCACTTGTTATTGTGGAGCTCCTCTACAGGTGCATAAGGGCCAAGCACTAGTTTGTAGAAAACAGAGTTGTTTGCAATACAAGCTTCATCTTTCCTCAATATGCATGAATTATTTTGCAGTGTACCGGTTGATTTGATTTCTTTTTTCTTCTTCTTACAGCTTTTGCAGATAGTCGCCAACTTTCGTAATGGTCACACAGGTCAACTGTCCTTCATCATGGTTCTGCTGCTGTTTTTAGGAGCGATGGCGCGCATCTTCACCACCATCCAGGAAACTGGGGACAAAGTCATGCTTGTATCATTCCTTATGTCCACTGCACTGAATGCTACTCTAGTATTCCAAGTTCTATACTACTGGAATGTCAAGCCGGACTTGAAGAAGAAGCAAGCTTAATTTTTTCCTCAAAGTTTTCTCTACTGGTTTTCATTACCACTTTAAGCCCCAACAGTGACAAGCATCTAATTTCTCCTTACAGCATCATTACTTGATCAAACATACAGGTCATGAGAACTGAGGAAGTTGTCACTTAGGATACGATGTCTTGATGTGTAAGGAAATTCTCCCAACTAGTTCCATAAGAAATAAATGGAGAACAGTAAGGAGAACATACATGTTGATATCGGGGCTTAAAGGGTTAACGTCTAAAAACATTTTGAACTCTTGAGTTGTTATTTTCATTCTGAAAGTGATGCAAGCTTTTCCCTAATAGGATGGTTTTCTTAATTTATCACCTGTATAATTTTTTTTGCATGCCCAAAGACTTACAAAATCAACAGGGATTTCAGTTAGAACTGGTTGGGGATAAAATTCCTGGATTTTGTAGTCTTTTCAACTGATATTTATTTTGAAATTTATTTTGAATTCAGTATTTGGGTATTTTAGTGAAAATATGGTAGTTTCTGTGTGAAAATACACTTAGTTACAGTTTTAAATAGTTGAAATTACATTTTTTCATTGAAATTCTAAATTAGTACACACGTCAATGTTTACCTTATATACCACCCACTCAATATGGTACAGTATGGGGGAACCCTGATTTTCCATACATTTTACTAGTCCTGGGCTGAAGAATATTGTTCATTATTCTGGGGTCTTCATTATAAACAATTGCATACCCAGAGTCCTCAGGCTTCTTGGTCAGTGGGGGTTTGCCAGGAGAGATTCAGGAATCCTGTAGTTAAGGGTTCTTAGGTTTGTACAGTGAACAGTCAATCAACAGCCAATCCAAAAATTTTCCATTACTCCAGAGTCTCTCCTGACGACCACCCGCTGACCGAGAAGCCTGAGGACTCTAAGTACAAAGGGGCTTATTTTAGGGGGTTCTACTGTACAAACAGACCTTTTGTTACCCTTGGGTCCTAGGTGTACCAAACACTGATTTAACTCAATAACTCAATAACTAAACTACTGATAAACAGACAATCTTCAATATTATATATTGTAATCTTATGTTTGGTAGAACTACTGGTTTGCATGACATTGCATCAAGGGAAGTCATTTCATTTTGAATTTAAAACAATGTTCAAACAGTTTTATCTAAAGCGTGGATGGTAATTATTTTAATGTGGCTATGGAGAAAGTGTTTTTTTTCATGATTTACATGCATTTTCGTGAATGCAGGTTTGACATTTCATGTTTCTGTTGCACTATTTAATAAAAGTGATGGTATTTGAGTAAGCTGTGTAATATTAATATGCTTGTGTTTGTTCATACAATTTCCAGTAAGTGTCACTAGTATTCTAAAATTTTTTTCTCCTCCGTAAGGGTTTTATTATTGGGAGAGAGGAATCCTGGGAGGAGTGGGGATAACAGACTAAACTTAGAGTATAAAATATAATTTATGTTTGCTGTTTTGGTTTGAATAAAGGTATTGATTTTTAAGGGGTAGGAAATGCTGTAAGAGTTAGGTATGAAATGCTGTAAGAGTTTCAACCTCTGGGTTGCACATCCATGAAATATTTTTGCGTGGGTAGCAGATGCAAGAATTGCATGTAGAGCTTCAGTTTTCAAGGATGTGTATAGGTCTTGCTGCATCAAAAATGTAGTCTGAGAGTACTCAATCCACCGTACCGAAAAAGATGGCCACTGGTACATTTACCCATAATTTGTAGCACACAAAAACCCTAAAAATGCTCATAAAAACGCAAAGGAACGTTCTAAAAACTTCAAACTTAGCATTTTCCAGCTGCCACCTTTTTCCGTACGGTGGATTGGAGATCTGGCAAGTAACTTGCAAGCACTAAGTCAATTAGCTGAGTGCTGTACTCACTCTTACCCTCTCTTTCCTTCACTTCCATCTGCTCTTTTGCCCTTCCTTTCTCTTCTCCTTTTGTTTCTGTCCTCTCCTTCCTCTCTTCCCATCCAGTTTTCTTCCCTTCCTTCCATTCCCTTTCCTTCTCCCCCTTCCCCTCCATTCCCTTCCTTTCCTTTCTCTTCTTTCTCTCCCCTCCCCTTCCTTTCCTGCAACAATAATAACATTAATAAACCTTTATTTATCCACGGGGTCCTAAATCACCAATTACATGCTCTCCCTAGGAGCTGTGCGAAAGTAACATAAAATTATTGTTGTGTATGATGAAGAAAAATATACACAAAGATAATACAAGTGCTACTGTTCCCTCCCTTTCTTTCCTTTTCCTCTCTTCTCCTTCTCCAAAGGAAATTTCTCAAAAAAAAAAAACACTTGGTTGATGGTTGCAAATTCAATGTTAACGGATGATTTTTTAATTAATATGGAAAGTCACGGCTTCTTAGCAGATTGCGTCTCACGAGGAAACAAAACCAACAAACCAGTCATTTTATGTTTCACACCAAAAAATATGTCATTTCACGGTTAATTAAATCCTCTCTGTCACCCATTTATTTTCATTGAAAGCTAAAAAAGATATCGCGTGACCGAATACATGTCTCGCGTTACTGAATATATATTATCTGCATCACTGACCAGTCACTGGACAAAGTGTGTCTGTAATAAACACGTAAAACTCGCCCTTGAAGATGGCGGTCAGGGAATTTTTCTTCACTCCTTTGGCTCAATTCATCGTTCCCAAACACTGCTACGATGAATTCTTCGTAAATTTCAACTTTTTTCACGGTAAGTTTTTACATCGTGTACAATAAGAAAATTTTGTTGTCTTTTGATCCGGCTGTATTTTACCGGTAGTTCGTGAGTAGAGAAGTTACCAGAAATTTCTCTAGCTTGTGGGGAAGTAATAACTGTGGTTAACTTGATGCATTTTTCTTCAGTTGCTTGTCTGAAGATCGTCCTCAGTAAATGCTTGGGTTATTCTATTGTTGCTTTAGCTGTTATAGGTAAGCACAAAATTAGTTGTTACATCTATATTTCATGTTGTAGAAGGGACTGTACAGCGAAAACTTCATTTCGACTAAAAACAAGAATTGGACAAAGTTACAATACGAATGATTCGGAGGAAGCCAAGTCAAACGCAATTAAAAGCGAGATTGCAACAATTTCAGTTTGCGTGATTCGAGAATGAAATTCACACCAAGTAGTCACGCGATGATACGATAAATATTGGAATGGGATCGGACTGCAGAAGAAGAGAAAAGATCTCGAGCTTTTCGAAAAAAAACGTTTTTTTATAGTTTATAGAGACCAAACTTTCATTGAGTGTTTAAAACCAAAAAATCACACAGTGTAGGCCTAAGCTTTTAAGGCCCGAAAATGACTGAATACCATTTTTTCCTCAACTTGCGTTTACAATGAGGGGGCAGCTTACGGGCCGAATAGTATTATTTGGGTATTTTGTAACCTATGGATACTCGTTTCTGGTGGTCAGATGGAATAAAGTTCTAAGTATTCCAGTTCATTACGATCTTGTCCACATTAGACAATCCGACCTTCTATATGACGCCCTGTTATTTCTTTTTATTTTCCGATCTTTAGAAATTTGTATTGACGATGTGGCAGTTCTCGCCGGAAGTACCGTGACCTAAAAACCCTTCTTGTTTCAACCGATTCAAGTCTTTTTGTGAAACAAACCTTAAAAAAATATTAATTTCATTTAGCAAAATATTGAGAAAAAAGGGTACCGCAGGAGAATACTACTTCATAGCTTTCATTTGAATGGTCATACTTCAGGATTTGATCCACAAACTAAAAAATCAAACCACCTTCTACGGCACAATATACAGCACCACAAGAAAGTAGTGCTCAGTAGCTTTCATTTGAATGGTCACACTTCAGGATTTGATCCACAAACTCAAAAATCAGAACCACTTTGTACGGCGCAATAAACAGCACCAAAGGAAAGTACTGCTCAGTAGCTTTCATTTGAATGGTCAAACCCCGGGGGTCAAACCTTAGGATTTCATCCACACTGAAAAATTTTAAGCCACCTTGTCCGGCGTAACCGCAGTGGGTGAAATAACGGGAAAAAATCAGCGAGCAAAGCGAGGAGCGTGTCCCGTTCTCTCCCCCAGTTCACGCTAGGCTTATCCCCTTTTTTTCGCGTTGTTTTCCCCATCGCGAAGCCTGTTTACAGGCTATAAAAAGTATTTCAGGTAAGTTCTGTTCTTCTGGTCTTGCTTCAGTTAAGCTGCCTCAGATAATCAAGGTTTTACGAGCATCCAGTGTGGAGGGCCTTAGCATACTTTCATTCATCACTGAACTTATGACACAAACAGCAGTATTTAGCTACAGTTCAACTAGGGGATTTCCATTCAGGTGAGTTATTCATTTCTTATCAACCCAACCTTGTTCTCAGGTCTCCTCTTAAGTAAAGCATGATAAAAGAGATGTGGATTTTGGGAAAGACTGGTATTATGGGAAGTTACACTTATTCCTCGCGAGTTAACCCGTCTTGGATAGAATCCCTTTGTGCCCCACGACTCTGCGATTTATTGAATAGACGTTAGACGTCGTATATCTGCCAACTCTTTTCGAGTCCGTCTCGTAGTTCCAGGACTTCCGAAGATTTCCGAAGATGACCCGAAGAAAGTGGAGATTGCTACAGATATTCCCGAAAACAGCACAAAAGCTAGTTTAATAACAAGATCAATTCGTTCGGAGAACTCTTAACACGGCTACTATGATTTCTTATGGTTAATTTCTTCCAATCGGATGGATTGTAAATATTGCAAGAAAGTGGTTTATTTTAGATTTAGTAGCCTAGAATTGGCTCAGGCGTGAAAAACCGTTCTGTTTGACATGTGTTTGACCAGTATGTTTTGACCAGTATTTGAAATCATGTAAATGGTTTTGATCATAAGGTTTAATTTATACTTACAATTACCTTTCGTTCTTTGCCTACTCCAACTGCTGCAGACCATGTAAATTACGGAATTGGCTTCTCTACCGAAATCTTCCCACGAAGAATCCGCAATCATACACTTTTCGAGCCTTAACTTTTCGTCAAAGCAAATTTAACTGCTTTAACTGTGTTGTACGACGAGCAAAAGTCAATAGTTCCATATTTTTTCTGGTTTCAGTTCGTGGGGTGAAAGTGTAATAAAAGCCACCCAGACGTCTTTCCTCGTCGTCCTGTGTTTTTACTATACCAACAGACCTTTGGTTGCTGCCCTGTTGCCTGTCCTGTACGGTGCCATTGTTTACGTTCTTGTGTCTGGAATAACACCCACGTCTGTTTTGGCTCGACTTGTTTCACTCAGCATTCTCTTTCTTGTTATAAGTCGGGTGAGTCGTGATCAGCAATTTTGCCTTTAGCCTGTAACCAGTTTTGCTCTGTGACCGCTATGTTACATAGGTTTTTTGGGTGAGAATCAAAGCATTTTACAGAATTTCAAGCCCACTACCATAAACATACACCTGTTTCAAATTTGAAAGTTTGTCCATCCATGATGTTACACGGAACTATTCCCAACGACGATTTTTAAAAGTTTTCTACGCAGCTTTTGCGTTGCAAGTTTTTGAACCAGCTTTAAAAACGTTAACGCGCAACGCCAAATCAAGAATTCTGCTCAAGTTGTTTCGTGTAACATACCTGTCGTCAATTTTTTTGCGCAACGCCTTCCCAGAACCCTATTTGCTGCCCCTGTTGCGTTGCCCCCATAACACGTCTGTTGCTAACGGATTTCGCGTGCGCATTGCACTAAAAATCGTCCCGTGCAATATGTATATGTAATCGCATGAGGCCGAGTAGAATTAAGGATAAATTTTCACGCGTATTTCCAATTTTTCACAAAATTGCCCGAGTCGCGTAGCGAAAATACAAGTGAAAATTTATCCTTAATTCTACGAGGGCTCAATGCGATTACTTGTTTATAACACAGAGGGCAAAATTTTCTGAAAACTTTTCATTGCACATCGAAACACAATCCGCCGCCG
>Ga0126336_10001154_pt1 | contig 13100 bp, 15 predicted proteins | sample SidCmetagenome_FD_92530 | JGI IMG/M metagenome (GOLD analysis project Ga0126336, IMG submission 92530) | Coral microbial communities from El Islote,Puerto Morelos, Mexico - Siderastrea C C metagenome | ecosystem: Host-associated > Invertebrates > Cnidaria > Coral | place: El Islote,Puerto...
ACTTACAACTTCCTCAAAAGGACAGGGAAAAGGAGATGTTTAAATAATTGTCTGTATGATTGAAAACCGAGCAAGCTATTGAATTTGCACCTCTTAACAGAAAACAACGACAAGAAGTTTTCTGGAGATGTTATTTCAAACACGGGATCGTAATATTTGGCTAATAGTTTGTATTATGTAGAGACATTTTCACAACAGCCCGAAATAGGGGAATTAAAATTTATAAACAAGCGCCTTTGCGGTCTTATAAGTGGGATGACGACGTTAGTCAATACATTATGGTTTCCATTAGCTGTCTTAATTAAACTTAATTATCTGTTGCCTTAACATCATAAAACAATCATATGTTGCTCCTTTTTTAGGATATTACCACGATGATTTAAATAAGAGCTCAAAATGTTAAGGTACTTATGATTTCGTGCCAAGAGCACAGAGCACAATTGACGTTTGTATGTGTACCCTGGAAAATTTGCATTTCCTTGTGTGAAACGTTAGCACCAATGACATCCAAACTGAATTTTCCCTTCAATGAAAACATTTATAAGCTGAAAAGTTTTAAGGGCTTGTAAATTAGTTTAACGAATTCAGGCTCATAGAATGATTTTTTTTGTACAAGCTAGCAGAAATATTGCAAATATATAAAATTCGTATACAAGCGCCTTCGGTCGTATAATCAGGATACTGTGATGACGCTGCTTACTTATACGATTTTTATTGTAACCGTAAACACGAAATGGTGAAAAAATATGAGTTCAAGATTAAAAGCTTGTTAATGAAAATAATGGTTGATAACCTGTCAAAATAAGTAAAAACGTCTCAGCTTTTTACTACTACTAAAAGAGCTGGACGTTTTAATTTAGCATAGCGTGGTTAATAAATAATTCTTTAGGAAAATTGCCAACTTTTCATTTGCGTAACCTGTTATAGGGGCACAATATTATAACCAATATACTCAGGTTTAATAAAGGAGCTAAGAGTTCCTTTGATCGGTCAGGAAGACGGGTGGTTACTGGCCTCTCTTTGGATAATAAAAAATACGTTTTATCGTTCAATCTTGGAATACATATCTGGAAGACAAATCGGAATTGGTAAGGGCTTTCGATTTTTTCAGTTGCTTTTTTTAAAAATCCGTTGAGACTTTCTAGTTTCTTTTTTTTGGGGGGAGGGGAGGTCGTGTTTTCTTATTGAAATATATTTTTTCGCATTGAAATTTGTTTCAGCCTTGTTCATACATGATGTCTATTTTACGACAAGGACATAATATTTGCGTACGTAAGGAAAGTGGTTGTGCATTGTGAAAGAGTTCTCCTAAACGTTTAATGTCGAATTATGACCTGTCCTACAGGAATATTAGCAAGTCTTTTACCAGCCTACCCTAACGATCTATTTTGTTATGGGTTTTGTTTTCGAATATCAACTTACAAAAATTATTGACTAAAAACATCGACCAAAAACGGGCAGTTAAAAAATCTCATGATACAGTAAAAACGTATTTGCTACGTTTTGGCCAATTTGAGTTCTTTCCAATTCAATAACTTGTCATCCTTCTGGCACAAAACAGGGAATCTTCAGTGTTTGAAGGACCAGGAGTTTCCTGTTTTCAAAAGAACCAACAAAACACAAAATCGTACAGTCCAGAACACCGATTACGCAAACTTTAGATGACAAAAAGTGCGTAAAACGCTGTCCATGATCACGAGGTTTCCGACGCATATTAAGAGGGTGTGAGATTTGTTTTCATTATTGACAGATAAGACTACTACGAGTCTTCTAAATAATGTGAATTGCTCGCAAATTTGAAAAGACAGTTGTTGTTAAAAAGCCGCCTGCGACTGCCCCGTTCATGCCTTCTATGGAGAAAATTTACAGATATATATTTTTTTCTATACTGCATACATAGCCATGCATTAATTTCTTAATTTATTTAAAATTTGGATTTACAGAAGTTTTGTAAAGTCTCCTAAGGGTTCAGTTTTCCACTAAGCTAAGGGGTTCCTAGTAAACCTTCCACGACTGGAGAAGGAGCCAACTCCCGTCTTCTGATTGTTTGGCAATCAATATCATCGGAGCGACTAAGATCCAGAAGAATGGCTTCTTGGAAGCAAGAAGCTACAGTTCTTGTCTATATTTTACTTGCAATAATTTTCGCAACGTTCTTCGGTTGTTCTGGTAAGTTAAATTTTGTGAATTTCTAATCAATTTTTAATCCATCATCTTCAATCAAGTTCTAATTTTAGATTAGGCCCCCTCTCCCCCCCCCCAAAAAAAAAATTCAAACTTCACAGATGAGAGTTCACGAGAGTTCAGGCCGACCACACTCAAGGAATCCGTTAAACTCTACTTCACTTAGCGTTGGTTGTGCGTAAATTATTCCCTATTGCTCCATTATTTTCTGGCCACTTTGGTTCGACGCGTTATTCCATGGACACCTGTACTGGCGCCTTTTTGTCGGCAATACCCGTTGCCCCCTCTTGTAAAATCAATCCTGTCATATTTTGTAATCACTGTTGTCGCCTTTTTAGCAGCATTTATCAATTAATTTTGTCATATTAACTGTGAGAGTGAACTCCGGCGTACATGAATGGATTGTTGTTGGTTAAACACCTAACTTTCTTAAGAAAATCAATGCCCTTTACACTCCTTGCTTTATTTTCTGCAACGTAGCCTAGCTAGATTTTTTTCCAATACACTTCCAAGAAAGTAAATGGTAGGGGCTTTTTGATGCACGTGAACACACTAATACCCTCAAAGTTGTTAGTTAATATGCTGAATATGTGCTGGTTCATTGTATGTAAACAGTTAAAGATTTAGGTTTTTAAGGGTTCGTTCAAATTTGCCCTACGCAGGTGATGAATTCCGCATCATCATGTTCAAGGAACCAATAAAAAACAAAGCTATGAAAGGTCACGTGATCAGGAACGAGGACGTGCCTAATGAAGGGAGCTGTCGCGTGCTGTGTTATATGGAGCCCAACTGTGTGGCCATTAATGTGGGGCCTTTACAGGGAGGAAAACACAAATGCGAGTTGAACAACGCCACTGCTGAAAAACAATTCGATGCCTACCTTGTAAATGTGGACAAGTTCACCTATGTGGCCATCGAGGTAAGCCATGTAATGGTTAAAACATGAAGAGCACTATAAATAAAGGAACAAATATTTTTCGGCGCACCAAGGGTTTTTTAACAGAAAAAAATTGTTTTAATTATTTTTAATGGATTGAAAATACGGTTCTGAAAAAAATGGACACTATTTCGTCAGCTTAGAATAAAGGTAGCCTCTTTTATAATAGATTGGCACGTAATATTAACGGTGTACATCAATTTTATATGGTGTTTATTATTGCTAGAGAAATCTAATTCTTACACTTGTTTGAAAGCGTTTACGACTGCAAATTTTTAACACCCACGTTCGGACAGAAAGATAACAAAAGTATGTTTTACATTCTTTTTGTGGTACTGTACTCTCCTCAGATGGTGTAGTGGTTTTAGTCTTCCAGGTACTTAGCGTGTTAATTAGGTCTGAAAGACCCACTGAGAGTACCTAATAAAGTTCATTATGATCATGATTATGATTATCATCATCATTATTAGCGCGTCGGACTTCAGATCTAAAGGCCGGTGGTTCGAGGCCCAGTCCCTGTCATGGTGCTGTTTTCTTGTACAAGACACTTTACCCCACATTGTCTCTCTCCACTCAGGTGTATAAAATGGTTACCAGCGACATACTACTGGGGGTAACCCTGCTGTGCTATCGACACCGAATGGCTGAGTGTGGGAGTGTTTTCATGCGGAGCTAAAAGGAAACAAAACGCCATGCTTGCATGTGAAACTCATTCTGTAATTTCACTGTGTGATCACGCGACCTGTGTTTACATGTGATGAATCATGAATAATTAACGATATTACATCCCTCCTATTCTTCAGCTAAAAAAAAACACAATATCATGAGTAACAGCTTTGTAACTATCTTCAATAGATAAGCATTCTTAGTAACAAAACAACAATGTTCAACGATCAAATTCGATAATCAATGTTCAACTGAGAGCTCTTTCTTTGAAGAGAACAGTTTGTAAATGTCAACTTCCTTAAAAATAAACAAAAGTATCAGACAAGTTCATTGCTCCATCCTATTTGACATAAATGACTTGTACGTAGTCTGAAAGTCTGACAGGAGGTTTGATCTGCCTGTTGGATCGTCTCAGCGGAATGTCTTCGTTTCTGGAGGGTTTTACTGCATTCCTTAATGTCTTTTCTTCTTTCTTTCCACGATTCTCTTGGCTCTGTGCAAGATTCTTGGGAATAACTTTGAATTGGGAAGAATTTCTTGGGACAATCTGTGATCCATTACCCGCTGTGACCATTGTGTCTTTCTTCTCTTCTACAACAAAAGGCTTTGGATTGTAGGGGGTGCTAAGCTAAATGTTTTGTTTGGGTTGTCTCATGAGTACAACTTCTCCTGGCTTGATATCTCTTTCTTAAGCATGTGCCTTGAGATCAGCATAGATTTTCATCTTCTGCTTCTGCATAGCATCTCTTTGGGCGATGCTGGCTGATGAAGCTTGAGGCATACCTTGCTGTTGATTACATTGGGTGAATGGTAGCTCTGGTATTGTGGTCTTGAGCTTTCTGTTGTTTAAAACTTCACTTGGTGACACAATGGTGGTGGAGTGGGGCGTTGCACGATATTGACGTAAGAACTTGTACAACTCTTGCTTCCAATTATTGCCCTTTAGGTGAGCAATTATGATGGATTTTTCGAGGGTCTGTACCAAGCGTTCTACCTCTCCATTTGCTCCATTTGCCCTTGGAAAATATGGTGTTTAAATCCTAGGTAGTCAGCAAAGTTTTTAAATTCATGACCATTAAATGGTGGACCATTGTCACTTTTCAGGACATCAGGTATTCCTTGTCTTCCAAATATTGCATCTAATTTGGGGATCACAGCTCTGGCGGATGTCGAGATGAGTATTTCTACTTCCGGAAAACGGCTGAATTCATATGTTACCACCATAATGTAATCACCAGAAGGGAATGGTCCTGCAAAGTCTACTGCAACTCCTTCCACGGCGCATTAGGAGGTGGGGTCATTCAAAGCGGTTCTAGCGATGGTGATTTGGTTGATGCAGCTTGACAGGAAAGACAGTTTTTGACCTTCTCTTCCGCTACTTTTTCGATTCCTGGGAACCACACTTTATCTCTAATCAGTTGCTTTGTCGTCGCACTTCCCTGGTGACCTCCATGTGCCAGGTCTACTGCTTTACTTCTGCGAGTAGTTGGTAAGACAATTCTGTTTCTTCTTAGCACTAGTCCATTGAACACTGAAAGTTCTTACTTGAGCTTCTTGTAGATTTGGACTGCTGGGTTACTCCACTGGTCACGCAGCTTCTACAGCTTTGATGACAGCTTGCATCTCCGCATCACGTTTGGTTTCTTGTTTGATTTCTTCAAGTGTCGTCATAGCTTTTGGTACAGCATTAGTGCATACATAGTTGACATAATCTTCAGCCAGATTTTGTTCTTCTGGTGCTGTGGAACTGTGATGTTGGCTCATGATATCAGCAGGGTTTTCTGCATCTCTTCCAGGTCGATAGATTAGCTGACAATCATAGGGCATGAGTCGAAGTTTCCACCTTTCAATTCGCGGGGAAGTTTGCTTGTGGTTCTTAAAGATGCCAATGAGGGGCTTGTGATCCGTGATGACAGAAAACTTGGCACCTTAAACGTACAGATGAAAGTGTTCCACTCCCCATACTACGGCAAGCATCTCTCTCTCTCTCGCTCTCTCTCTGTTTGGGAGTAGCGGCTTTCAACATCACTCAGGGCATGACTTGCATACCTAAGAACTTTGCCTTCTTGTACGAGTAAACCACCAAGACCAGCTGGACTTGCATCGACAATGAATTCGGTCTTCTTTCTTGGATCAAAATAAGACATCACCTGATCTCCAACGAGGGCTTCTTTCAGCTTATCCAATGCTCTTTGTTCTTCTTGCTCCCATTTCCATGGCGTGTCCTGTCGTGTCAGCAGGCGCAGTGGGGTTGTTATTGTGGCATAGTTTGGTATGAATCGAGATACATACTGTGCAATGCCAAGCAGAGACTTCACTTCACTAGGGTTCTGAGGAGGTCTTTCCTTGTGGATTGCTTCAACTTTCACTGGATCAGGTCGTAGACCACTAGAGCTGAAAATGTGACCATAGAACTTGATGTTGGTCTTGCAGAACTCGCACTTGTCTTTGTTCAGGCGAAGGTTGTTTTCTTTGAGCCTCTGAAGAACACCCAGGAGGTTCTTTTCATGCTCTTCTTGGCCTTTCCTGAATACTATGATGTCGTCTGAGATGTTTTAACATCCAGGTAGGCCAGTAAGGATCTCTTTTATTGCTTTCTGGAAGATTTCTGATGCTGCATTGATTCCAAATGGCAGACGTTTGTATCTCCTTAGTCCAACATGTGTACTGAAGGTTGTGACATAACGGCTCTCTGGTGAAAACTCTAAATGTACTGAAATGAGTTGCACCATTCAAATCAGCAATGAGGTCATCGATCGGTGGCATAAGGTGTTTTTCCCTCTTGATTGCTTTGTTTGCCTCACGCATGTCAACACAGATTCTAACTTCTCCAGATTTCTTGGGTACAACAACGATAGGGCTAATCCAGGGTGTGGGCCCCTCAACTGTTTCAATGATGGCTAACTTCTCAAGCCACTTGAGCTCTTTCTCCACATCTTCTCTGACATGGAAAGGAATTCGTCGATGCGGCTGTTGTCGGGGTGTCACATCAGGGTCAATATGTAACTTCACTTCTTTGTTTAGTACTTTTCCTGTGCCTCCGAACAAAGATTTAAACTCTTTTTTTAGGAACTCTTGATTGTTTGTATCCCTGTTGGTGATGGTGGCAGTGTTAACAGACACCGTAATCAGACCAAGCTTCTGTGCAGTGTGGTAGCTGAGAAGATTCCGTTTTTTCCTTTTACAACAAGTAATAGGGCAGAAGTGCTCGCATTACTGGATTTCACAGTTGCAGTGAACGTTCCTAGCAGAGGAAGAGGGCTCTCACATCCATAGGAGTAAATCTTGGTGTGAGTAGGCTTCAGGTTTTCGTTACCGGAACTGTTGATTCTTTGAAAGGTCGTTTCATCTAGAAGATTAAAAGATGCACCCGAGTCGATCATCATCTCCACTGTTTTTCCATTTATTTGCAGTTGGCACATTGGTGGCTTCTTGTTTTCTTGATTGTTGATCGTGTAAACATACTAGTATTCTTCAGCAGAAGTTTGACCGGTATTGCGCGCATGCATGCATGTCGATCGCGGGAGCGGCTTTGTCGATCGCTTTCTTTTGGTTGTTGATGCTGCTGGCGGCGTCGCCTTCGGTTTTCTCCACGTCTTTTGCTTGTTTCTCGCTTAGTTCTAACGCTCTTCCATGTTTCAACAGGGCTTCTAGCGAAAAATTTTCACGTAGCGCTAGGTGTCGTAGAGAACTCAAAGTGCTGGTTAATACGTGCTCTTTGATTTCTTTGTCGACATTGGTGAATTCGCATGTTTTCGCGCGTTGACGAAGGCGGGTGTGATAACTATCCAACGATTCACCTTCCTTTTGCTTTGTCTGTCGAAAGTTGTACAACATCACAGGTAGGTGCTGTTGACCTGTGGAGAGAAATACTCGTTCAGTTTCGCGACTGCTGTGTCATAATCGTTGTCTCCCCCGGTGTCTGGTAAGTTGTCGAATATTTCGTCTACATCTGGACCAGCATAATGAAGTAACAGGGCTCGTTTTTGTTTCGGTTTTGTGATGTTCATTCTAGTGAACAGTCTCTCTAATCTAGCAAACTATTTTTTTTTCATCGGGGACCCGCATTGCCGTCGGCATGGACGTCGAACGATGGAAAATTTCGAAGTGAAACCGCCATGAGGTTTGACTGAGTCGAGCGCGTCGCAAATCGGCACGTGCTTCCACAAAAACTTTATACAGGGAATTCTTCGATGAAAACCAGGGTTGTTGTAGATATTAGATTGATGGCTTCATCCTCGTCGCCAGATGTCCTATCGAGACGGAATGGTTGAGTGTGGAAGTGTTTTCATACGGAGTTAAACGAAACTACAACGCCATGCTTGCATGTAAAACTCATTCTGTAATTTCTGATCACGTGACCTAAGTTTAAATGTGATGAACTCATGGATAATTAACGACATTACACTTGCGATGGACAAGCATCCCATCCACTAGGGAGTAGTAATACTCTCAGTCGCTTCATGCTACAGAAACCGGGATAAGGTCCCACCATGTTTGCCTCCTTGGCTCGTGTGCAACTTTACCTACCTACCCACTCTCCTCGGGGTACCTATAATAATATCGTTCACTTTATTACTTACACAGAATCTGTGCATCAGCAGCCCATGTCTGAACAATGGCACGTGCCAGGCTGGATTCACCAGTAAAGGATTTCGTTGTGTTTGTCACGCTGGATTCACTGGAACAAACTGTTTTCAAGGTATGGCTCCATCCTCCAAATATTCCAACACAGACTGTGTGAAATTATTCACGCGATGCTCTTGCGCAGTGATTTACAAATTTCTCGCGGACGTCATGTTTTGCTTAGTCTCGTGATTCTTGCTTAATTTCCTAAATTGAAGGTTCCATAAATTTCCAGAAAACGAGGGTTGGACTTTATTGCTCGGCAACAACACGGCGCGTCATCATACTTGCGCGAAGGTACTGGGCACGAGATTGAAGAACTGATAAAAATGGCTGCCGTAGTGGAGATCTGTTTACTTGAAGAAGTGGAGTAAATATGTGCCCGAAATCAAAATGTTCGTGAAATTCAAAACGAAAGTATAACAGGATGATCATCCAGTAGTGTGAAGTTCGCATGACGAATATCTTCAAACGAGCGATTCGCAGGATGATAGAAGTCAATTTGCTAAAATCTATTTGAAACGAAATTTACTACAGTTGTCAATTTAAGCATCGCTACGTTAATTCTTTAGATAAGCGCCAGAAGCTCAAAAAATTGTATGTTAGTATTTTAATAAAGAGGTGCGTCCTAGGAGTCTCAGTCAAGTTCCATAATCTCGATAGGGACCCTGGCAACAGGACTAGGCGGTGCAATTTTTTTTAGCGGAGCCCTTTTGTGGGTGAAGGCCGCAGAGCGGAGCACCATGGGAAAGCAAATTTGGTAACCAAATTTGGTATCCGAGAAATTTTGGTTCTGACGTCAGCATACGCCCGCCCTCCCGTCCGTCCGAATTCTTCCGATTGTCCAGTTTTTCCACCAATGAATTACACCGCAGCCAATGAACTCCAATTTTACCAACTCATAGAATTGCTTCCTTAATTCGCTGATCAGTTTATTTCTTCTTTTCATTGCCGTCGTGTTATTTTTTATTATCTAGACATCGATGAATGCAGCAACGGCAGCCACGACTGCAACGAGAATGCAACCTGCATAAATACCGCTGGACACTTCGAATGCAGCTGCAAGACCGGTTTTACTGGGGATGGCCGATTGTGTTCAGGTATAATTCCCCATTTCATTTCATAAAGGCAGCCTTAAGAAAATTGTTCCCGCTACTGAGAAATAATAGGATTAGTAGGAGGACTTCGTTTCAAGAAACCAAGAATCAAAAGATTGGATCATATCAAAATGAAAAGAGTTTCTGGAGGCCTTTAAATTGGAAGAGTTCAACTATGTAACGGCTAACTGTGTAAAACTGCGAAAAGTGAATGTCATGTTAGGTTTGTTCATCCTAGAACCTAAGACTTTTTAACTTCATATACAAAAAGTAGGGTCGGTCGAGAAATAGGACCTGCAACATCAGGAGATTCGTGTGGTGCGAATATCTTCTTCATTTAGAGCATCTTTCAAATATAAAATATGCATTGAGCGTTAGTAGTTCTTTCTTCGGGCAGATGGGCAGGGAAAGGGCGCTTAAGGGCGGGGGGAGCTGAGGTACAGCCCCGTCCAAAACGAACGTAATGATGACGCGTTATACTCATGTATTTCTAGTTTGTTACGATATGTTCGTTTATGTCGTCATGGTTTTTTTTTTTACTTTTGAATGATACGGTTTTTTCTTTCCTGCTAAGATTGTTCGAGTAGCTTGCATCAGATCCAAAAATATCGAGTTTTGCCAACCAAACTGGCTCATGCTGTTGAACAGTTCAGTGTGGACGGAAGTCTGTTTCTTGCGTTCGCTATATATAAAGCTGGTAATAACCAACTTAACACAGATTCTTTGATCTACAAACTGAACAATTCAACTGCAGAATTCTCCCTCTACCAGACCATACACACTTCCGGAGGACGCGACATCGAATACTTTACGATCGCTGATAAACATTACCTCGTGGTTGCTAATCGCTACAATGGAACAACATCCCGACTGAACTCTGTTATTTACCAGTGGAATGGAAAACAGTTTTTGGTTTTCCAATACATTTCAACTATTGGAGCAACTAGCTTTAATTTCTTTGAAATATTCGCAAAACTGTTTCTCGCCGTTACAAATACCGACAGTACAAAGTCAACCATCTACAAATGGAAGGACAACCACTTCGAAAAGTTTCAGGAGATAGGAACCAAGAAAGCTAAAGCGAGCACCGCGTTTGTAATAAACAATATAACTTACGTTGTTTTTGCAAACTATCGCAGCTCCCAAGAGGAATATTCTGTCAAATCCTTAATATTCAAGTGGTCAGGGGAAAGCTTCGTCGAATATCAGTCTCTTCAGACGTATGGAGCATGGGATGTGAAGTCCTTCAACATCAATGGTACAACGTTCCTCGCCTTTGCCAGCAAAAGAAATGAAAATAATTACAACATCGACTCTTTTATTTACAAGTGGGATGGCAGCCATTTTATTTCCTTCCAGTCGATTCCTACTAATGGAGCTAACGCCTGGCATCCATTTGTGATGTGCGGTCTAACGTTCCTAGGTGTGGCCAATCAGAAGGGAAAGTCAGTTGTTTACCAGGTCTCTGGAGAGCAGATTATTGAATATCAAAAGATTCCAACTCAAGAAGCACGTGATATGACGTCGTACGAGTTCAACGGTCACACTTACCTGGCAATTGCAAATCACATCAGTGACAATAACAACATCAACAGCGCACTGTACAAATGGGGTAAGAACTGACTTTTTGGTGTAGAGATTGGCACATTTCTGCATATCAAAATTGTTTCCTCAGAAAAGGAGCTGAGGCGTTTTGATTATTTTGTTTGTTTGTTTGTTTGTTTGTTTTTATTTGTTTTTTGTTCAATTCCTTTCACAATATCTGCAGTAATGTAAATAGAATGCTTTCATTTTAATTGACAAGAGAATGATCGTCTTGAACGAGAACAAAGGCTTGTGCATGTTCCTTTCTGGTCAAGACTGGTCTGCTGGGTATTTCTACTAAATCCCCTAATAGTGGATCATTGGCATATTGAGTGGCTTTATGAGAAACATCTCTAATAGCTCCGTTCTCGGTATTTATCTCTTACTTATCGTAAGGCTATAACAAATTCGCAAGTAATTGAGACCATGCCCGGGGGATTATTGGTCCTCTGTCACTCCAACCAATTCTGCCAACGGTCCTGTACGCAGTGAGCCGTTTTGAAAACGCCGGATGTTGATGCGTCAGGCGAGATACTTTCTTATGGAAAAGGATAAGTCAGGAAATATAGTGTTACTAAGATTTCTGTGATATCAAGAGGGAAAACAACAAGTTTAATAAGCAAAATATTCAGCCGCCCAAGAAAAATGTTGAGTAACCAAACCCAGATTTTTTTTAAGCTTAATAAGATGTTTTCGATCAGGTACCTTACTGGCTTTCCCTTAACCATCTTTTATTCGTAGTTCCTCAAGTAGCCCTCGCCGCGTTCGGTCAAGATACAACTTCTTTGCAATCGTTATTTTGCATATATTTCATATATTTGAGTCATTTGAGAAGTTCTAAACCAATTACTCAGTTACAGAATAAATTTTTCGTCGCTGTATATATGACGATGACAATTGCAACAGTGACTAGAATGTTACTTTGTAGGACCGTCGCTCGGTCAACATGTCTTATCCTATCTGATCTTTGTTATTAATACATGTCATATAGATAAGTTGTTTGAAAAACAGCATCACAACTTCTGTAAGTTACAGGGTACGCTTTCGGTAGCTATTTACAATAGTGATTGGATGTTTCTGTACACGAGCGTTTGATCTCCGCTTCATTACTATAACCATGTACATCATATGAAAAAACTGTTTTAGAATGGTAATGACATTGCCTGTAAGAAGTAGCTTGCCCTGAAAAAAAGAAGAAGGAAGAAGACAAGGATTAGATGTAACGTTCGTTTTTCCAAGGACGTACAAGAAAATAGTACGAGGATCTCCACTCACGAGTACACATCCTACGCGAGTTCTCAAACACCCCCGACGGAAATTGTAATCTTGTTCTTGCTAGTTAGAATATATATAAGGCTACTTTAAAGAGGGTGATTGGAAAAAAGTTTTTGGACAGCTGGCGTATACAGTACAGTGCAGTGCAAGAATAGGGAGTTTTAGGGTACTTTCCATTGGAAATCTGGATTTCGATTTCGGATTTCGGATTTGGATTTCCCAATAAAATGCTAAATCCAAAAATGGATTTCGACTCGTCGAAATCCTTTTACAAGATGGATTTTAATTAAGGGGCCTTAATTGAAAGCCATCCTGGAAAAGGATTTCGGCTCGTCGAAATCCGTTTTTTGGATTTTGCGTTTTATTGGGAACTCCAAAATCCGGATTTTAAAATCGAAATCCAGATTTCCCACTTGATTTCCCTTAGCAATCACGACGGCGATGGCAACGAGAACGTCACAAAACAATACGATTTAATGAGCAAAACAATGGCTCTGCACGTGCGTTACACATTCAGGTACATTTCGTTCCCGTTCTTTGCAAAACGACAACGTGAAATGACCCGTTTTGAGGATTTTTTGAGAGCAGGAACACACGACAGTAATTTGTCTTTTTCTTCATGAACTTGAGCACTGTCCCTACGAATTCAGTTCCCGCGCCCACATTAGACGAGTTAAACGAGTTAGAATAATCGCAAAGTAGAATAAAGAGCCGAAATACACAATTTAAAT
>Ga0126336_10001155_pt1 | contig 13098 bp, 3 predicted proteins | sample SidCmetagenome_FD_92530 | JGI IMG/M metagenome (GOLD analysis project Ga0126336, IMG submission 92530) | Coral microbial communities from El Islote,Puerto Morelos, Mexico - Siderastrea C C metagenome | ecosystem: Host-associated > Invertebrates > Cnidaria > Coral | place: El Islote,Puerto...
ATTTTCTTGCAGCTCAGTTACAACCATACAGAAATCGAACAAACATTGAAACCGTCATGCACCGTTTCATCAGATTGAAGGCAAAGCTCCCAAGGACCATTTCTCTTTCGTTCTTTAAGTTTCCCATTCAACAGAACTTTGTAGGTCTGCGTTTCTTTCTAACGGCCAAAATATGTCACAAGAGACTATGCTTTCCAAGCATGCAATTAAGCGTTTGGTCCTTACAAGGCAGTGAATGTGGCAGTAATCCATCAACACAAGAAGCTGATTTACTCGTTGAAGGAAAGGCTTTGCACAAGACCTCCCTCGGTAGCTTTATAGAGTTCCCAAAAGGTGCAGCGTTGAAAATGTTTTTAAACCCTTACAGTGACGATGTCGTGACCACCTTTCAGAGTCTTGTCAAAATGCGTGGATTGAAGAAAAACACAACCATAACAATGACTGGAAATAAGTTGTCTTTTGCTTTCTGGGGGCCGATGTTTGGAGAGTTTGGTGCAGTTTTAGATGTAAAAGCTGACTTTGAGAACCTTGCGGACTGGAATTCCGTAGTTTTTACGGTGGAAGGAAAAATGAACAATTCCTCCGAACTTTATACGCTTCTTGAAAAAATGATCACGGACAAAACTACCATGGCGGCCACAGAGGCAACACGAAGGTTAGCGAGCTCCCAAGCTGCCTTCAATGATGCAAAAAGGAAAGCAGACTCGGTCAGAGACGTGCTAAGATCGGAACAGAATGCCGTCGAGGAATTGAAAGCGAAAAAAGAAAGAGCTGCAGAGGAGCTACGTGTAGTGCGCTTAAAATATCATCACGCTAAAGTTCGTTTTAACAGCACATTCTATTTTCTTCAGAACGTCCAAAGCTCAGTTTGCGGGATACAGGAGTGCAACTACACTTGTTTTAATGGCTGCACCATCTCTGATCTGTGCCAAGACCCAATGAATGTAAGTTATCTAGAACGGTATTGTAACACTGTGGAAAAACCCGCAACTGTCAAATTTGTACAGCAGAAGATCGAAAAACGCCATTTTGCAGTTCAGAAATATAAAAGGGTATACACTGGAAACTGTAGGAGTGGAGTCTCATTGAAGACTGTAATGAAGAATGCTATGCCCAGAGGTAAAACTGGCACAATATTGAAAGGCCCCGTTGGACGCGTTGTGGGAACTAATCTTGGAACTGTTGTAGGAGGTGCAGTTGGACTTTTAAAGAAAAAAATATTTGGCTGTTCTTATTCCTTCGAAAGAGTGCCTGCTGAGCCCCAAATAGTGGAGTACGAACACAAAATTTTCAATGTTAGAGCAGTTGAGCAGATTATAAAGCAAGTCAAGTGCACAGTTCACAAGATGAAGAAAAAACTTGGCGCATACGGTCCTCCTTATCAATGCTGCAAGCAATATGGATGCCAAACTAAAGTGATGGATCCTCAGTGCATCGTGAACAACGAGAAATGCCTGGTATCTATGACAGAGCTCAAATTTGCACTGGACGGAATGAATGAAACTCTACAGTCGGAATTCCTGCTGTTAAAAAGTTCTGTTGATAACGTCAAAAAAGCAACGTTCTCTTACGAGAAAGCTAGATTCTTTCATGAAAGTGCAGTTTCTCGGCTTAAACAGGTAGAAGCACACATGAAACAGCATTTATCAGCAGTGAACATCACCAATGCTTCCATGTTACATGTTCGACGAATTGTCGACTATGGATTGAAAATATCGCAGGCCATGAACGCCTCGGACAGCAAGAAAATTGTGAATATCGGTCAAATGAAATTCTCCCTCTCCATGGCATCACAAGGGACCAAGCAGATCGTCTTCCAAAGTAATGTGAGTACGGTTCGTGGACAACAAAAGCCCGTCAACTTTCTTGTTGATTTTAACCAAATAGAACGATCAGTTAGTTTGGCGTCTGAGTACATCATTACAAAGCTATTTGCTGGCAAACAATTAAAACGAAAACCACCGACACCACAAGATTCAGTAAATTCGACCAATCCGCTTCCTGCAAGCTTTATTGATTACCCGTACGCATGCCTGTTTGCCAACAAAGCACACCTATACATGAGCTACATGTTTCAATCATTGGGCGACCTTATTTCTTCAGTACGAAGATTAAGCGTAAATCTATCTTCTGGATTAGACGACCTTGAACTGCTCTCCCAATCTATGAATGTCAGCAGCTCAATCTGGAATGTATCGAGGCTGGTGAGTAATATTAATGCATATCCAAACAGCTCGTTCGTAAAGGAATATTTGGAAATGATACAGGTCTTCAAGGCCGAAAATACCAGACTAAACAATGATTCTTCGCGATCATGGAATGACACTCTTGAGGCTTGGAGAGCGTTTCTGGAGGTTTTCACTTCTCGTAAAGAATTTGCAGAGTGTTCCGGCACTCAAGATTGTATCAATTACTTTTTTGAGGGCTTCAAGGAAATTTATGAGTTTGAATACAGCACCAGAGCACTTGAGATAAAAGGTGCCCTTCTTCAACTCAGGGAGGTGGTCAGGCGTTTAACTACTGAAGCTTTAACAATACTTGAAGCCGAACAAGTTCTCAATCAGGCTATTTCTTTTTTGAATAAAACGCGAGACGATTTCGTTCTGTGCGGGGCAACACCACGCATCACGTCTTCCTCTAGGGGAGAAATCGTCCTGTTTCCTGGAGACAGTTTGTCCCTGAACTGCAGTGCTGAAAAGGAAGAGGGATTAAAATATGCCTGGAGAAAAAATGATGAGTTCATCGGAGTATCAGTGGATGGATCCTTTTATGTGAGTGGCGTTACCAAAGATAACGAGGGTGCTTACGTTTGTGTTGTATCAAACAACAAGGGCAGCACATTTTCCAACGTGACAATAGTCAAGGTTCACAGCATGCCAAAAATTACTCACCATCCACAACCACAAAGAATAGTATTTGGCAGTCAAATTCCTGCAATTTTCATCTGCAATGCAACAGCCGACCCATCGCCAGCTTTTCAGTGGTTGTTTCAGCCCACCAATTCATCCGCTGTCAAAATCCAAAATGAAACCAAGCGCATGTTATATGTGGCGAATCCTCAACTTCACCAGGAAGGGTATTATTATTGCGGGGCATCTAATGAGCATGGAGCAGCAGTCAGTCAAAGAGCGCGACTGGATGTGTTAAATTACACAATCGGTCTTCCAAGGTTGCTTATTGCCTTCAATCTCACCACCCATTGTTGGCTAACATCGAATTCTTCCAATAGTTCTTCCCAAGATCTGATGCCATGCGACTGGGAGTCCTTAAAAGTTTTATCATCATGGCAAGACAAGAACTTGACGAGCAACCTTCTTCATTCGCTGGCACGGTCACTAAATGTGTCCATCGAGTCCATCTCCAAACTAAAATATGACACTGGAAATACTTCAAAATCTTCCGTAGCATTTGCGATTGATGTCGAAAACAAATCTTGGAAGGCGAACAATTTCACATCCCACATAGAAATCGCTGAAGCTATTGCAGTTGCTGAGGGTGATATTCTCGAAAACCTGGAACAGTTTAATTCAGATGTGTTAAACAAAACGTTTAAGGTTCCTTGGAACAACAGCACACTTTTTGGAGATCCTGGAAGCATACTTGTGGTACCGTTATCTCCTGAATGTCCTGATGGACAGTCACTCGGTAGAAATGGCTATATTTGCGGTAAGCTTTACATTTTTGGGATGCTTTATTTAGACAACAAACACAAATGTTAGTAACATTGTTTCGGCTACCGATACAAGTTCAACCTAATTAAGGTGTTGTATCGCGTTTTGTCATAAAAATTTATATAATTGACCATTATGAGCAGCTGGTGCCTTGACACCATTCCGCTGTTAAGCTCTTTTAAGGTTTTTAGTGGCAAAATGGCTTTTTTTTAATGACGGCGATTTTGGAATTCGTGTTTCGGGAGTTCAGAGTTTGGTTGTATTGCCGACTCTAGATCTTTTAAGAGATAAATATTAAAATATTTATCCCGTAGCACGAACCAATAATCAATTTCCTCTCTTATTATTACTTGGATAATACTTACTTTTTTGCACCCTGCAGCGAACTGTCCTGCTGGTTCATACTACAATAGCGAGAATAATACGTGCGTTGAATGTGCACTTGGTACATATCAACCTGTACAGGGGAAAAACGAATGTATTTCTTGTGGCAAATACCTCACCACAGCCTTCCGTGGAACCTTGGAATATTCAGATTGCATTGGTAATGTAACTAAATATTTTAATTGTTATACTGTGAGTCCTTCTTTGGCGAGAAACTATTATCTGAACGAACTTTGAGTTCCGACCCATCATTATTATTGAATTTCTACCTTTTTGATTGGCCCATAAATCACTAGTTTTGCTCGTTGTTGTTCTTCGTGTAAGTTGATAACCATGCACTTCTCGCCAAATTCAAATAAAAGACGTGGACATATGTTTTTCTGCTGTGGAGAAAAGCAAGGTTTGAGAGCTCTTGCCCGATTCAAGACCACCAGATTCTAAAATTTAACTCATCATAATAAGACTTTCGTGAAGAAAATCACAGAAAAAGAAAGAGTGAATGTGGAGTTGAGTCGTTGTTTCGTTTGCCTTTATTCATTCACTACGCAAACTTTCACACCATTCATATAAGGAACATTGACTAAATTAGAGACACCAGAGACTTTTTATCCCATCGATCGTCTCATGCAAGAGGTAGTTTGCAAGTTCTGCTTCATCCTTTGGAAGATATTAAAACACAAAATCCAATAATCACGTACGCAGCGAACGTAAAACTTTTGAGAAAGTTAACAGTCAGTTCTTTCTTGGTCACCTTTATGTAGCTTCCACTTAATTTGGCGCACTCTTCCCAAAACCTTGTTTTCGGACTTTGTTGAATAACATCAGCTCACAAACGGAGTCCTTTTTTGGTATTTGAAATTATTTGTAAAGGACACTGGTCCTTCACTGTGGTATGCTATTTCTAATATTATACTAATAATATTGGTCCATTTTCCGTTTGTTTGGCTGGCATTTTGCTCGTTCGATTATCGGGTTTGTTCGTTCGTTCATGCGTTATCTTGTTCGTTCGTTCATTCACTGCTTTCGTTCGTTCGTTTTGTGGCCTTTCATTCGGTCACATGGCTTGTGCGTTCATCCATAATTGCCTTCAGCCTAGAGCTTCACTTCATGTGACTGTGTACTTGTAAACTCGTAAATAATAAAGCCGATCATAAAGTCTGAAATATATTAAAACCAAGAAGGGATTAGGATCTCTTGGGTTTTAATATCAGAGATAGCATACCACATATTTAAAAAGAAAACAAAACAAAAACAAAAAAATTGGATAACACCGGTTCACAAATTGGGTTCCTTTCGCCAAATTAAAAAGGCACACGGGTCACTGCTTATGATTCCCATTCTCAAAAACATTTGTAGTGGTACTACGATCAAAAAATCACTTTTATTTTTCTTCGGATTTCGAAACTATGCTTACCAAACACTCCTAAAGCGAAATTTAAGGCCTTAATTTTGAAAAGAAGAATACCATTGCGTCATTTACTTATAACGTTATTTACTTATTTACTCTGAGTTTGAGTCTGAAAACTCAAATTCACGTGCTGCACACTAAATAAGCCACTTTTACACACACTGCCTTCTCGAGCTCGTGTGCAAATGACGTCATTGTAACTTTTCTGGTGTAATAATGGCAGACTATTAAAACGGTAAATTGCGGTAAAATTAAATAGTCTTCCTCTCAAAATTAAGGCTTAAAATTTCGCTTGGGAACTGTTTGGCAATCATACTTTTGAAAGCCAAAGAAAAAAAATAAAGTGATTTTTTGACCATGGTGTGTATGCTATTGTCAGGACCGATCGAATTCATTATACGACCATGTTGTACTCACATCAGGTCACATGCGTGCTTTATCAACTTTTAAAACACACAGCCTTCGATTGGTTATGAGTTGAATTTATTCATTGCCATTTTCGTCTGTTTCCAAATCGTATTACATGCCAGGAGAATGAGGGAAAAGAATTTTACTAATTGGATTCACTGCTAACAAAGTGACCAGCTGTGAGAGAAATAAAGTGAGGAGAAAATGCGAAGCTTCTGAAATCATAGCTTAGTGGTCTCGCAGTCAACTTTGCGAAGATGCTTACTTGTCGCATACGGACGGCATTTATTACTGAAAATTATCTTTACAAAAGTTTATAGACAATAACTGTGAAATCCAAACGAGTTAATAAATACGGGATCGATTGGAGATCAGAGAAACCCTCGTGTTAGACTAATTAACTTCTTGAATCTTGAGGCTCCCAAAAACAGCCGTTTATAGAATTCTTTTTATTAGCTTATCATTATTAAATCACCCTGGTTCTTGACTGCTATTGTTTCACTTCAGAGATTGAATCACCAACAAGTGACATTCCAGCTACAGAGGAACAGCATTCCACTGCCTCCCCATCAGCATCCCCATCAAGGATTCTTAAAGTAAAGGTACTGCTCTATTCTTCGTGTTCTAACTAAGCATATAACAATGGCTTTACAGTGAACCGTTATATTTATAGTCACAGTTCGAGGAGCAGTGTTTGTTAATAAGGGCTGGAAAGAGCCAAGAATTACGTCATAGAGGACACGTGAGAGACTAAAGATGTGCAACAAAATCGGCGGTTTTACTGGTTATAGAAAAGTAAGGTAAAGTCTTCACGAACCATGTGGCTTGCAACTATCGGCATTTACACCGGTTTCCGTAACTTGAGGAGACTAGGAATGTCACTACTCCCCCTCCTCTGGATGGGATGTCATTTTATCGCAGGGTTACCCCCAGCAGTTTGTGGTTTGTGGTGTGGGTGGAGAGAGGCGTTGTGGAGTTAAGTTTCTCTTCTAAGGAAAAATTCGAGACGGTGCAAAGACCAGTCTTGAACTATTATTTTCTTATACCTGACTTCGCATTTGTCCTCTACAGTTAAGCGGTTCGAAGTGCAGTTAATCAAGATGCAGACCCCATTTACTTCTTCAGTTGCGACTAATTTTTTTTTTTTACTAATTTCTTTTAATGTGTTGTCTCTGTGTTGAGAAGAACCCTTCCCCAGGTGGTAATTTTTGTCTCTTTATCTCGACGCTATGCTTCATCTTGATTGGCATTTTGAGTAAGATGATGATCACCAATTTGAATGAAAAAGCGAATTTGACATAACTATTACGGTAAAAATTAAATTTGGTTTAGCTGTGAACTTACGAAGTCTTCTAAATTGCAGTGTTAAGTTTGGAGTGGTAATTTATCGATTTCAATTACGCCAGGCAATCGAAAGGCGGCAAAAAATTGTTGTCCCTGAAAAATACTCACATCGATCATGACTGCTCGAAAAGGAACTCTCAGAAGAGGAAGACTCTGAATTTCCTACCGTGGACCCTCTGTGTAAGAGCAAATATGTGTGAAATGAGTTAACTGTTCAAACGCCTTCAGAAGGAAGGCTCTTCATACTACATATCACGTTTGGCTGCAAAAAAAAAACGTGCATCTGAGTCGGTTTTAAGAAAGGTGAGAACTCCCGCAAAAGCAGCCTACGACAGGACGTTTTGATGGATGAAATAACTCAATCATTTGATAAAACCATGGATGAACCAGTAAACTCTAGTTTGCAAAGACTCAGACTCCATGACCATGATTGCATTTTTAATAACTAAATCTTTACTGTTCGCTTTCAGTTGTTCTTCAAAGGGAAGTTACTTTCTACAGATATAAAGAACAAGGAAGAAATTTTGCACCTGGTCAACAAGGAGGTATCCCGATTTCTAAATGTAAGTGTACAGATGTCATTGCGCTCCGTAGCTCATTTGTTTTACCCAACAGCTGCCGACCCACTACCGAGGAGTTCCCACCCCACTTACTCACTTTATCAGCACAAATAGGTGACATCCCAGGCTGTTTATCACACTAGCCACTAATAGGGTCTTATAAGCCCTGTGCGCTTGCTGAAGAACATGATGGGGCAAGGATAAACCAAAAAACAGTTTTATTCTAAGGCCTAGTTTAAACATCGAATTTTATATGTGCCGAACCTTTAGCTTATGTTCATTTGCATTAGGTTCGGCACATGTAAAGTTCGACGTTTAAACTGCACGAGTTCTACCTCTTTTACAACCACTCCATGAGTGCGCGTTCGGATGATGCAATCCTGACCGTAACTAGCGAGGCGCTCATCTTCGGTACTGTTCGCATACATACTTTTGGTCAACACTGTGAACGCCGCACTGTTGAACACCGCACTTGACACATGCGCACTTGATCTGGCATTCAACTTCCTAACAAGGCAAAGGGTAGGGTTATTCGCTAATGTTTGAAAGAAATAAGAAAGCTATATATTCCGCGTGATAACCAAGAATGAGAATTTAAAAATTCTTTTTTTTTTAATTTACAGACCAATGTTCTTATCGGGAGGAAATCTGAGATGACCATAACCGAATACGGAGCACAGGTAGTTATCAAGCATGCGTTCTAACAGCGTGATCATTACTATTGGAAAACCTTATATTGATCGCGGTGGCTGCTATTTCTCCGCAGGTCGTTCTTCTTGTGGATGCTGCGGAAGTTGACAAAAGCCGCTTACAGAAACTCTTAAGAGAGGGAATTTACGTAGAATACCACGGAAGGAAGGTATTAGAAGCAAAAACATTTGAAAATAACTGCCATGTATTGCTAAACTTCCATATATTTTTTTAACTTTCGAAAATAAACGGGATTCCATAGCAAAAATTATGAGTGGTGGTACTTCAGTTTTGGTGGTAGGTGATTCCTATCCAAGGCGCATTCATCGAATTGCGCCCTGCGCGGTTACCTTTTCATCACATTACATCTATCCGGACCCCAGGTGTAAACATGTGTGTGGGAAGCCGTAAAAAGGGCAGGAACAACCTTTCGATGAGCTGGCATTTAATCCAAGTGGTTTAATGAATACTCCCAGGTGCTTAACATTGAGGGCCCAGGATGCACAACACTGAGTCAGGGCGTCACCCTATCTTACTTCTCAAGATAAACAGGCTCCAAATTAAACATCTACGACGCACACACAAGAAAAATACATCGACAAGCTCGCTGCTTTTTAAAATTTTAAACCCCAGTTCCTTTCAGATGCAAAATCACCCCCTTGGTTTTGTTCTGTGAAATACTTATTCTTAATCTTGTGTAATGTACTAAATCTAATTCACCTTATCGTCTTTGTCATATTTATTTTTATGCTCAGATGCATTTTACTGGAACAATGAATAGAGTATCTCCAACCAAGACGTCTGATTCAGCAAAAGATGAAGGCAAATCAAAGGAGCAAGAGGGTGCTGACGAGTTGCCATGGAAACGTGCCGCTGCTGTAGCTGGGCCAATTCTAGTAGTCCTAAGTAAGGATAACACTTCTGGAGAACTTTTAATGTGTGTTCATAGAATTTTGACCGTAGTAATCAGCCTTAAGTTTCAATCAATTATCATTAGCCAGGTTACAAACTTTGGCAATGAATTCATAATTACCAGTAATTCAATTTTTATTGTTGGATGAGGTCATACAATTAACTTTCCTCCTTTTATTAAGTTATAGGCACTGTAGGCCTGGTAGTTTTCTGCAAGAGAAGAAAGGCGAAGAAATCCAGGCCCTCCATTGCATCAGAAACTACGTGTCAGTTCGATAACCCCGTGTTTGCAGTCGCGGAAAAGCCTCCAGACGTACAGGAAAACCCGTACGATTATTCAGTGCTGGACGATCCGTGTAGTGGTGGCCTGGAGACAACACTGAAGAAGGGGAAGTACGCTGAAGCCACATGCATTCCTGACAGAAATGAAAGTCTTCGTCCAAAGTCTCACGTGTACGAAGAAGACCTGTCGGGTCATCTGTACCAATCCATTGAACTGCAGCTACGTCCGGAAGAGCACGTGACCAACACAGCTGCCACAAAGGGGACTGAAGGGCCGATATATGACTTTGTGAGTCTGCCTGAAGAATGTCCTTTTGGCACCCCAAACCAAGGCTGCGATTGTTAGACTTTTGCGCGTTAACTTTTTTGAATTAATTTATAATTTTTAAATCGGTCTTGTGGTAGGCTGTTTCAGGCTCCGATAGTTAACGGCGAAATTATGAAAGCGTAAGCGAAAATGGAACGAGGTGGAAGAGGGGAGTGATTAGTGGGAGATAAGGTGGCCACCTCTTCAAATTCAGTCTTAGAGCGTTTTATTTGTGCCCGCCCCGTGTTGCACTCAGTCTATTCGTGTTTCATTTTGGCGCTTACTTTTTCAGTCTGTGAGAGCCTGGAACATGTTAGTTGCGTCGTAAACCACGTTCTTTAATAATACTATTTGTTTTAACTGTCCTTGACGGAAACTAAACAACTGAGTACTCAGTACATTGTCAGTATGGCATACCCAAAGCACTCCCAGATTTTTTTGTTTTAATTTGCTATTTTGCTTGCTTTAAGAAAAAAGGTTCAAATTTGGTGACCTTACCTTTTACTAGTTTTAGGAGATCATTTATTCGAGAGTTCTACCCTCGGTAACTTTAGTCATGACAACAAACCAGTTAAGAAGACAAATTTTAAAAAATGCCCTTTGTAGAAGTTGGCCATGTACTTGCCCCGGTAACTAGTAACTAGTATCAGGTAAAAGTAAACCTTGCTTAAACAACTTTTACAAGAGAAATTACTGTTAGAACCTCTAGTTTTCAGTTGCTGTTTGTTTATCCCTTTGAACGCATTTAGTGAGTTTTATGTTTTATTAGAAAAATAATGTCTTTATTAGAAATCAGCAAAAATACATGCCAATTCTACATTACGTTAACAAAATTGTTAAAACCTTATAATACTAATGACTAATTTATAATCTTAAACTATAATGAAACTACTAATTTTTTTGTACTCGAAGTATAATCTGTTAAAGAAACTTGATTTGAAACGTTCTGTATCAATCTTAGGCAAGAGCCTACTAGGGTGTCTGAGGCGGGTAGTCAGGAAGGGGTAACAGATGAAAAAGAGGATGGCTGGACTTGTTAGAAACTTTTTGAAAAATAGCACGGTCCGCTTTCTCTGCCACATCAGAAATCTGAATAAGATAAGAAATGTATTAGCGCTTGAAACAACGGTTGTAAGTTCAGAAGGTGAAACGGCATAGGTGGGTAAGCCATAGGTGATATAAGTAATTAGGGGCTGATAGAGCTGATTCAAAAGGCTTTACTGTATCTGCGCAGTTTTGACTTTTCTAGTTGTTAGCTTTTGCTTCTATTATGAACATATAATTTTACCGAATACTCGGGAAATGGTGATAAAAAGAATGTAATAGCTTAATACTTAAGAGTTCTATCGTTCATTTAACGATTAATAGATCGGACATCGGCCGATAGTATAGTAGAATCGATCGGATAGTATAGTAGAATCTCGATAGCTTGAGGAAACAGCAGGTCAGGGAAAGAACAACACTCTTCGTTATATCGAAAGCACCTGTTAAAGTCTGTAGGGGAAATCGTACTTGGTTCGAGTGAGCGAAAAGTTCGAATTAAATTGTTCGTATTACAGATCAGATTCAAATTATTGAGATCCTAACATAATAAACAGGCTTTTGTAGAACTATAAAAGGTGCTGGCACATGGCAAAATAGACTCAAAAACTATTTGGCCTGTGTGAACGTACTGAGAAAGGTTTTTCACGATCTTAACATACTGGTTGTATGGCGTTCTTACACGCCCACTAGTATTTGCCAAACAGCTGGCTTTGCTCTGAAATTTGAATTGTGGACATGTTTTAAGGCATGAAACGTAGTTTGTCGTGTGAGTTATCCTTGTAAGCCACATTGTATAGTGGGCTTCTTTTGACTTTGATATAGCTTATTAAAGGCGCTTGGCTAATAGCTGTCGTTGTTTGTCGAATTTCCTGGTTATACATGTACAGTAACCTGGCAACGTACCAGCAACCAAAGTAATCGTATTCAGTGAGAAATCTTCGCAAACCATTATGATTTTTGACTGCCAGGGTTTTATAGGAAGTCAAAATCATTGGGAAATGTGACTTTGAGAATCACGTAAATCCCATTATTACCATATAAAATGTTGGGTTGGGAGAGGGGGGGGGGGGTGAATGTTGTCGCACGGACTTAGATATTGTTTACAACCTTTTCAGTATCAGCGCAAATTGAAGCACCAACACTAGTTCACGCCCTTTGTCGCCGCATATGATGTGATCGACGTTACTGATCTTAGGACATGTGTCACATATGAACCAGGTACGCTAAGAGTCTCCCGGTAGCCGGCTCAGTGATTAGAGCGCCCGACCTGTGTATGGAAAGTTACACAAGTTCGTGTTCCGTCATAGTCGCATGTTTACAACAAACAGATGAAAATGATTTTCATTAAAGAAATCACCGGAAAAAGTAGAGGTCTTCATCTGCTCTACTCACGATTGGAGGATGGTCTAACTTCGCAAGTAAAATTTCCCTTACGCAGGAGTCAACCTTGGGTCCTTGTATGGGAACTTCTTTTCCAATATATAACTTAAAGTCTGAATGAAAACAGACCACTGCAGGCTCAGAGAGAGACTGTTACTTTAGGCGGTGCAGTTCAGCTAGTTGAGGTCTTCAGAACACGTTTGAAATTTTCGCTCCTTTTGAGCCTAAATGATGCAGTAGAGCAACAAAATGTGGGTCAGCTACTATTTAGAAGGAGGTAAGTTAAAAGCAAGCGTATTAGTTACGAAAGCTTGGCTTCACAATTGATGATTGAAATCAAGAATAAGCTCGACACAATAGGCTTCTCGAGGAGATTGCATGATATGAACTAATGTCAGAGTTTTGATTAAGCTTTTTAAATTAACGGCTCTTTTTAAAAGCGTGATTTAAATACAACATCAGTCAGAAAAAAAAATAACTGTGACCACTCAATGTTTTGTCGTAGATATGACTGTACTCGTTGCTGAGGGAGACTGACACTTAACAGCTTCTGATTCATGAGTATCACTGAGTCAACAACGCTTGCCTTCACTGGAAAAGTTGAAAATTTACATGCACATGTAAATCGTAATTTACAACATGCAAATCCTAATTTACATGTTTTGTAAATTTACATTTACATGTTGGCATTTTGTAAATTGAATTTGC
>Ga0126336_10001156_pt1 | contig 13097 bp, 7 predicted proteins | sample SidCmetagenome_FD_92530 | JGI IMG/M metagenome (GOLD analysis project Ga0126336, IMG submission 92530) | Coral microbial communities from El Islote,Puerto Morelos, Mexico - Siderastrea C C metagenome | ecosystem: Host-associated > Invertebrates > Cnidaria > Coral | place: El Islote,Puerto...
AAAGGAAAAAAGGGGGGGGGGGGGGGGGTGGGAGTGGCTGACTTGACAGAACGATATTGGATCAATCAGTGACAAAATCGCCTTAGTGGTAGGTTTTTTCCCTATGGGGGGGAGCCCGCCCCCCAACCCCCCCCCCCCCCCCCCCACCGGATCAGCCACTGCTAGGTACCCTACGTTTTTGAACAGTGACAAGAGATAAACCCTTTCCAGTTTTCGCTAGTATGAGAAGGTGTAGGTAAAAATTCCAGCAGGTTAGCGTCGATACTCAGTGACGCGATCAAAACTGAGATGAGTTGTTGATGAACACAGTCAGAATGATCCTACTAGCTAATTCAGGATTCTGACTGATCTGTGGTCTCACAATCTACCAACTCAGCTTGCCAGCTAGCAGTTCTTTAAACATCATCATCATCTGCTGTGCTAATCACCCTTACTTGCAGTCCAAAGACTGAATTGCGAAGGACGCATGGATCGCCGAGCAGAACAGAAACACTTGCCTGCACACAGACATCTCCCATAGCATGGAAAAACGACGTGTATAAAACGGGAACATATTTCGATACACGTATATTTTCCAGAGCAGGTGATTTTCACAGGCACATTCGTGCCCATTGGGAAAGAAAAGGAAAGTATATAAAGAAAAGAAAAGAAATAATTGTTTTTTCCTGTTTGCTTTTCCAGTGGCGTGGTGCTAAACAGTGCCCTTATATCGAGCACAGTACGTCCAGCCGTCACGGATGAGCTTGTGCCCCCAGTGAAGATTGTCTTCTCACTCTTGAACGTAAGTATTACAACAAATGAAAGAAATTATAGCGACGAAACGAACTTGTATTCCCGTTTGGGCGAAAACGTTTGAAACAGGGATAAATGTTCTCATCTCTACTGTTGCGGGTGGAGTTGTTGTCGCTCATAAGATGACATTATATGTCAGAGGGCAAGCAGCTACGAATTTCACCGAGGTCAAACGAGAAAAATAAGAAAAGTACTTCAAAGATAAGGGAATCCTTTTCACTGCTCAAAGCTTTGATACTTTACCAGTATCCTGTTGTTTTACTAAAATGTTTCAAACTTTGCTGAAAAAGTTCTTTGTGTTTGAAAATGGGAAAAGGGATTGTCGGCGCAATTTGTAAAAACAATCTTGTTCAGGTGCGGAACATTTAAATAGCAAAGAAACTTGTTTGTTTGAGATAAACGAAAATATCTTTACACTTACTCAATGTGATTTTTTATATCCAGCTTACGTTTCGAATGCATTGTGAATAAATCTTAAAAATTAAAACGAAAAACTGCCTCAGACGTTTGACCGCGGTGGGGCTACTACGTCAATAAGGTTTTAAGATGTCTGTCTTTTCCTTTCAGTCCAGTTTGATAAACTTTGACCAACAGTGTGTGGCCTGGACATCAAAAGAAAGGTTAGTAACTGAGATTGCAAGTTCCGTTGAGAAGAAAAGGAATAGTTTGAGCGTAATGGCCAATAGTACTTTTGGTTTGCATTAGGGAATAGTTACATGTTCATTTAATGAAAGTTACTTTGCGTTTGTGCGATTCAATTATAAGCCCAATTTTGATCACAAAAACATAATCACATGCTTTTCACCTTACCAGTAGGTATCATTTTATGAGTATACCAAAGTAAAAATCACTCATTTCATCATTGTATTATGTTTTACAATGTTTTAGTCAGGGAGGGAAAAGTGGAGAATGGTCGTCAAAAGGCTGCAAACTGACAGAATCAAATGCTACTCACACCACATGCGAGTGTAATCACATGACAGACTTCGCAATACTTGCTGACACCAACAAAGCAAAGGTAATTGTTCTCTAAAGTTCAATGATAATTAGCCCTTGACAAAAAAGAGATTCGTAGAAATAGAAAATAGTCGTTTGGTGCTCACGAGGCTATACCACGTACAGTAGACACCACAGCTGCCCCCGCTGTGTAGAAACATACTGAGACTTAGAGATAAGTGATCCCGGGAGTAATCACCTTTAGACATTCTTTTATAATTACTTTGGGGCTACTAGGATGCACCGCACCCTACCCCCCTCGTTTGGCGACTGGCCATGGGCCAAAACCTTGTAGGAGCAATGATACTGTTAATACATGACAACTTACCTAGGCTGGCTTTATAAGCAATAGTAAAAATCAATAAAAAGTAAATTAAGAGACAGTCATTCAGATTCAGATTCAGATTCTATTATTTGCTGTAGATCACCTCAAGCACAACCACTGGTAACTGCAAGGTGTATTTTTCTGCATTTGTTGACGGTTTTGCCTCCCAATATCCCGTCCCATACTTTACTTAGTAGGCCATCTGCACCCCTTTTTGACTTAGGTAACATTTACATTTAATTGCAGGGTACAGGAGCTCCACACCCTTCAGCCGCAGTACCCTCCCCTGGGGCGAGTCAGGACCGCACCTGGATCGGAATACTGCTGGCAATTCTTGCTGTGTTGGTGGTTATCATAGTGGCAATTGCGTTACTCTTCTACTGGAGGTATGTCATGTCACGCAATACCACGTCATTTCATGGCCATATATAAATGTCATGAGAAGTCATCTTATATCATGCACATTTATTGTCATCATGATATCTTAAGTCAGGTATGTCGCGCATTGCCAACAATAGCACATCATTAGTCAGATTAAGCAAAATGGTGGATGGTACATGTTGAAAGATTTCAAAGTTCTGGTCTTATTGGGATTAACTGAAAGTCGACATCCTAACAATCTGGATCTTATCAGCCGTGAAACACTTACTGATACCAATGCTATAAAATGAAGTAACATTTTACTTTTGCCTTAACCCTTTCATTCCCAAGAGTGCCGAAAATCAAAATTCAAGACAAAACCCAAATTTCAGTCCGTAAAATACCTAAATATAAATAGGACCAAGTGAAAATTCTGCCGAAGAGGAGTCATTTTAATGATCACACCATAGGATTTCATCCACAGAATCAGAAGTTGGAATCACCTTATTTAATAAATGTCACCATAACTGACTCTGGGAGTGAAAGGGTTAAAGGCATTGCTGAATGAGCTCAGTGGTAACAGAGAAAATGTAGAAATTTAATTGGCAACAACTAAGCACGCCTGGCGGCCAACAGAGCACTCCGATTCACGTGATCAGACTGGGTCATGAGCCTTATTAGTCAAAAAAGTAGATTTCACTCACTCTGTTTTCTTCCACAGGAGAAGGAGAAGAAGCCAAGATCAAGGAGCTACTCCTCGACAGCGATCACGAGGTACAGGTAAGACGCATGTGCAGTCGTTGTCGGACATGACCCATCTTGACAAATTGCATGTAAAGGGTTTACGTACCTTCCTTCGTAGGGAATCCAGACTATGATAATCATACGAATGTCCATTCGGGTTTTAAGCCAATGAGAAATGATTATTTTAGTTGGAAAAGTACGCCTTGGGTGTCATACACAGTGTTTTGCGAGTTATGAGCATGAAGTTATTAAGTCCTTCTATGATATTGTTCTTACAAGATGGTAACCAAAAAAATTTTGTTAAATTAAACAGGTTTAAGGAGATCAAGATCTTTATCCCGATCTACTGCCAGGGCATCGCGATCGAGTAGCAGTAAGGTACGTTAACAATCTGGCCTTATGGAAGTCAGACAATCGAGAGCCTGCAGTATGTTCGGTCATGAGATGGTCGCCAGGACAACCAGTCAGCTGGCTAACCGAGCGTCCTGAGGACTGGATACTTCACAGCGGTCAAACGCAAACAGCTACGAAGCTACGCCATTTCCAGTCTTTCTGAGCCTTGAAGTTTGAATCAGCTCAAACCTTTACGAGCGCGAAGATCGTATGAAAACGATGCATAACATATCCCGACAAACCGAATTTCTCCCCCCGTTCATTTTGAACACATAACGTAAAAAGCTTTAGTTTTCAAAGACGCCGTTAAGTGTTGCGGTGAAAGTGAAACTTTCTACATTTGTCTATATTTTCCTTTTTTAAACTGCCCATGCATCGTACTTTTGACCGCTGCGAAGCTGGATACAAAATTGGTAGACCCTGTTAGATGTTAATTATTTGCTACTAGTATGTATACGAATGAGGCATACAGAATGCCTCGTTAATGGCTTCTACGAATATATAAGGCTTGCGATATGTTATCGATCATTTCTTATCCTTTTTCTGCAGAGTGACGGAGCTGCTAGTCCGGCGTCAAGCCATTCAAGCCAATTTGACGAAATGATAGCAGCAAGGAGACGGAGAATGGCTCAGGACAAACAGGTAATCAGTGGGCTCGCCAATAGCCAGCGGTTGGTGAAAAAAAGCGCAACCGCAGCAGGTTCAATAAGTAATGGCGTACAATCCGTCAACTTGACATAAGGATCCGCAGGAAACACCAAGCTCCCATTGTATTTTAGTGAGGCTAACAAAATTACAAGCCCGTCAGTATATATGGGACGTTGATATTATATTTATTCAATAAACTAAATGATCTTGTGACGGCAAGGAATTAAACAGTTATTAAAAGGGTTTCCATTATTCACGGTACGGTGGGAGCTCGAATACATTTGGTTCCAACACAGCCAACATCTCAGGAATAGTTTTGGCGCCCATGAATGGCCATAAAATAATGAGCTGTGTCAACCCTTAATAGGCAAATGGAAAAACAGGATTAACGCAAGAATCACAAATGTCCTGAATAATCAACTGTAGTCCAAAGGAATTTTTGCTTCTCATAACAATCAGCTACACTTTTAAATCGTCTTGTCTCCTCTTTAGGAAAAAGCAAGACGTGCACAAGAGGAAGGGGATAAAGACGAAGACGACGACAATCTTTTGATGAAAGAGAAAGCGATGTTGTTCTCCGATTATCATCAACCTTATCACTTTCTGTCCAAGGAGGATGAGGCTCGAGCGGCTGCAAACAGGCAAGAGCAGCCTGGGTCAAGCAGGCCCAGTCCCCCGAGGCGAAGCAGGCGCTCGGCTATGGATCAAGAGGGTTCCGATGTTTAATGTTAATTTGCAGCAAAATGTGTTGGCTAAGAAATATCTATATCGCACAGGAATTTAACCGTGCCTTATTTTCGTAAAGAATGTGTTGTCCCCAGGGCTATCCTTTACTTTTTGCCGGGAGAGCCTGAGGGCAAAGACGGGCGGTTACCCTGCTGGTTGAGATCGGGACGAAACCACGTAGATTATTACTGCTCCCTCTTGTCCGCCCACTTATTCCTTTACGCTTTCTAGGTCGAAGCGTCGGCACACCTGGGGCCCGTTTCTTGGAACTCCCGCTTCTCACCAGGCCCGATAGGTATTTTTGTCCTCAATACTCGATTTTTGTATCGATTGGTGGTAACAGTGCAAACTTGCCAATGCGTTCCAAAGACTTTAAAAGTAAACTTTCAACATAAATAAATGAAAAATCGAGTCTCTCTTTAAGAATGTTGTCCACTAGTTCCGGTAAGTTATTGGGAGTTTCGAGAAGAAAGGGCTAAGAGGCAGAGCAGTTTGCGCAACGGCGTTTTTTTGCTATTAGATTTATTAATGTTCCGTGTTTATTTTTTTTAAGTATATTTTATGACGTTTTCACACAGTTAGTACATATTCATGACGCCATGAACCCAAGATGGTTACACGCCCGCATGCTTCGTATAAATATAGCACATATTTATGGCGCCATAGTATTAAAGATGGCGACACGCTCGCATGTTTCGTATCTTCAGTTCTCTTTGTAAAAAACAAATAGCTTAAGCATAGTTTTTCTTTAAGAAAGTGTGTAAAAATCCGTCAATAAAGCCAGGGAAGTTTTTACCCCATAATTGGATTAGTGAATTACTCCATTGAAGGATATACATGACAAAAATGTTTGATAAGGTAAAACTTTGAAATATTTTAAAAGCCTTAAAACAACAGTGTGTTCACATCCCTATCGGATAAGTCTTTAAAACTACTTTTTCCAGGTAATAGTTTTTGTCGGACGCAATTTCTGTAGACGTTTGATCTACTTGCATAGCCAAAACTATGTAAACCTCACCACCGTTAAGATTTACAAGTTTTTAACTGACTCTAGATAAACATTGTAACGGATGAAGACAGGAAAGTGTCAAGTAGTTTATAAAAGTCCAGAAAAGAGATTTTATTTGAATACGCTACAGTGTCCGGTACAGATATATTAGATGTTTAGTTTGCACAAATGCTATTACTACGCAGATAAACCTTGACAAAAAATTTATTAAATATTCTCATTCATAAGCCTGAAAACAATGCTTGCTCTGCGTTCGCTGTAGCGTCAGCGTAGTAACATGTGCAAACGTCACGCTACTTAGCAACCACGCTGGTTACACAGATTGCAGTCTGAGATAGGAGAAAAGGCTTCGACAAGAAAGCGGCTACTTCGTCAGAGGCCTACGCGCAGACGTCCCTTTCCGCGTGAAGCAAAGGAAATAGGAAACGTCTGCGTCCAGGCTACTTGATTAAACAAACGTGTAGCCCCATTATGTTTCAGGGTGAGTTGCTCTTGAGAAAATACAAATCAGGACTCCTGAATCCGAAAACAGTTTTTTTCCTAAGTGACTACGGCCTAGATGAAAGATCGCCCAGAATCCCGACATGCACTTCCAGTGCCAAAATATGATAGACGGGGCATATTTATCCCGACCCATTGTTCAGACTGTTGGAGTGCAAACTGCAAAATGGTGGATTACACCGTAGGAAGACTGGAACTACCGCGATGTTTTACTAAGATCTAAACAAGGGTTTTGAATATTAAGGCCCTGGACAGACGAAGACGCAAAAAAGCCCGCAAGTTTGGTAACGCGAAATTGTGTAGACAGACTTGTGATGGGTGACCTAACGGACTCACAAGTAAACGCAAACTGCAAAAAAGTTATTTCAGTGCAGCCTTCCACGCACGCCCGTACACTAAGCGGGAAAACGATATTAAGACCAACCTGTGTTGGGTGGCCAAACGGTAAAAACCTAGCGTTCACTTGCGTGTGAATTTGAAATTGATAAATTTGAATGCAAGTTATCGCAAGCACACACAAGACGTGGCCAAACGGAGTCGCGAGCTATTGCGAGTTGAACATGCGACTCTGTTTGGCCAGGGCCTAGAAAAACTCTAATCTCGTTAAGAGTTTAATTTATTGGTAAAAAGGGATTCGCAGAACAAAACATCAGAGAAGTAGTCGTCCTTGGGTTGGCGTGAGTTGCTAGGGTTGGTGGGTTGCTAGTGTCGCAAGCGATTTCCTTTTTTCCACAATTTCATACCATAAACAAGTCAGGCCAGATATCGAGGCTAAATATTGGAAAAATTATCTGCAGAACTAGAGAGAAGGTCACAAAAAAGAAAAAAACAAAGAAAATGACTTCATCCAAGACACACCCCCCTTTGATGCTGAAATGTTGCGTCGCTAATCAGCTCGGCTACTACTGTGTCGAGCCTATATTCACAGTCACTGCCCAGCAGCGAAATAATTGTATGTTATAATTTATACTTTACAGATATAGTGATTAAAACTAATTATCTGTATCGAATCTGCTTAAGAATCCTTGCTGATAACGCTCTGTCCATCAGTTAAATAATTGTTTACAATAAATTATACTTTTAAAATATATTATTATTACTTTAAAATATATTATTTTTATTAAACTAATTAAACTAATAAGACGTATTGTCTGCACGTGGACCTATGCTGTCAACGCTCTGCCCAGCAGTGAAATTATCTTTGTCACAAATAAGAGTTTAATAAAATTTTATGCGGATGAGTCGTGCATGTGCTTTCCGGCTGATTATCCTGAGCTGAGTGTCTGCCTGTTGCCACCTCCCTGGACACGTGACTGTGAAGAGATAACCGAATAATACAACAGTTAACCATTCGATCGTTTACTGGCAGTTACTTTTTCGTTGTTCGAAGAAAGCTTTGAGCCACGAAACGTAATTCCAACTTATGTTCTAAAAAGCTAAGACCAAATGATCTGAGCCAGATTTTACTGTGGTGCTGTTTACTACGCCGTGTAGGATGGTTTAAACTGTGAAGTCCATGGCCCTTTGTCGACTCTAATTTACCAGAATCAGAATCAGAATTATGACAGTACTTTCGTATGGGGTTGTACATTGATCAGTGTTTCTGAAATCCTAAAATCTGACCGATTTCCTGCTCAAATTTCTTTTGTTATATAAGACGGTTTTAACTTTTGAGTTTGTGGATGAATTGCGAACATTCAAATAAAAGCTACTGAGCAGTATATTTGTTGTGGTGCTGTTTATTACGCTGTGCACGGTGGTTCCAACTTTTATGGTTATGGTGTAAAGAAAATCTCATTGACCTCGAAAGAATTCGAACTTACGAACCCCGGATATTGAGCATGGAAGTTCCACCGACATTTAATGTTATTCTTCTATGGTGTTGTTTGTTTATTACCATTTTGAAAAGTAAAATTAGTTTTGATACTATTTTCCATTCCGAACTTACAGCGCTGTTTCCACTTGGAAAAGATTGTACGTAGCTCTTATTTACCTCTTCCTCTAGACATGACTCAGAAAACTGAAGGATGACGTTCTTGAATTGTTCCTCATCCGTTAGCTCCAGCGAGTCGTTCGTCAAATTCGGAATAAACTCTGGCTCGAGGTCCGACATTTCGTCGGACGACAACTCGTGCACGGACATGTGTTTACTTTCCGACGAGCTGTCCGAGTTAGAATTCCATCGCTTTCTCCGTTTCGCCTTCCTTCCAGGGATGCTGATAGGGGACCCTGCTGTGTAAGGGCACTCTTCCACAGAGCGCCTGCACGCAGGTAAATTGTGGTCACTCTCACTGCAACTACAATAGTCCTTTTCGTCCGTGCGCGCCCATGAATGGCCTTCCAGGGAATCTTTTCTTAGGTCCTGGTGGATACAAGATCCTTTTGTATGTCCTGTATTGAGATCGGTAAATTCATTTACATCCTGTGTGCCCACTGTATGTGTCCCTGACGATCGACGGCGTTTGGAGTTGCTGAGGCAACTGCGACTTCGTTTCATTTTTCTGTTGTAGCTTTGTTTGTCTTGGTCATCACTGTCCAATTCTTGGGGCCAGCTACCACGATCAGTTGGGCTACTGGAACTACTCGAGGTGTTCGGGCTAAAGTGAAGCAAGCACAAATAAGGTGTAACCCGGTTAATAACCAGATTTCTACTAAAGAAATGATTATCAACAAACCTTTCCAATCCCAAACACCTCTCAGACTTTGAACAAAGAAACCTTTGTCTTAAGATTTTAATTAAAGAGTACCAACTGAAAACCACCTATACGGCGACCGAAGGACCAGACAATTGTGGTCATTTTAACAAGGGGGTCGGATTAATGGCGTCACATTTTGACAGCCCACAAAAAACGAGCAAAGAGAGAAAACGACAGAGGAAGGAAGAATGTAATTTAGAAGGCGAAATGACAATGTAACTAGTTTCAAGTACAGCTTAAAAGCTACAATCCCGGACACAAATTCTTGGGACACCTGTTATCTGCATCCCTTGAACCCCCTTAACAATGTTGGGGAAAATAGGGCACGGTTCCAAAAAACTCAGGGCTTCTATCATCATCATCATCATCATCATCATCATCATCATCATCATCATCATCATCATCATCATCATCAGCAGCAGCAGCAGCAGCAGCAGTAGCGTCGTCGTCGTCGTCATCGTCGTCGTCGTCGCCGTCATCATCATCATCATCATCATCACCATCATCATCATCATCATCATCATCATCATCATCATCATCATCATTATCATCATCAACTCGGTAACAAATTAAAGTACTTAACGCAGCGTAACTCCAGGCCGGGACGCATTGTCTAGGGGACGATTTGTGTACCCTTCCTTTCGTAAAATTTAAAACCTACCAACTTGAAGACGTTTGCTTTCTGACAGGTGTCTGATTGTTTAAGACTGTTTTCATGACAGTAGTACGTGCTTTCAGCTCTGGTTTGATCACCCTCTTTTTGCTATTCACAATTTTGAGTTGACGTTCTCGCCTACCGTGATAACAGAGAAAGCAAAAATCAAAAGAAAACAATACAAAACTTTCAAGCGTGATTACTGTTACGACTTTCTGTTTATTCATCTCGTGTCTAAAAATGCGACACAATAGCGACCATCAGTTCAGAGTACAAGTACTAGCCTGGTACTTTTACTCTGAACTGATGGTCGCTTTTGTATCGGATTGACTACGAGTGCGACTTCTACGTTTTAATTCAGCGATATTTTCTGAAAACTAACTCCTCCTTGTTGCTTACCATTATAGGACGATGGTGCGGGAATGCGACTGATGTAACACGTGAAAATCTAAAGCATACACACCAGGTTTGAAAGGTCGTACTCGTACGCAATCTCGTACTCGCTTTGCTTACTCCGATTTGAAGGCCGCTAGTAACAATCAAAAAATTAATTCCTGCATTACGGATATTTTTTTTATTGGTAGAGTAACGCTAACTTGGATAAAGCCTAATCACAAGCAACATAAGGAAAAGAATAGAAAAGAAACGGAAGGAAAGAAAAGGAAAGCAAAAAAACGTGTAACGATGAATTTCGACGCGTGTGCTTGAGGAGCGTTTTTTTTCCACCCAAGCACATTCCCACTCGTCTTTTCTTGAGAGAAGAAGAACTGGTTCCGCTGTGGTAGAGAACAATAATTTGTAAATAAGCTTACTTTCTGACCGATTTTACCCTTCTGCTTTACCTCAGAAGTTCTTTCTCTCGAGCTTCCAGGTGTTGCATACATTCATTCAGCTCCTGGTATAAACTGTTAGCTCTCTCCAGCTTTTGCTCATAATGAACTCGGATGTCACGAGCATGCCTGAAAATACAAGTGCAAGGCAATTCAGTCAACTGAGGTTTATATCTTACAATCCTGGCGTAACGTGCAAGAGCAGGACGAATACCGTGCCAAAGTAAAAAACGGTTTTTGGTTCTTTCAAGCTCCGACTTCTTTCGCAGAAAGGGTTAACACAAACCTTATGAACCTTAAATCATTTAGTCTGTCTCTAGTTGAAAGAACAACTTTAAAATAGCCTGTTCCAGGCTGCGAGATAGTGGGGAAAGCGTGAATTGAAAAAACGAGCGCGAAAAACGCTTAGGGGCTGGGGAGGCTAACTTTACACGAAAACGATTAAGTTCAACTTAAAACGTGGAAATTCTGCTTCCAGAATTTGGTTTCTTTTTTACGCTGTTGTGAATTGTACCACGATGTATTGTGTGTAGCACTCGCAGAGCCAATGAACAAAGAGATTCTATAACAGAGCTAAGAAATTCGCCAAATCTAAATAAATAGCCCGAGTGTGCATCGAGAACCAGATGGACCATAAAATGACGTGTGCAAATGTTAACCAGTTCTTAATCCGACGTCAGCAAACTTGCCGTCACTTCTTTGCGAGGAACTGAATTCAACAAAACTCGGGTTGTAGTACCTAGAATAATTTCCATATTATGGAAAAAGAGGTCGGACGTTCGAGCACTTAACTCAATGGCGCGAAGTTAACTGTTTATCGCACAAGTATTTTTGTGTTCACGGAGTGGATTTGTTTCCAAAGAAAACAAAACAACTTACAGCAGCGTGGAATCCAAAGCGGCCGAGTTTCGCGGCACAGAAAATAAGTTTTGGAAGAAAGGCTCTCTGCAAGAACTAAACAAGTTACGGTGAAGCTGCAAATGAATCTGTTGGATTCTTCAAGGTAAGCTTAATTTGTTTTGAAATTTATTACTCCAACAGAAAGTGCAATTTGAAGTTAACAGCACCAAAAGAGTTTCCTTCATGTAAAAAAAAAGAGGACGAAAATTTTTCCTTATTTTGAATTCAAGCGAATAAGCAAAAACCTATGTTTGTAATCTAGTACTTAGATGACTAGTTCCTGACTTTTGCGACTGACTGACGACTACCCTTCAAAAATGGGGAGAAGTGATTTTAAAAAGTATAAAGTGCAAACCACGCGCCTCTCGCTGGCAGTCCGCTTTAGGGTATGCCGTTTTCAATCTTAAGAGAGAACAATGTAAGCTTATTTTTTTCTCTTGCATCAAAAAAAGACAAGATAAAAAACAACAACAACAACAAATAAATAAATAAATAAATAAATAAATAAATAACTGAGAGAGAAAGCTAATACTGGGAAATTAAACCTCAGGTGAAACCGGCTGTTCACACAGATTTCTACGGTTTGTTGCATTCATTTGTAAAAGAATTAAATCATGCTTCTAGCTGTGCACCTATCGAGTAATGGATGCACTTGGGACGATTGGAGAACACTTGAAAAGCTAGAGTTCGTCTTGGCTAATCGTCTCCAGCCACCAGTACGCTTCCCTTATCAGCTCTCCAAACTTTCCGCGTGCATCATAACTCGATAGACGCACGCTAATATTTATAAGCATTAATTCTTAAATAGCGGGTGTTACCTTAGTTCCTCTTTCCTTCTTCTGATGAGTTCCTCGTCAAGTTGATGAAGTTGGTGAAGGTTTTGCATGTGTGCACTGCTCTTGTTCTTCATCTTCTCAAACTCTTCCTTAATTTCTCCTCTCCACATTATCTTTAAAAAACCAAATTAACTGGTTAACGAAAAAGTAGATAACGTAAGAGGAGATTTTTTTCGAGATACCCAACATCTTACATCCTGGCTGCTAAATTACGAGTCTTGGGCTCCTGGGCATTTTTCCTGGATAACAGCCTTGACTGAACTCATGAACTCACAAGCAATCAGACAACCAACAGGACAAAAATTGTGGTGGGAAATTTTGGACTGGCACAGAATACAGTCATGTAGATTGAAAAATGTTTTGATGACAAAGTAACCTTGTTTGGCCTTCTTACCTGCTGGTTGAGGTAAATTTCTTGTGGTGTTTTAAGCACATCACCTGCAGCGATCTCAACATGCAGCAGAACTTGATGGAATGATGGACGATTCTTTGGTTTGCTACTCCTAAAGGAGGAAACAAATAATTATTGCACGAGTGTAAATCAGGGGCACCCAACGAGAAAATTTTAGCAAAATACTTGAAAAATCATTTTCTGCTTTCTCAGATTGTTTCAGAGCTTTTTAAGGGCATGTTAGTGTAAGCTAGTACAGATTGATCTGTTCGGCGTTTCTAGCTGAAAATTTAGG
>Ga0126336_10001157_pt1 | contig 13096 bp, 6 predicted proteins | sample SidCmetagenome_FD_92530 | JGI IMG/M metagenome (GOLD analysis project Ga0126336, IMG submission 92530) | Coral microbial communities from El Islote,Puerto Morelos, Mexico - Siderastrea C C metagenome | ecosystem: Host-associated > Invertebrates > Cnidaria > Coral | place: El Islote,Puerto...
TTGGTAACCTTACTGTTAAAATTCAAGAACAAAGATTGCAAGACAACAGAACTAGGGCTTCTTTTGCAAGTCTTGCCAGTTCGTATAGTCACTTTTGTAGAAACTCTAGGGAGCCACCTTAAAGCGCAATAATAATGACTTTATTACCGTGTCAAGCAAAAAAATCTAGCAGAGGGGATTCCCCACTGCTAATAGAGGACACCTAACTTTCTAAAATACAATCTAAAAATACAAAACGAATTAGCATAGAGTAAAAACTAGAAACTACTAAGAGTTAGAATGTTGTTGTTGTAAATGAGCTCCGTTTTAAGTTCATTCAAGCGAACAGCCAATAATCCAAAGAGATTTGACAAGCCTTGACAGTTAATGACAGGATATGGAAACATTGCAAAAACCAAGCAAGACGGCTCGTGGGTAAAATATGTGTTCAGTTTGATCCCCGAAAAAAAATAATAAATCAAGCTGTGCTCAGCCTCTAGAACGACCTTTTGAGCTTGGTTTTACAGAACAGATCCTCAAAATATTGGAGGACCATTCGGAACACTTTCGGGCTGTTTGAGAAACACTTTTCGAAAGCAAACGAGCCAAAGAAAGCCCCGAAATATTTTTCAGACCGAAATGTTTCAGGACTATTTTTGAGAAACGAGAACTACTTTATTCCTTGGCGGCTCCGCTTTTAGGCTTGGCTAAATCTACATATTATTTACATTACAGCAAAGTAGGTGCTTGTTTTCAAGGGATCATAACAACAATATAAATTCCAGATCAAAGTGATGATGAGAAATCCAAACGAGAGTGGAAGACTCATACCCTTTGCTAGTACATGAGAGACGACAAGTGTACATGATAGTCGATGATCAGTTGAGAGTGAGACTTGAAAAAAGTAAAAATTCACGAAAGTGAACAAGAGTGCAAACTCTTTGACGGAACACGAGAGTTCAGTTGCAGGACAAGCAAGAGTGAGAGACTGCATCTCTCCGTGATTCCAATAAAATTTAACAGATTAATGTAAAGTCTTTGAAGGAGCACAAGAGTTGAATAGAACACATTATTGCGATACGGAACCGGGAAACTCTGGGTTACCACTCGTTTATTGATCTTTGTACCAGAAGCTATGCGAGAGGTTTTACGCTCGAGCTAGGTTATAGCTAAGTTGACCTGAAGGACGTTCCTTAGAAGGTGTGGTTGACGGAAGGAATTCCTTGCCCATCCAAGTAGGGTCTGTTCCTCAAAGTACAACCTAGAGCTACAACCCTAGCTTCACTTCCCAACTGAGTACAAGATGTAAAGAAGAATTAGAAGTAGAAGTGACTAACATAGTTGAATGCCCTTAATGTAACCGCTAAACCTTATCTTTTGTTTTCGTTAAACTAGTCAACTAGACAAAGCAATTCTTGGTGGTGGTCTTGATTTTTTTGGTTAAACAAGGAGAGATATCTCAAAATCTTAATCCTTATTGACATTGTTTGCAAACGTGACCACCTGTGTTGTTTTCATGATCAGCACGGTCAAGGTTACTAATTTTACAATGTGAAGTAAACATGCAGATTTAGCACAATCGTTCAGGTGTGTCTAAAATAACGAAACTCTAAAACAACAAGAATTTCGCTTCACAACAACATGAGACAGCAAAATCAAGGTCACTATATAAGAGTGAAATGCTGAACTCTTGCCAATTGTATCATTGTCTGATTCAGAGTGAAGAAAGTAATGACCAAACTCACACACCTGCAGCCTGCATCATTGGACTGGCCTGACTGATTGCTCCTTGTCTGGGAGAAAGATATGGCTCATTTGGGGCCTCAAATCTGCTCTCCACTGGCGGCGGCTCATCTCTTGGACTCACTTTTACCCCTTGATCATTTAACTGCTTCAGAGTGCGCAAGTTAGCTACAAGAAGAAATACACTCAGCAGTTATGTAGTTATTCAACTACTATGGCATGAAATTTTTTGTGGGATTTTATGTTTACTATTTTGTAAATTGGGTATTTTAGAGGTTTTGAGGGGTAGAATTTCCGCAACTTGGAAAAGTTCTGTCATTAACAGCTTTAAAACCGCTGTGTGAAACTTTGCCTTAAGTTAAAATAACAGCTTTGTAGAAATACGTGATTCATGTTTTCACAGGTAGCTTTTCGAGGCCGATCAGTTTTGGGGGCATTAAGGAAATCCATACCTGGACTGACTCGGGTAAACTTGTCAGGATTCTCAGTAATCGTACAGTTACACAATGTATGTTAGCTGTATTGTGTAATAAGGATACTTACCAACAAGATGTCCAGTAGAATCTCTGAGTGGAGCACCTCCACCACCTTTACCCCATGGGTTATAACTGGCTGCCTCCTGCTCGATCTTCCTGTCATATCTGGAAACAGTCAAAAATACACTCTTTTGCCTCTTTTAAATTACCGGCGTTGACTCGATTTTTCTATTTTCTCCAGTTGCATATTCTTACTGTTTTACTGTTTTTTCCCCGTTGCTGTCCTCTCATCCAAATCCTTTTTGTCCGTTGTTTGGTTTGTTGTTTAGTGTTTTTTTTTCTTTTGTCCTTTTCAGTTGTATTGTATGGCGAAGCATTAAACCAATAACATCACGGCTTAACTGACAGACGACCAATAACATTGCGAGTTCGTTGACCAATCAGGACAACGACGAGGGACTTAAAACATCTACTGGCGATTCACAATTCACTTGACTCTGATGATGACTTCCGCTCAGGTTGTCGAAACGTCTGTCAATGTCACCTCAATGAGTCCTTCTCAGGACTACACTCACACGGACAATCGTAATTTACGAACTTATGATATGAATCCTGGGTGCAAACCATTTAAAGTGTTAAGTTTGTTTGTTTGTTTTTTTTCAAGTGACTTACAATTTCTACTTTCGTCACTACTTTTTTACAGCTTGCTAACTTGTCCTGCATCTCACCTTTCCTGAGCCTCCTTTTCTTTTTGTTTCTTTGCATTTCTTTCTTGCATCTAAGAGTCAGACAAGCAATGTTACTGGGTGATGAGGCTCTCCTTTCTTTCACCATTTACTGCATATGTAATGCTAGGCTTAACTGTAAAAGCAGCGAGCTAAAAAACAGGGAAAATCACGAACACTCAAAGCCACTTTTCCATGGGGACTATAGGTTTCTCTTGTGCACTTTTGCAGACCAGTGGTCGGCTAAAGGTATACATGAGACACCAAGTTCATGCGTATCTGAGTGCGCGAGAAAACCCTCTGCCACCCTGGGTAGATTCACTAGTGCACATGCAAAGGTGCTTGATAAAAAAGCAAACACAGACAAACAAAGCGGACTTGGAACGAAATGAAAAGCAAAAGAAAAGGATAGAGACATATGAAACACCTAGAATGTGAGTTGAACCTGTACTTTTCGTGCAACTGTTTTGAAAGCATTAACATGCACAGTGCCATTGTGCCACACATGCAACATTCATCACTTTGTCCAAACAAAAATCATTTCGAAGTAAAAATGTTGGCCATGCCTACCGTGTGGCATGAAATTTTCGCGGGATCTAATTTTTGTGAATTTTGCGGAATATTTCTCGATCTCTGAAAATTTGGTCCTGCGAAAACAAACTCCCGCTAAAAAATAATCCGCAAAAATTTACCCCATGTATTTAGGTTCCTAAATTTCAGTTAAATTGAGCAATATCACGACCTTCCTCTTTACAACTGCAACATAATGCGTAGTCTCTGCAGTCTCTGGGTAAATTTGGCAATCCGCGAAATTTAACTCCCACGAAATTTTCATGCTACACGGTAGGGGTACAAGCCATAACTATCCAAACTGACTTGCATAGATTTATACATTTCATAACTACAGCTGTACAGTGTTCCGCTATCACAGGCCTTTGGTTGCCCGCACAGGAATTTTGCTAAGCCTTTGTGAAATCTTAACACTGCTAAAACGTGTTAGAGTATGAAATATATGACTCTGCCAACTGAATTTACTACGCAACTTAGGCCGACAATAAGTCAAGTAAAGGATTCCCTGTAACAGGGGCATATATCGCACGCTGCAGAATCGCTAATTTATTTTCATTATATCGACACATGGTTCCACTGATGCAATTATATAGAAAACGCATCGACCAGCTGACGTGTGTAAGGACGCCAGCGGGTCCGAAAAAGCCATCCGATCCAGCACACATCATCCGTTCATATAGCGCGCGCAAACACTTAAACGTTCATTGTCTATTTGCATCTTTTTGACATTTTCCAATAATATTTTAATAGTATTAGAATGGTGGTATGTTAAAAAACTTATGGACTAAGTTAGGTCGGGCCAGATGAGAAAATATTTGGATCTTGGTCATAGCGTATGGACCTCAAGCCAAATATTTTCCCATCCAGCCCTCCCACTCAGTCAATAAGTGCCTAGTACGAGAAACTCAGTTGCAGTTTTACCTGCTTTCTGAGTTCCTCCTGGTAAGCTTGTTGAGCAGCTTTCTTCTTTTCAGCTGATGCCGGGTCTGTTCCTGCTGCTCCAAGGCTGCTGTACCCACCAGGAGGCTGGAGACCAGAATGAGGACTGACCTCAGCCCCACCCTGGTGAGGGATGGCTGCTGGAGCAGGAGTTGTGTATCCTTAAATGACAAGTAAACAATGTGATGTCTTCTTATTCGTGAGTTATAAACTGGTGTCCTTAGTGTTAGGCCTGAGGGTGTCAAGTGGCACACAAGGCCCCTTAAGGGGACTCTCTAACCAAGAAGAGGTTTTTACTACAACCTGGAGGCCCTGTGACACTCATCTGTCAAGGCCCAGGACACTCATTTGTCAACTCTCATTCCCTCAATCAATCTGGCATTATTGAACCTACCAAGGACCAATGCCACCACCGGCATGGCTGTAAGGATCATTAACACATGCAAGGCAATAACAAACTTGTGCACTGTAATTTAAAATGCTTTTAATTCTGCAGTCGCCAGGAGTCCTATGAATACCTAATGTTGGAGATGTTCATGGAAAAATAATCCAGACTTTGACAATGGTATAAGGGAAGCTTCCTCGGTTTGCTGCAAAATAGCCACTTTCTTATCGAAAAGGAAGACTGTTTGTGGCAAGTAGGAGAACATTCTGTCACATGTTACCTTGGTTTCTTGATTGTGTATCTCTTTGTGACTGAAAACCTGCAGAAGTGAAACATGAACTTTATTTCAAACTGTCGTAACTGCTATGTAACAAGAAGAGCAGACCAGTTCTTCTAATGACAGAAGAATTGTGGAGAAAGATCATGTTTGCTAGAAAGTCCACAAAAACCAAGCTTCCAAAATTATTGCATCTTGCATGCATAAATCACTGTTTACTAATTAAAGTTTGAACCAGACCTCCAGAGATTCCTTCATCCAGTCTAAGACTGGGCACCACGTTTGCTTGTCCCCTAGAAACGTTCACTGAAGGCCCCTGTGGAACCCCCATTTCCAGTGCTCCATAGTAGTAATAAGGGTCGTCATATGGGTTGGAGTGAATAGCAGGATGAGGAGGTGGCCTGGAGCTAGGCCCAGGATTGGCCAGTGACATGTCATAGCCTTGTGATTGGAATGGCCTGGAACTAGGCCCATGAGTGGCAGGGGACATGTCATACCCCTGTGGCTGGGGAGGTCTAAATGATCCTCTGTTTACATCTGGGGGTGTTTTGTCCATCTAAGAGAAAAAAATATGTTAAAGTCAGCTTCTGAAGACTGGTATCACAAAACTTGGGAGGCAGAGGTATTCAAGACATACTTGAGCGAAGAGAGTCCTAACCGCAGTCCTTTTAATGCCAGCTTCCATGAAATGAAACAGCTAGTGCACCATTTACATTGATGCCTTTTCAAAAGTAAATGTTTTCATATGCCCAAATATGTAGCGAAATAGTTTTGTCCACACAAACATTTGCAGGTCGTTTTCACCTGTCCCACTGAACATGTTCTTATTTGAAAAATGGATTTTATCTTTTCCTGTGAACTGTTTGCCTGTCGTCCATACTTAAATATATTTCGCAAATTTTTGACCTAAAAAAACAGCAAAATCTCCGTTACATTGCCCTGTACACAATACCAACTTTCTGTTGAGACTACTGCAGATGCAGTTGCTCACAGATATACATGTATATTTCAGTTCACGTTCTTAGATCTAAAAACAAAAATTCGATTTTATTGACATAAAACTCAGAACAAGCTCAAGGCTATTATGCTTCACCTGAGAGTTCAGTGCCCTGCCACCATCTTGCTCAATTCCTAAGCGAAGCATCTTTTCCCTGGTAAAAGACAAACAAACAATGTGATCTTGATGGCCACTTCATTGTGTCTAATGAAACACACCATTAGTACATCATGGTAACTGCATTCAACATAACAAGTCAAAGGTGAATTATGTTCATGTCTTATTCCGAAGTTTGTTGTACGAAAAAGATAGTTCATTTTCAAGGTCTTCTTACCTGCAAAATGATATTTGAAGAACAGAAAATGCCACAGGTATGTCTTTCAGTTATGATTCCCAGGACAAAATAACAGAGGACCATTTAGGTGAATGGGTTTAAATAATTTTTGCAAGGTTATACTCTTTAAAACACTGGCCGGTGATTTTTCTTCTATTAAAGGAGCATAATTAAAATACCTTTTTTTGATATCTGCCTGTTCTTGCATTTGTTGTTGAAGCTCTCTTTTGTACTGTTCTTGTTTCCTTGCCTTTGCACCCCTGGACTCCTGCAAAGCTACAAATATCATTCTGATTTAAAACTAGCGGTACAAGATCTTTAAAATGAAACACCCGAATCAAGGAAGGAAAAAGGTTTTCAGTCTTGAGGAGGAGAGGATAGCATGGAAGATAAAGAGTTGCAGAATTTGCAGCATCAGTTATTCTACAGATCTTCTATAAGAAGCACACATATATGTATCAAAAAAATCATTCACAAAACAAGAAGATAGCACTGGAGTTGGATCTGACAACCACTTTGTTGAGAGACATTCAGTGACTGCATGGCAGCCAGAAGGTGAAAAGACAGTGGGGAGACATAAAATTACCTGGAGGGAAAAGAAGAAGCAGTGAAAGAGTAGGTAGGATAGTGCAATTGGAGCAACTGCAAGAATGGTAGACAGGAGAGATGGGACAGTGTGGAAACACTGTACTGTTGTGGCAAGCAATGTGTGCCTGTAGTTCCAGAAAATATCCATACTCCCTGCTCAGAAGGGATTGGAAATTCCAGGGAGGGTGGGGGGTCTCAAAGTCCAAAAATTTTAAAGCAATGTATGAAGCTAAATTGGAATTTCCAGAGGGGTGGGGGGTCATAGGGCAAATCCCTTCTGTAGGGAGGGTATGGATATTTTCTGGAACTACACAATGATGGCGATGGCAGAGGTTTGGATATTTTTAATTCTTGGATACCTGGTCTGTTTGACGTTTAAGTTTTCAGACATTATTTTGGTTTTGTCAAAAATTGAACATGCCACTCACCTCCAATGAGTCCAGCTCCTTCCAAAGGAGCTGACTGTGATCTGATATTGCTGTCTGTTTTGCTTCTCTGGAAGGACTCTTCCTTTGGAGGCTCTCTGTGAAATGGGTAAAGATTCATGATTGTACACATCTGTAAACATCATCAAATAAATAAATGTAAAGAAGATCCTCGCAGTTCTTTATTCCGCAGTTCAAATATACGAATTTCATATATTCATAATTTCATCATCATCAAATAAGCTGCACAAAATGTTTCAATAAAATTTGAAGTAGGCAGCTGGTTTGAGTAGAGTAACCAACTCTATCAACAAGGGGTTAAAAAGTAGCCAACTTCTCTGAGTGAAATAGTGGATGCTATTGCTTATATTGCTTCATCAGCCGTCAGTGCCTATTGAAAGAACTGGCTGCATTAGTTAACCCAAAGTTTTTATTCCAAATCATGGACTGTGTGGTTTATCCATGAGAACATTAGGAAAGGAACTTGCTGTCAAGATCACTCATTGTGAATCAAAACATGCTGTTTGGTGCCTTGTAAAACTGCTAGCTCAGTGCATAAAAAATTCTTTCTTTAATTTTTTTTTTGACGGGGACAGTAAGCAATTGGGCTTGTCTTCTTCACCTTCACATAATTATCAATTCAAAGTAGACATTTAATATACTATGAAATTGGTCAAACAAGCACAGAATTCCTGGTATCATGTTTTAGTAGGTGTGCCTTTCAAAGAAATTACTTAGTATTACTACATATATATACAAGAGTGTTTTAGTGGAAAATAGACCACTCATAAAGTTCATATGAAACTACATCCGGGACTCGAGTGGCGTATTTTCCATATCCTCACTATACATGTAGTTTGATGATGGCATTTCCTGCTTTGAAACTGTTGTTTGTGCGAATAAACTCTTGTCTATACAATAAAAAGAAAATTACACAGCAGTTTGAAGATATGAATGCTATTTTCTCGTGGTGAAAACAATATTTTACTCACAAGCTGTGCTCATTCGTAAAATATTGTTTTTACTGCTCAAAAATAAAATTCATATCTTCGCGCCGCCGTGTAATATCCTCTATTTAACTTCCTTGAGGATGCCTCAAATGCATCCTGCAAATTACTGTTCATGTGACATAATAATGGAAAATTACCTTTCAGGTAGATAGGCACTATTTCGTCGCTGAGGGCCTCTTTTCCCCCTCTTTCGAAGCTAACAATAAAATAAAACAACGGTACTTTTGGTTAGCACAAACATTGTAATATTCAGGCTCAGTGTACCCTGACAACAGCCTTACCATTACTTGACAAACAGCCCTACAGAAATATCATGCCTGGGTGTGAGAAAATAGTTAATTTTTTTTGTCTTGAAGGAAACAACACGTCAAATGAGGCCACAACTCAAACAACAGACAGCTACGTCAAAAGTTCATCCCACTACCACTTGACCAACTGGATCTCGACCAAAGAAAATTATAATAGTTCAGACCAAAAAGGTTATTATCTCAATAAAAAGCTTTCAGAAATCAATGCAATTAAAACACCAGAAAATGATAGCAGTTTTGGCATCATCACTTACCCACTCTAAAAGTTCCTCTTCATCCTCCTCCTCATCGTAGTATTCAAGTTTTCTGCGTGGTTTCACCCATGAGCTATAAAAATGTAAAAAGTACCTCACAGGTTTACAGTCATGATAGGTGTAAATGTACAACACACACTGTATTAATTTAAAAGTAGAAAATTGTGTACAGGCTTGAATAGCTTGTTGCAAACAGGAGATGCAGTCTGGGGGAATTTGAAACTAACTGTAAATCCTCTTGTCTGTTAATCCCTTTACTGCTATTAATATTCCCCATTTCACCGCACAAAATTAATTGTGACTGACTAAGTACACATTTCTCCCATTTTCCTTCACAACCCAAATAATAGTCAACAGTGCTTCTCCAGGTACATTGCAGTAATTTACGTAAACCACATGTGAGCTTTGGCCCTTGCACGCAAGGGTAATTGAGATGTTTAGCATAAAGATTCTAGTGACATTTACCTAACTATTTTAAAATTTTAAAACCCCCCTTGTTTCCAAGGAGTTCCCTACACCCAGGGAACTTAATAGAGGATCCATTTTTGAAGGCAATCACCACACCTGAAGATTTGGGTACACCTTTAAATACTATGAAAAACTGGAACCTTCCCAAAGCTTCTTAAATATTTACACCAAGTTACATTTCATAGAGGGGTTAACTTACTGGTTTCTGTTTGTTTTATAAAATATCGCCAATAAAATACAACATGAAACGGAAAATCTTACTCGTCATCCATGTCATCATCACCACGGAAACGAACACGCCTGAAGACATAAAAGCAAACCTCTTAGTCATTATTACTGAGATATTGGGTTTCACTGTATACATACAGTTAAGAAGGGACTGATAAAAACAGATCTTAATGCATGGTGTTCATAAGATTGCTAACAATTACAACCACTTGAAACCTTTAGCAATCATTGGAAACTAGTGAATTGTTTTTGCTAATGATCAGACTGGTCAGTATTAAACATGCATAGTTTTCACTGTTACATTATTATGTTTGTTTAATGAAGTGAGAATGGTTAACTAACAGTATATTTGTACATGTATACTGTTAGCTTCTAAAGATAAGGTATGGGTCTGTTTCTTAATTTGTTTGCCCTCAGTTTTTTTTTTTGGGGGGGGGGCGGGGGGCTGTGCATCAAGTATGACAAAAAAACCTGGCTAAAATAATTTCTTTGTAACATTAATAATATTACTCAAGAAGAATATCTCACTTTGATTCAAAGCTCCTTTCTCTCCGGCCTCTGGGTCGATTTCTACTATAACTCCACTGGGAAATAAAGATAGCACATAGAAATTTGTGAATTACCAACAAAATCATTAATTTGTTAAGAAGACATCCAATTTATTATTAAGATCAATTCATCCATTCATTCACACATCATCTAGTCCACCTGGCAACTGTGAAAAGGAAATTTCACACATAAAAGAAAATCTTAGTTTCCTCAATGTTAACATTAAAACAGTAAAAAAAGCAGGAAAGTTCAGCGGGCTGAAACGTTTTTGTGCCAAAAATTTATCCTGCTTGTGCAGCGTTTATTAATTTTTTTATTATTTATCAAAACCAAGTCATTTTACTTAAAAAAGAATATATATTTGTTTTCCCACTCTTTTTCTGGTCTTAAGGTATGTAAACACTTGTGTATTTCAAGAAATTTCCACGTGCACAATTTTCTTTTTTGTTATGTTGCCATTTTTTATGTAATTTAGGTAAAGCATTTAAAGTCAAATCGTTTAACCTAATCCTGAATTGTTTTGTCCAGGTGCTATGAGTAATTTGTAACAGGAAATCAAAATTTTTTTCTGATGTCCTTTTAAGATGACTGACCAGACTTACTTGTCTGGTCAACATTGCTCCTGGACTGACAATTAAATAAACTGATCAGACTGAGATAAAAATTATTTGCAGGCTTGCCCCTCAGTCTGACCCTATGGCACAATCAACATGTCAATGTCCAATTAGAAAGTTCTCATGTTAGTAGCAAAGAAGTCATCTCACATCATCATTATCATCATCAAATCTCCGACTGAGATGTCCATCACTTCTAGAGCTCTGCCTATATTGTGCTCCATCCAATCTCATTGGCCTACAAGCAATTAAAGTCAAAAAAATAATATTTCTTTAACATAGGTTTATTAGACAACGCATGTTTTATGAGTCAAATGAGTCGACGAGTCATGAGTCAACAGTTCGGATCAGCGGTTTTTCATAAAAAGATCTGATATCTGTCTTCCAACCCAAAAATGGCGGACAAATCAGCAAAGCGTAAGGTAAGTGAAATCCTTGTCCATCTGCTTAGACATACTTTTCTGACGTATAGATTTTGAGTCGGGGCATTGTTTTGTTGGATTTTTCTGGTCTTCCAGTTGAATGAAATCCTTTTTAGGCATTGTTTTGTGGTATAGATTTTAATTAAAGTAACACATTTCATTCCCTAATATTACTGTCGAGTAATTTGCATTTGAAACAACACAAAAGACTTTACAAAAGGATGCACAATAGCTTTGTATTGTTGACACTTGAAACAACTTTCTTTAAACTGGAGCAGTTGTTTGCTTGACACCTGAGGTTACAGTTTTAAATAAAAAGTTTGTTTCTTCACTGTATTTGTTATTAATTTTCTAGATAACATATGATGATGGGCAGGGGTGACTTTCAAAATGCCCTCCCAAGCGGATGCAGTACAGTTTTACTGTACTTTGTCAATGATGCTCATGTTTTCTGGATATAAATCAAGGTTCGGGGGTTCATATCCATGTATTCACAAGGTGCATGCTATGTTTTTTTTTCCACCCATTTTTGTGCACTCACACTGTACTTTATAGGACATCCATTGTTCTCAACCGTGAGAGTATCGAAGAGTAGGTTGGTCAGACAGAAAAAGAAGAAAGTGTCAACAGATTGATAGACCTTAGTAACATTATTAAGTTACTGTTGATTATTAACACCTTTCCTTTGGCTGCCAAACTGAAATGACCCTGTATCTGGTGTACAATGCATATTAAAACTTAAATGTACCCGCAAATACAAATAGACAATGACTTTGACAATGACAATGACTTCATTGTTCTTCCTAATAATGGGGAAATCTCGGTCGATGGAAGACAAAAGTGGCCAAAACTACTAAAGCTGGATATGAGAATGCAGTGGCACGTGGAACAGTGGGAAGGGCAAGAAAGAGGTATTAAGGGTCAGGGTTTCCCCTTTCCAATTACTCTCCTTATTTTTTGCTCACTCTAGTGTCTAGTCTAGTCTCCTCATTTTATCTTTGTTCCTACTCGAAAGAGGCCTCTTTGAGGAGGGAAGGTTGTGTTGGGTGGGTGGGGAGGGGTTGTAAACCCCTTAAACTCCGCACTAGACAGCTAACATAATATTTTGTCTCTAACTGCTCCTCTTTGTTGAGGTCGTCACTTGATAACAAACCTTTTTAGAATGTATATGTTTTTGTTTATTTTTGTCAAACTACTTGCATGCCCCAAAGAATAGCCTTCCCAGCCACCCTTTAAGGACCATTTAAACCATCAGACAATCCATACTATGGATGCTTAATTCTATTGTTCCTACCAAAGTTTTATTTTTTCAGATCTGACTCATTGACTCATTGACTCATTGACTCATGACTCATGACTCATTGACTCATTTGATTCATCAATACTTTACACTCGGTTTATTAAGCCACTTCAAGAATTAGATATTAACTATAATGATTAAGTACTGAAGACGAACACACTGGAAATGCTGGGGACAAGGACTGAGTTTTGGTCTACAAAAAAGAGGCATTGTTTTAGTACACACCATGCAATTTCGATCAAAAGCCTATTAATTAGTTTAATTAAGACGATTTCCGCTCAACGTTCGAGCAGTAAGTGCAAAAATTAAGTTACCAATAAAATACTTGCAGCACTGTCACATTTTGAGAACAGATAAGAAGAACTTATCGTTACTTTTGCTACCAAGCTGACCCCGCGAGAGAAAATTGGATTTGAAGTTATCCATATTTCAATTAAAAAGACGCTTCATGTCAGTTCAAAACAAAATGGCGCCCGTTTTTAGCATACTTTTACGAGATTTGAAA
>Ga0126336_10001158_pt1 | contig 13095 bp, 8 predicted proteins | sample SidCmetagenome_FD_92530 | JGI IMG/M metagenome (GOLD analysis project Ga0126336, IMG submission 92530) | Coral microbial communities from El Islote,Puerto Morelos, Mexico - Siderastrea C C metagenome | ecosystem: Host-associated > Invertebrates > Cnidaria > Coral | place: El Islote,Puerto...
GGAGAAATCTTAAAATCTAGAACCTATTTATTTCACACAATCTGAATTTGCTCAACAACCTAATTTGCATAATGCGTCATATTCGACAAAAATCACCAGAAGTTCGAAGTCACCGTGATAAAGGAAGATAAAAAGCGCAAGGTATTTTTATATTTCTGTGCTCTCTGACATCTCATTAACAGGATTCAATAGGAATTTAGAGCGACTCGGTCTGGACTTGTGAAACAAATGCCGGAGAAGACAGGGCACTTTTGGGAGTTTTCAGAGAGCGCTCAGACGTGAGTTAATATGTTAATTATCACGAGCTTCCAGTTCAAAACAAATGAAATTTAACACGCGCTTTACACCCTTGAAGGACCTCTTAACTTAAAAATAATAACACTTTTTTCCTGCCTGTTCTGGTTTTTAAGTAGTGAGGTCGCCAACTTACGCAATTTGCGTGTCTGGCCTGGCGTTAATCTACGCCTTTTGCCGCTCTCACTGTTGTGGGCTCTAAAAAAAGGTTTTAACGTATTTCCCAAAACGAGACCCGTTTCAATTACTTTTGACCCAAGATGGTTTACAGGGCAAAGCTTGAGGGAAAACTTTTTTCTGACCCGAAATGCAGTGGACCGCTCTCACAGTCATTGCCACTTAACTATGCGACAACACAGGAAGCCATTATAGCCATTATATTGCGCTCAACTCAGAACGAACGAACGAACGAATGAAGGAATGAATGATTGATTGATTGATTGAACGAATGAACGAATGAATGAATGAATGAATGAATGAATGAATGAATGTGTCAACGACATAAATGATAAACCAAACAAAAATTCAGTCAATGATTTCTTTTTTGGTAATTCAGCTAACAAACACTAACGCCATCACCTTGTTTAACTTTGCATTGAGTCTGAACGGTCGTGATAAGCGAACCTTCCGAGGCGCCCATAACCGTCCGCGCTTTCCGTGTTCTCTTCCAGCCCAGGCCAGTGATTCAGCTTCGTAGACAGTCGTTGCCAAGAGAGTGACAACAGCAATAAGAATTATCATAGTCTTGAATATTTTCTGCAAGAGAACAGACACTGCATCAATATAATATTGACGAAGTTACTTTTCAGTCTCCCAGTTGAAGTAGAACTGAGTTGCAATCAAGTCTCACGCGGCAGTAGCTTTTTAGTTGAAAATGTTAAGGTGATTCCGTTTAACTGCATTGCGCATCCTTTCTGCGCATCATTATTTGCGTGATAAGGGCGCGTACGAGCGCGTGCGCGTTCGGAACTTGGTAGGTTTTCTATGAAAACTGAGCTGTTCAGAGAAGGAAATTGTCTTTTTCCTCAAAACGACCTTGGTGACCCCACTTTTTTATTCTATTTATTTGAGGAAAATACAACTCTACATGATATATCCAAATTTGAAGAATTTTGCATTATTCAATTTTCGAATATTCCGATTAATTCACTATCACAATTTGATTTTAGTCGTTTTACTGGAAGCGTGCTAAAGCCCGATTTGTCTATTATTTCATTACTTTCAACAACTTTAAAGAGCCATTGCCACTCAAAATGCTTTGCGTGCTTGTGTTTTTGTTTTGAAACAGTTTCAACAGTTTCTAGCGTTTGGCTGCGCGTTTACCGGACTTTTCGCATATTATACCGTGCTGCACTGGCCTTTGAGCGAGCTGATTTGTACGGTAGTTGCCTCTGAAAATATGTTACTGGTGAAAACAACTCTAGATCTGACTTTGTAGTCAGACGCTATGGAGCTATTATAGCGCCCGGAGCAACCACTTCCACTCGATATAAAAATAAGACAAAAACAAGTTGTAAGAATATTAAGGTCTTCATCGCTAGATGTCACCGGAGAAAACTACTCAAGATCTGACTTTGCAGTCAACGCGCGTAAATGGATCGTCCGATCGATTGATCCTCGATCGCTCGCATCGACCGATGTCGATGGATGCAAAACCAGAATAGCCACTTACACTCTTTGTAAAAATAAAACATAAACAGACAGTGAACACAAGGAATAATTAAGCAAAACAGCACAAGCTCATGATCACTGATAAGCATTATTTTGGTGCACGCCCGTGGCTACTGTTATTTTGTGGTAGCGAGATACGTATCCTTCTGTTTTCATCCGGCGGCGAATGCAGTTCTATTGCGGCAAACGCACTGTCAGTAGTATTGCGAAACCTGTAGATGTTCTTCTTTCCCTCCGTTACTTATAAACGGACTCCTTCGGCCGTAAAACTTTGGAAGAGCCCGGAAGACTCGGCCTTCGCCTCAGCTTTCCTGAACTCTACGAAGCATGCAATCTAAAGATCTCCTTCTCCACCGCGACGAAATCGATACTACGACACTTAATGTCAACTCAAACTAGTGCTTTCAGATCACTAACAGCAGCGATGGAAGAAGATACAAATCACACTTCACAACAATCAAGAAAACGGCGGATTTTTCAAACATATATGAAAAATGTACCTCGGCGCGCAAAGCACTTTGGGTGACAATGGCTCTTTAAGGCGTTTTACAGTAACGTTGTTCCGCTATCACAACAATAAGGCTTATATTTCATTGCTAGTGACAACTTTGTTAAAGTAATGGGTATCTCTGGTACAAGGATGGGTTTTAAATATTGCTGTCGAAAGCTAGCAAAGTACCTATACACTACAGCCCCGTAGTGTGAAATCAGGCACGGTGACCCCCTCTTTTTATTTTATTTTTTTCTATGTAATAGGTGTAATTAATAACTGTGCAAAGTTTCAACAAATTATCATTACAACTTCTTTTCGATGGAATCACCCCAAAGACGTCCACACTTTTCACAATTTCACAAGATTTATTCCTAAGAATCGCACCTGCATGTACTCATAACTCATCGTAACAAAAAAAAATCGCATATTTAAAGTAAAAAATATATATTATTGTCCGGCACGCCTCAAAAAGAACAATTCTCATTGGCTAAAAATCATCAGGATAAACAATCAAACCGCACCCGCACACGCTCTCTCTCATCTCTCTTATTACAATGTTCAATCAACGATCGCGCTCTTAGGTAAATAAGACCTTTGTTCTGTTTCCGACATTAGTATTTGTTAAACATTGCCAACTATTTAATTATTGTTAATATCCGTTCGGCTACTTGGAAATATCAATACATTAGTCCAATAAGCAATAATGTACAGCAAAATATCGTAGCCGTAGAGAGCAGTTGAATTATTTGCCTTTGCCTAAGTCAGAAGCAAATAATTGATCTGCATCATTTGTACACTGATAAATCAATTTGTCTTGCTTAACCCGAGGTCAATAGTTAAATTATCACTCAACCAGTGAGCTTGTTATTCACAATCCTATTCTTAGCCGTAAAAGATTTTAAGATCGCAAGAAGCACATGCTGCTTTATTAAAACAATACCAACAGCTTATTTCCTCAACATAAAACTTAAATATTTTGCCCTGATTTATATCTTGGGAGGTTGATCAATTTAGATGCGATGCAGTTATCAAAAGCCTGGTACAATGAGGATACACGAGTCACTTTGACTCTCATGACGACTTCCCCGCAGGCTGTCGATTTGTCAGTCCCTGTCAGCAAACGCCCACCGGAAAAATCCTGCTTTCAAAAAGATTGTCGATAACCTCGGGAAGCACTTTTCACCGAAGCCCAGTCAGATGTTGGAGCATTCTAAATGTCACAGTCGAACTCGCAAGGAAGGTGAAACAATTAGTGTAAGAGGGACCGGTTAATCCGTAACTATTTTTGTGGTGGAATCTCATTAATTTGCAGTGGAAGACCAATTAACGTCGATGACATTGTAGGCTTTTGTCTGTACCTTAATTACGAATAGAATGTGATAAAATCACATTAGTGTGGGGATCAGTAATACATACACATAGGACAGATTTCAGTTCTTAGGATTTTGGTTCGTTGCTGCATTTGTTATTGTTTGTAGGGTATAAAAGTTCCTTTGCGTATGCAAAAGCTAAATATGTCACAGATATGCTACATCTTAGTCACGCCTTGAAAACAAAACAACTAATTTGAAAATCCAGAATGTGACCAGCTGTGCTACCAACAGTGCGGAAGAAGAAGGCAATTAGACTTGCTTTAGCTAAAGGATGTCGTAGTAAAAAGAAGAACCCAGCCAAAGAACACAGTCCACGATGACGGGAAAGTAAACAAGGCGTAATGTTCATTTCGGGGAAAGCAAGCAGCCAAAGCATTTAGCTGAGGACGTTATCGCATAAAAATCGGACGCAAAATAGGCGCAAAAATTTATTCAAAATACAAGCAACGTGACGAAAATAGCTCAAGGGAGTGAGACGCTTAGAAGCAAAGTGCTCATGTTATATTCAATATGTGCCTAGAATCAAAAACTTTCTGTCGTTGTTTGCTATTTTCTAATTTTGGGTAAAATCCACGATGGCCACCTTCTGTGACGTCACAGGCCCACAGCAACGCTGCAACCCAAAATATAAACCTCACCCTGTAGAGCACTAACAGGCTTTCTATTACAGGTAATTTTTTTTTTAAATATTGTAACTGTTACTGCTTGTACGTCCGAGGGTTAAGAGAATGAAACGCTTAGCTTTGAGAGTCAACGCAAGGGTTGTACACTTATATAGAAACAAACATTACCATAAAAGCCGCAAAAAGCACGATATTGTCTGTCTGCACGTGGGTCCTTAAAAATGACTGATTCACCTATTGTAGTGACTGGATTCAGAATGTAGCTTATTTTACACCATCGAAGGTGTAAGTTTTAAAACGACTATTTAATTCACTTCTTTCCACTTCGTTTAAAACATCTTTTGTAATCAAAATAAGATAAAGATGTAAAAGTAATGAAAAACTTGATTGCGTGATTTTATTTTTTTCTGCCAAGGGACCACTGAACTGTTAAACTAATTTTCGCTTACCTTGATTTGGTGCTAAGGTTTTTGTCTAGTCGACGTCTTCGTTTCAGCTGACTGTTTTTGTTACCTAAAGCACGACAATAAAGAGGGTCTGAATGGGGTTTAGTGTTTAGTGTTATTTGCCCACAATTTTTAGTGTTTGCTGTTAAATTGGCCAATATTATAATGTTTACTGTTTTCGGAGAAAATAATGTTTAGTGTTTAGAAGGTTTTTCGTAAAAAAACTGTGGTCTTTTAGCATTGTAAATACTTATCTGCTTTGCTGAAATCGCTAATAAAATCACTCAATCGCCGTGCTGTGAGCCTATGCTCAAAGGGGGAGTAGTCTCCTTTTTCTACCCATGCGCAACAGTATTTTGCGGAAACCTGGAGACCGATAGCGTACCAAGAGCCAGCGATACTTTGGTCAGAGTCGCGTGCGAACTGGGGTCTACAATATGATTCTCTGCAGAAATTAGTCGATGGTCTAACAACTCCATTGGTCCAAAACGTTTTTAGCAGCAACTCCATTCCTGAGCCGGAGCAAATCAAGAAAAATCTCTTAACAAGCGCCGAGGTGATCTGTTCCACTTCATTAGACAACAATGCCCATTGGATTTTGCTGTTGGCCAAAGTCCGTCACTGGAGAGGAAATGCTGAAATCAATTCAGGACATTGCAAAGACACTGCAAACATGCGAGAGGTGTTTGAAACACCAAACCTCTGTCAACCACATTGTATCAAGCAACACGTCACCTATAAGCAAATGTGATGAGTGTTTTCAGTCCAAATCTGTGTGCGCAGCCTGTAAGGAAAATGGCCAGGTCGCTCATATTCCTTCCTTAAGAGCTTGTGGCAGGTGTCTAGAAGAAGGTGTGAATTATAAAAGGTTTCTTGCTATATCTGTCACAACTGATTAAGAAGAACTTATGTGACAAGAAGGCATTGTCAGAGCTGCATTCTATGGCAGAGGATGAAAGCTTGCCTCCGGAGATTTCACTTCTCGTTGCTTTACCAGATATGGTTCACCTTGAAAAGAGTCTTAAACGTAGCTGGGCCAACTGGTTTATTGATCTTGAGGGTGCGAAGAGTAGTTTAGTTCTAATTCGCACATTGCGCGATTCTGCTGGTCCTGGCGTGCGTAAGAAGTTACGAAAATTGCTGACCGTTGCTTGGAATAAAGGTCGGATGGCTGTTCAACCGATCGTGCGCCTTACTAGACCCTCGGTACTAGATGTATTAAAAGGGATACGCTTGGTCATCCACACCGTAGTTCCTGAAAAGTATCGCTTCTGGCAATCAAACCAAAGTGGTGTGTGCAAGAGACCAATTGCACTTGAAAGTGAATCCCGAGGCAAAGTACTGGCTTTAGACTATGACTTCAACTCTCGAGAGTCTTGTCTTGTGGAATTACGTTTACATCAACCAGTTGATGTAAATGTACAGAAAGAAATATTCAAAGATGCAAGGAACCTTTGTTTTACTAACGGCGTAGTTTTTGTTGCTGAGCGAGGCTCTTCTGCAATTCGTTTCATTGACTTGGAAGGTGAAGTAGTTTAAAAGCCCAAACGCCTGAAATCGCAAGCTGAGTTAGTTTCACAGCTGAGTCGTTTCAGTTTGTTACTCGAGGATACAGTGCCAATTCTGCGGAAGGGCCTTACCACACATCTGAGAGCTTTTAAGCTGCACAAGTTGAGAATGCAGAAATTGTTCAGTTTAATCCAACTTTACGTAAACCAACTTCAATCTGTGCAGAAAGTATGGACATTCTCTTGTGTGCAGGTGACGAGAAGAGACGCATAATGCAAGTGGAATTAGGGTACAATGGAGTTGCTATCATTGGCAATGAGTTGCAACAAATAAACTACCCCAGTGGCGTGTCAGGTATTGAATCTCTGTACGTGCTGAGGCAGTCTGTATACTTGGCTGTTACCGGTACAGCCGGTAGTTTATATTGCTGTAACCTCGCAACTTTAAATGTCGAGCTGCTTTTGCGGAATTCACCGGATTCATGTAATGAAATCAAGAAGCTGTGTGGTTATGGGGACAGCATTGTTTTTACCGACAGCAGTGATCGCAAGGTTAAGGCCTTTGATCCCTTGAGCACAACAGTTAAGACCTTGATGGGCACTGGTCATGAAGGAACTGCCGATGGAACTGACGAAAACTGCATCTTCACGCAAGTCCATGGTATATGTTTCTTGCAGAATACTATTTTTGTTTCAAACATAGACGCTGGAACAATCAAATTAGTTTTGGGGCTTACTGGCACAGTGTCCTTCCTTCACAACCTCGGATGTCGCTACGACAGTTTTGGAATTAATGCTCAAACGATAAACGCAGTACAATTATCTCTTCAAGATGTCGAGACAAATGTTTCATCTGTGAATGAATATATTAAAACTGAAGTAAAACAGCACTACAACATGAAAAAGGCAGCAACAAATGGTCCTGATGGAACTGTCCCGAGGAAAACACAGGTTTCGCGTGGTACTCCTCGAGAAAGGGATGAGACGACTACAAGATAACGTGATGAATATAAATGAGGAGTATCTTGGTGAGATTGACCTATGTACATTACTGACAACTTAAGTTGAGAACCTTCATTCAGTCTCCCACTGCAAAAACGAGACTTTCACAGCTCTGCAGTATGCACAAGACTTTGGCACGATTTCGAAGGAATCTTTGAAAAGGACAACGAAATGGGGCGCCAAATACTTTACACACGAGAAATCGTACTATCCGGTTCCAAAATCCAGTATGGAGTTGGGAGATGTAAACGTGATGAAACCTCCTTCAGTTGGAAGCATAGATCCCCAGATCGAAACAGCCATGAAGGAGTTGGTTGACAGATATCGCCCTGTGGGGCAAAGAACAGTGCGCAGTGAGACCACCAAAGACAGAGCAGGAGCTCTGCCGCCAACAGTATATTCGAGTCAACCTTCTTGGACGAGGGTGATATTCCATGAGGATTCACAAGACCATTCAAAGACTGAAAATCAAGAAGCAATCGAGCAGAATATACCCCCAGTTACAGATCACGATCAGAACGTAACCGGAGTCACATTTGTGGACGATAGCGAAGTTGCCGTTGTTGCTGTTTGTGAAATGACTGATCTACCTGTGCAAGAGGGTGAATATGACACCGTCTCAGAGAGCGATAGGGAGGATGATACATCACCTGACATAACGGTCACCAGGTCTGGTCGAGCCATCCGCGCTCGTTTTCGCCTTGATTTGTAAGAACATCAGGACAATCAGGTATGCACACATCCATGAGCTTTTGACCGGACATGAAAATGATTAATTAAACAATTTTGCAAGGTAAATTATTATGTCAAAGTGTTAGCTCTATAAAAACACTGATTCAGCTTTTACTGAGTTTCTAAATACCAATAATTCACATCTCAACAAATTTAAAATTTACAAAGAGTTGACCCTCGAGCCAGATTGGACAAATTGATGCTTGCAATATATCTGAAAAGAGTTTTCATATTCGGGGGCATAACGGAAACTGGCAAGTTCGTGGTTCATATACGTCATATACATGTAAATTTAGCAAGGAAGGAATTGCATCTGTCGTTTTTGTTGAGCATTTAATGGTGAATAACATCGCATGTTATGATTTAAATTAGTGAATTACAAGGATTTGAAAAATTCTGTCTTTACACTGTAAAAGATGTATCTTTCACATGTGAATATATCGATTACGTCACGTTTGCTAACGTCTTTTCCTTGTTTAAGTGATGAATGAACTGTTTGTCCTTGGTATATAGTCGAAGCATTTTGGAATTCTCCTCGGAAATCTTTCGTAGTCTTCGGAAATCTTCGGAAATGATCAGAAACATTCGAATGATCTTCGGACTGCTTTCCGACAATTTTGGAGCCGATTTTGTTTCTTTCTGGATGAAATTTACTGTTACAGTGAATTTTTTACTGTTGGTGTTAGAATGCCTAAAATTTAACTGTTTTATGTTACAGAGGCCAAAAATTAAGTGTTAAGTGTTATCAAGGTACCCCCATTCAGACCGTCAATAAACGACTCTTTTAAGCAGGCAGCAAAGGACACTTGCTGCAGATAACACAACACAAAACTAAATCATATTCTTCAGCTGTTCTACAGGTGTTTTTTACACACACAAATACAAAAAATTGTAATCAACGCTAATTAAACGTAAAATACCTCCTAGACCCGTGAATTTATCTCAGTATCGTAATTAATTTCCGTCTCCAAAGATTTGCAAAAGAAAAAGAGGATGCTGTTTCGAAAATGTTCTCCTCGCGTTATTTGGCGAATTATAAAGCTTTCCTTTTGATCAAGTTAATTCCGAAATTCACATTCGTTGATTGAGTTATCCTCGTACGCTTAAGGTTGGACAAACCCTACCTTTACGAGCTGTCATATTCTGAAAAAAAGTAGCATTTTCATTTTACTGGGTGTTAACAAAAACTATTTTCAACGGACAGGACCCAATTAATACCACTATTGGAAATCGCATTTCCTGAAGCATCTCAGCGGTCCGGAATCATAAATTTAATTGGCTAGTTACGCGTGTGAAACTGGTCAAGCTTTTTCCTATCCAGAACGGGAAAACCAGCAAAGGAGTATGGCGAGTATTCGTGTGATTTTGTCGACAAAACTTTGATTTTCTTCGAGTTGTAGTTTTTCTACCCACCCTTTGACTTAGTTAAACACGTCTTAAATGCAAATTAATCTTTTCACCTCCGTTTCTTAGCTAAAAACTTCGTTACTCTTTCCTAATCTTGTTCCATTTAGCTTTGTTTAAGACAATATGATTCTTAGCTAAAATGGGCAAAATAGAAACCTCGCAACGCCTTGACTTTGACAAGAACTTCTAACAATCGTTTTCCGCTGTGATTTTTTCTAAGCGTCTATTTACGAGAATACTGTATTTACTCGATTAAGGATACACGGAAGAGAAGAAATCGAATTTTTCTCGATTTTGACAAACATTCATATGTACTAGAGGAAAAAAAAGAGCTATCGATTGGTAAAAGTTTTAAGTTGAGATCTCATTTAGTTCAAGAGATATATGACAGGTGGAAGTCAAACACCTTTCGTCAGTCATTAACGATTGCAACATGCATAATGTTGCACGCGATGTTTGTACTTTTTTGCAAACTTGCGAAATTGCAGTACTCTCCACCAACTTAGCGTCTTTCGAGTTGGTATTTTTTAAAACTGTTTTGTTACGCAACTGTTAAATTAATTTTATGTCAAAACAAAATCTATCAGAAATCACTCAGGAAAAAAGAAAATGAAACGTTACGCAAATCATTGATCAAGTTTCAGTCGGACCGGACAATGCGAGACAAAGGTTCCTTCGACGATCAATTTGCCCATAAAAAATGGTAATAGAAGGGGCTAGTTCAGAAAAAATACCAAAGAACAGCCACAACAAAAAACGGAATCGAATGCAAAGCTTCAGATAGCGATCACGCGTTTTTTTTTCAAAACGGATAAACGAAGCAGCCGCATGTTTGTGATGACAACAGTGCGTTTATTGTGGTACGAAAATATGGATCAATATGGTAACTTTGCGTTCGTGTACAGATTAAATCGAGGGAGAATTCTTTAGTTGTCTGTTTTATTCATCCCGAAAATGTCTATTGCCATTTGTAGCCTCAAATCAAGAAACGACTTGAAGGCATTTCCACAGCTTGAACTTGAACAAATTAACTTTAATACGCGCATCAAAATACTAACTTCGTTTTCTGAGGTCATTCTTTCTCCCCCCTTTGTTTACCTTTTCTGTCTCTGCTACAACAATTCAGTCCACTCGTTGAAGCTCCCTCCATCGAGGTCAGTGATACAGAAAAAATAAATCTCTCGGTTTAGGGGCAAAAGTAGATCGATGATCAGCACTTGAGTATTCTGAAGCACGTGTCTGTTTGTTGTACTTGACGTGCACATTCCGCCGACAATCGATGATAGCTTTAATTAGCTGGTTGCATGTGATTGGATCATAGTCGCGAATCGGAAACGCCATTGTGTAAACAATCCCTAATTCCCAGAAATCTGAAAATCGCTTTTTCTCGAATTCAATTTTGAGCGCACAAGTGAAGTTTGGAGAGTTTATTCTCGCTAAGCTAAAGCATGCGACCAATTTACGTGAAAATTGGCAGGGAAATTGCTGATATGCTGAATTCAAAAATAGTTTCTCAGAATTTTTGTTTTCGCTTTAGTTTTTGAGATATGGCCTTTTCTTTCGAAAAGGTCGCAAAAACGACCATTCCGATCTTAGAAAATTTATCAAAAAAAAAATAAAGAAGCGCTAAAATCGAAATCTGAGACACCATTTCTTGGTTCAATATCTGTATAACAAATTCCACCAGAAATGAGGAGTGTCGAGGTTAAAGCGCCTGCAAATAAACTTCGCACGTAAAACGTCTCCTCTCAAAAAAATAAGATATAACTTTATTTCCAAGAAGATTTCAGCAAAAGTGGTGCAAAATCTGAGATATTTGCTTATTAAGGTTTAGGGAAATGTATAGTTTGTTCGTAATTGCGCGAATAAACGAAACCACTGTTTTTACTTCTGTGTATCCTTAAACGCCTCCCCCGATTAAGCGCCTTCCCCGATTAAGCGCCGCACAACAATGTGGTGCTTAGTCAAAGCACATCAAACTGAATCGTTGGAGAAGCCAAAGTAAAAAACAAGTAAGGTACAACTCAATCTAAACCAGCCTCGGAAGTTTATTTTCCTGTGTTACATTGTTTTTCAGTTCGATGTGGATATATTTCGTTAACATTTGCTTGTTATCGTTTACAAAGGTTACGATTTTTTAAAGAACCCCGCCCTTAAATATACGGCGCCCCCGAATAAGCGCCGCATCTGAAACACTAAAAATTTAAAGAGCGCCGCGGCGCTCAATCGAGTAAATACAGTATTGACTGAGAACAAACAGAACAAGCACGAGCTGGGATTTTCTGAAAAATAAAAGTTCCATTTTATTTTACTGGGCGTTAACCAAAACTATCTTCAACAGCGAAATCAAATACCACTAATAAAACAACAATTTTTGGGGGGGAAGGATCTCAGCGGTCCGGAATCCTAAATCCTTGAATTTGATTGGCTACTTACGTGCGCGAAACTGGTCTAGTTTTTTCCTATGTGGACCCGGGGTTGTTTGGTCCGGAATCGGCCAGAAAACTTGAAGTGAAATCATTTTACTCTAGTGCAACAAAAATTTGGCTTTTTCCTCTTAAAATGGAACTTATTACTCCATAAATAACAATTACAAAGAGAACGGTGAAATCAGCAATGGAATACAAGGCTTAGTTATTTTTGTGGCCAAAACCGTGCTGTTTAATTTGCTTTTCTTCCATTTGTAGTTTTTCTACCCAACATTTGATTTAAACAGTGCTTAACCCGCAAATAAGTCTTTTCACCTCCGTTTCTCAGTTTCCTTGGAGTTTTCCTTCATAATCTTGCCCCATTTAGCTTGATTAAAACGGACAATATGATTCTTAGCTGAAATAGTCAAATAGAAACCTCGCAACGCCGTGTCTTTGACAATACGTTTTCCGGTGTAGTTTTCTCCAGGCGTTTATTTACGAAAATGTTGACCGAGAACAAACAGAACAAGCACAAATACTTAAGCTACTAAGATATCGGAGGAGGAGACTAAAGGCCCCCGCAAACGAGGATACGTTGTTGCGAAAACATTGTTGAGAAAACATGTTTCCGTAAATGTTAGTAGTTATATAGTTGGGGGTACCAGCACATTTTTAACAAAAATGTTCTGTTACCGCCCAACTAATAACTACATTCCATATAATGGTTGTTATTTTATGTAAATCTATATGTTTTTTATTTTATGGCGGGTTCCAAACACATTTTCCATCGCGTGACATCCAACAGGAAGTCTATTATGTCATACTAAAGGGACTTTCCCGAGGATATGACTCATCAGTTTCTCAAGGTCATCTGGCAGTCATACGATCTCTCTCGACCAATCAAAAACGTACCCATATATTATTTTTTCCGATAAATTTATCAGAAGTTTCTGCATTTTGGTAAAATATCAGCAGTCGATACATTTTTGAATTGCATAATGTCCGTAAGCGTAACTATTGATTCCATCGTTTGCTATATATCGTTTATCATCGAAACAGCTGAGTGACACTTTATTGAGCTCGTAACTCCCTAGTTGATGATTGATACTTCTGATTGTCTTCATGGTATGATGTA